>ERZ1026901.1601-NODE-1601-length-12515-cov-13.224719_pt1 | contig 12515 bp, 13 predicted proteins | sample MGYA00380179_ERZ1026901 | MGnify/ENA primary metagenome ERZ1026901 (study PRJEB33269, sample SAMEA4719815) | human gut metagenome | biome: human-associated habitat; feature: organic feature; material: feces | place: Cameroon | collected 2013-10 ... | reverse complement strand
GGTGAATAATTGAAGTCTATCGTATATTGATAAGCCAGGAAGCCTCCCAAGAAAGAGCATCCCCTCAGTAACTGATAAATCTCTTCGAGAGAATGTGCTTTCAATACTTTATCTATGATACCTTCTCCGATAATCTCTTCCTTCACCATCGTCAGCCATTTTTCATGCTTCGTTGGCAGGTAGTCGTAACGCTTATGGGAGCCTGTCATCATATAAGCATTATTGAATATGGGTGCATATCTCTGCCTTTCACTCAACAAAGCACTTATCTTCTTGACATCAAAGTGCTGGATAGTAATCTCACCATAAGTTTGTTCAAGATATTCCCAGGTCTCAATCTTGTTGAAGATCTTGAAGACCAGTATGCGAAGAAGCATATCTTCCGGAGTATATCTTTCCACCTTATTATATATAACATGGTGAAGAAGATATTGACTCACCCTATCACAAGCCCGATATACATTGGTAAACTTGTATACCCGAAGTATTGGGTCTTTTGTAAGGACACGCTTACCTTCACATCTTCGCCAAAACATATTCATGCGTTCCTGAATGAAATAGAAGTAATAGCGAAAGACTTCGTCGTTGGGGATGATTGGTTTATTCGATTCCATCATCGTAAATGTCTAACTTGGGAAGTTTAAATTCTTTCCAATTACATGGGTCTCCATGAATACCTACTGTATAGTTTGATTCAAGCCAAGAAGCAAAAGAGTTTATTTGTTCCTCTGTGATTTTCTTATATTTATAAGCTCTACCAGAACTACATATGGTTTGTAATTCTGTAGGAATTAAAGGACAATTATCTCCAAAATAATAAAATGTCTTAGATAGCAAAACTCTTTTTCCCTTAACATCTTTATTATAAAGCTTTATCCTCTGTTCCAAATCTGGGTTTGAATGTGCACTAGGTTCTTGCACCATACGCTCATCTACTGTATGATAAAAATTATCTCCATACATCTGCACTAAGGTACCTTTTAGATATGGTATCTTATATTGAAAGCGAGGGTCATTCCAATATTCATCAAAACTTATGATTTCCTCAACTTTCATTGCGTAAATCAACCTTCCCACATTTTTCATAGAAACACTTCCTGTACCGACAAGCCAATCGCCAATTTGCAAAAACTTATTCGAACGAATATCACCTCTGCAAACAGCGAAAGAGATGGTTCCACCAAAAGGATTCGGTGCCAAACCAAAATCATGTTCAACTCTATATGAAAACAAATGCATCATTTACACGTTATATAAATCATTGGATAAATATTACCATTTGAAGCCGAGCCATCAGGCAGTTCTGCTGGTTCAACTTTTCCTTCTATCATTCCTGCCAGTTTATCTATAGAATTCCAACCTATAGGTGAAGTTCCATAGCGCTTATAGGCCTCAGGGAGTTCTGCATTCTGTGCGCATCCATACTTATAAACACCTATTATCTTCTTTCCTTGAAGATGAGCATTTCGTATTTCATAGTTTACCCAAGCTCGCTCATGAGTATGCTCACCGATCAACACGATAAATGTTCCTGCCCACTTGATGGCTCTTCGTATATAACGAGCAACCGTAGCATCAGCTACATGTTTCCCTTTATGCACGACTTTATTGTCCTTATCCTCTTGAAGAGAGCTGCTCCTAACTTGATATCCTTTTGAATTTAAATTATCTAACAAATCTCTCAACTTGGGGACATCAGCACTATGATGACAAATAAAAACATTCTTCATAAGCTATGTTATTTTATAGGGTTCAACGACCAAGAGTATGCAATCCTTTCAAAACCAGAGCTATTATCTCTGTAACATTGGTTGTTACAAATAGCTGTTCGTTTTCTTCCTCTGAAAGTCCATTCTTCAAAATACTCATGTTATTAGAAAAAACATCAAGAACTTTAAAGTTCATCTCTGCTTTTTCTTTATCCAAGTAAGAGACAAACTCTTGATATAAATGATGAGAACAACACTCCTCAAATAGTTTGTCAGAAGACGTTTCTCCTTTTATCAATTGAATTAAGCGTGCCGAAGCACCACCAAAGCCACCCAAAAGGAATAGCGGATGATTTGCTTTCGCTGCATTGATAGCTTCTTCATAAAGACCAGGCATATACCCCTTGAATCCCGTTACTCTTCCACCCAAGATTATTCGAGCATCTATATGGCTCTCCATCTCTTGGCGCATTGATTTTAGTGATTCCGCCCAATAATACAAATTCTCAACGGTTGTTGGAGGAACCATTAAGTCACGCAAACCAACAGGAATTGTATCAGGTATCTCTGCTTTCTGACAATTTACACGGCAAGCCTTATATTCTGCTTGTGACGCAGGAGTCATACCTATATATATCGGCCATGCCAAATAGTTGGTGAAATAATTCTTGAAAGACTTATCTTTCTCATAAATTCCATACTGATAAGCTAAATCTTTAAATAACTCTGTGAAACCTCCAGGTCTTAAGTCACCTCCATAAACAAGATGAGCGCCAGAAATGAGAAGATGCCTTGCAAGTTCTACAGACAAATCCTCAAACATTGCCTTTCCTATTCCAAGAGTAGAAGAATCTGGAGACTCAGATATGGAAATTGCTACGTTTTTCCCTTCCAAGAAACGAGAATTAGCAAAGAGTTGGCTTGGTGTACTAAAAGTAATATTAGGAAATTGTCGCTTTACGACATCCAACTCTTCATTACCCAAAGGTGGCTCTGGATACAAGATTCGTTTTACTCCATCAATATTACCTATATTGATGAACTCTGGCATCATTGGTATAACCTTACCATCCGCTTGCTTGAATTTCTCCAAATACTTTTCTTCATAATATTTGTCCAATGCTGTGCGAAGAAGCATACAAATCACTTCATCCCATTTTCCATCAAATCGAATCTTCGGCGTGTTACCTAAATAAGGAAAAGTGCGTAGTATCTTACCATTGAACAAGCTAACGACAACAGTTGGCACATGATTTTCCTTACCTACAATTGCTTCTATCCGACACCACTCTCTATCTGAATAAGTTTCTGTCTCCAGTATAACCAAAAGGGATTTCTTAACATTCTCCTTAATTTGGTCGCCAAAACTATATCCATCAAGAATGTCATTGGCATCGTAGAAAGAGTTCAATTTAGTATCAGCTCGCAAATGAGCCTTCAACTCATTCGCCTTCTCAATACCTAAATGGTCATTATCTTTCTTGGTATGGCTAATGAATATCTGCAACTTATCATTTGATGCTCGCAAGGTTCTTATCAAATCATCATAGAATCTTATCAAAAATTCTTGCCAACAATCTCGTATATCATAGTTTTGCAGACGAATGTACTGTTGTTCCCCTAATTCTGGATGAATTTGAAATGCATATTGGCACAAGGCTACAGGCAAGACTTTTACAGTACCCGCTTTGTCTTCTTTTACAAGTTCATCTATATAGTTGGTCCAGTCGGAACCATTAAACATGCAAAGGTCTATTAATAACAGTACAACAACTTTGTCTGCATTGATACCTTTTCTAACATCAATAATTCCTCCATTTTCCTGATTCGTCTGAAAATAAACAGGAATGTCAAGTCCATCAACCAATGGTTCATTGGCATTTCTACACAACGAATGATATATATCTTCGTAAACAGAAAGGCCACCTGTAAATTGCTTATCATAAGCAACTACTACAGCTAAAGGTGTTTTAAAATCATCCATAATATTTGTTAATATTGTCATACATTATAGAGGAAAGAGGATGAGTATAATTGGAGTATGTTCTCATCTGACCTTCGCATACATTATTGGTGCTACGCATGTTACGAATAGCAACATCTAAAGCCTCATATCCACTGTAGACTGGCACAACCTGCAAATACTCCGGCAGTAAAGAAAAAGCTATTTCTTTAAGTTTCACACAGAAGACATTATGTTCATAACCATAACCCACTTCCCATGGAATCCACTTGGACTTCATAGCATTTTCACTCAACAAGCACATCAAATGTGTGCTCTTTTGTATTCCTGCTTTGATTGCATTGACTACACTTTGCGGATTTCTACGATTGATGCTTGAATCATACTCATCAAAGTAGACATCAATGCCGCAAGATAGTAAATAATTTGCAATCAATTTTGCTGCAGGTTTATCATTCTGCTGATGACTAATAAAAACACAGCATTTACCATGATAGTATTGGTAGCCATCACTATATACATTTCTTGCCATATCTTAATTATATTTAGTGTATAATCAACTTGTTTTGAATGATTGCATTATTTGCCAGCATTACCCATATGTTCCAAAATAGAACAGGTGCTGTTTTTATTTAAGAGAATTACACTTCAGTTCTTTACTGATTACCTTTCCCATCACCTTCTCTATATCGAAGAAGAGCATAGGGTCGTTATAGTCTATCTCAGAAATGGCGTTATCCATATCATTGACGGTATAACGTATCCACTCGATGGTGGCATCCAGGTTCCTCATATTGATATGAGAATAGGTTTCTTCAAACCGTCGAGTGAAGAAGGAGGCTGCAAGAGGATTCTTTGCCAAGTACTGATGGAAGGTCTTGCAGACCTTGGCTTGTCCTTTATAGTTGAGACGACGAATATCTTCAAACATCGGCATAGCACAGGAATAGGACTTTACTGAAGAAACCTTCTTACCCATCTTCTTGCGTAGCTCCTTTGCCTCTGGTATCGTATCATCGTAAATGTCTTGAAACTCCTCTGGGAGCATCGAGAGCATTCGCTCTAAAAAATCCTTATCTGCCATAAGACTCTATTTGTATAAATCCACGTTGATATCAAATGGACTATCGAAATTCTTCAGCATCGCATGCTTCGTATCTTTCTCTGAGAGATTGGCATGTTCTGTAGGAATCTTCCAATCAATACCAAGGCTGTCATCGAGGATGCTGATACCTCCATCTGCTTCTGGGTGATAGAAGTTATCACACTTATACTGAAAGACTGCAGTTTCTGAGAGAACAGCGAAACCATGAGCAAAGCCCTTTGGAATAAAGAACTGGACATGATTGTCTTCGGTTAACTCTACGGCTACATGCTTGCCATAGGTTTGTGAACCCTTGCGAATGTCTACTGCTACATCAAGGACTCTACCCTTTACACAGCGCACCAACTTGCTCTGAGTATAAGGTGGGCGCTGGAAGTGCAGGCCTCGCATCACACCATAGCTGCTCATAGACTCATTGTCTTGGCAGAAGTGAACACTGTGTCCCAGGATTGGGGCAACCTTTTCTTCAAACTCTCGCTCGCTGAAGCTCTCGAAGAAGTAGCCACGAGAGTCGCGGAAGAGGCGTGGCTCTATAATGAGAACGCCTTCTATTTCTGTTTTTACTATATTCATGATTCTAACTTAAGTTCTTACATAAGATTTTCGAAAACCTACCCGTCCTTCCTTACCGTTAAAGAAGGAGTTTTTCTACCTCTCCGTCTCTCCTGCAAGGAGAGCTCCACTTTCTCCCCAAGCCCCTCTTCCTCAGGAAGCGGGGATGTAACCGCCCTCCGGTGCTCAGAACCGCTACGCTCTAAGGTTGGCGGACCATCAAAGGTCTTCGCCATGGTTGTGCGGGATGGGACCGCCTTAGAGAATAGAATCTAAATGAATCAGAAGAAAACTATTTTCAACTATTATTTTAGAGTGAGTACTATATTTTTGGCGTTTACTCATTTAATTCACCATTTACTCCAAAATATTTCTCAACGTCATTCTTAAATTTTTGATCTAACAAAATACGAGATTCTGCCTTATCTACATTGTTGTCATACTTATATGACTTAAGATACGACTCAAACTTAGCACTTATCTGTTTATATTTATTGCTCTTCAACTTTTCACTTAAATATAACACATACATAGCTTTCTGAACTGTCACTGTTTTATTAGCTGTTCTATAATCCTTGTATATACATTTGTATTTTTTGATTAAGTCAACAGTTTTTAAAGACAGCAAATCATCATTATTTGCAAACAAAGTATCATACTGAACTGTAAATATCTCTCGTTTTTTATTTGATACCAATTCAGGATACCCTTTTGCGGCCCATAATATTTGACCAAGCAATTCCATGCTAACTGAATCATCATATTCAGTGTCATCATGTCCCACATCACCTTTCTTTCTGATATAAAGAATTTTATTAGAACGCAAATAATCTTCCAGTTTAACTTGCTCTGGACGTAAAGACTTCAAGTCTCGCTCGTTAATGCTATTTTGGCTATTAGTATACTCACCAATTCTTCCTTTTAATGCATCATCAGTAATATTTAACATCCTAACTAATACTTCAGCATCTGAGAGTTTTTCTACGATATTATTCTTATTTTTCTTATTATAATTGTGGATAGTACGCAAAGTTTGTCCACCATTTAAAACCTGGAAGTTGGATATTTCCAACTTAACTTTTTTTCCAGAATTAATCTCCGAAGAAGAAATGCTTTCAGCAACAATGGTTATTCCATTATTATAAAAGAAAAACTTAGTTGGCTCTGAATCTAATGTCGTTTCTATGTTTTTATTATATTTTGACTGTAATATAAAGCCACGAACGTTATCAAACAAAACTCTAATATCAACATTTGTTTTATACAGAACATTCTCATCTTCCAGATTATACTCATTACGCAAAGTTGCATCGTCACAAGTAATTCTAATAAGTTCCGTAAGTGGAAGGCGAACAATATATGATCTTGCAGAGGCTAAACTCGTTTCCGTAAATGACATAACAGCATCTCTGTTTAAGACTAAAGAAGCATCAATATTTCTTGGGTGCAAAGAAGTCATGTCAACCAGTTCGTTTAACCCTTTCATCTCAATATCGATACCATACGTATCACTCATCTGCTTGATATTAGGATCTAATGAAGATAACGTCTTTGATTCGTTGCTAACGTAATATAAAACAGTAGTCCAAATATCATCAGAATCGTTATATTCATTAATTTTATCAGCATACTTTTTGAGTTTGCCTTTAAGATGTGTAGTATCTTCATGTTTTAAAGCATTCAAAAACTTAGAAGTTACTAGTAATTCATTTTTGCTCTGTTCTTTATCGTCATTATATTTATTGCGATACTTAAAATTAAACAGAGCTATAACATGTTCTTGCTCGTCAAAACATACGGCATCTATTCCCTCATCAACGTCATTAACATCGAAAAAAGTAGAATTAAACTCCGTATCAGTTATAGCTTTAACCATCTTGTCATAATCAACCAAGTTCGTTAGATTTTGAATAATAAAGAAATAAAAACCATATCTGGCTTTTTGATTATCATCTAAATCTAACTTTTTGTCACCTAAATAACCCTTGGCAAGTTCAAAATGTCTTAGACATCTCTGCTTCAACAATTTAAAATCATTTCTGTCTACCATAATTAATCTGTTATTTTTTCTAGGATATCACCAACACAGCGTTCCAACTATATTACAAGTAGTTACACCTATCAGTTTTTTGAAAAAAGTTGTTTTGTATCGTTATTGTAGAAGATAAGCTGCACTCGGCAATTTGAAAGCCAGCTTTCATTGCGCTCATTTGCATTATCTTTAGAGTGAAGGATTGCTAAGCATACTCCTTCACCTTATCTGTTTTTCAACAGGTTTAGCTCATGCTTTTTCTGCAACAATTCTTCACTCATCCGTTCGCTTTCCTCACGAAGTTTCTCTGTTTCAGACTTTATTTCTAAAGTTTCCTGCATTATTGCCTTACTCTCTTCCTTCAAAGAAGCCACAGCAGATTCTAAGGCAGCAGCCTTGCGTTCCAGTTCTTTTGTGAGAGCTTGATGGAAATCTTCCAGGGTCGCATGTTGCTCTGCAAACAAACGCTCCACCTGATTTTCATCAAGACGCTTTAGAGCCTCCTCTATTTTCTGCCAAGAGGCAACGAAATCTGGATCATCTGTTATATTCATCATAAATATATATTTTAGATAGTATTCCTTTGTTTCCATAATTCTGACATTTAAGAATTTGGATACAAAGGAGAAATACTTTTATTAATGTACGCAAGACGTCCTATAGCGACTGCTTACTATTAACATGCCATCATACCACGATATCCATGACTATCAAACCAACTAGTTATAGCACTATAAAGATACGTTTGACGAAATATTTCCCCACTATATGCAAGCCGAAAAGCTGCCTCTATCTTGTCTAATGATACTTTTGTCTTTTTATAGGAATATGGATGATCCTTTAGTAAAAGGTTTATCATATCACATAAGTCGTGTCCCCTGAGCAAGTGAAAAACATCTATATGCTCAGAATGCGCATCTTCAAAATCGGTCAGCATACTCAGAGTGGGGATGGTAGATGCATCAGGATTAAGCCTCTTAATAAAACTGAGACAACAATCATAACTTAACGCTGGGTCTTTATGAAGCATTGTAGATAGTTTGAGCGTTCCAAAACTCCAATTGCTCCCATATACATCGTTATACCAACGACAATACGAAAGAGAACGTATTTTTCCAATAGCATCTTGCAGAAAGGCATGAACATCCAGGTCGTTTCGGTCATTCTTCATATCTTCATAACGAAGATACTCTTTCATGATGCTCTCCAACGCCTCTTCCGAAATCATCATAGTTTCCAAATCATGCTTATCTGTCAGGAATAGATTTGGATATGGATAAGTCACATGATTCAAAACATCATAGTCGGCATCTTTGATGCCAATAAATTTATCTTCCAGATTCAGACTATCTAACTTCTCTACCAGTTCGACAAGTTTGGCACAACCATTAGTCTGATATACGTTTACCTTTTCCTTTGAAAAGAACTTTTCATACACCTTAATATCATCAATCCCTTCAACTAGTACGGTAAACTTATTGATAGAACAATTACCTGAAATAACTAATCTTATCTCATTTCCCTCATCCCTAGAGTCTAAAGCAGCTAATACACTATTCGCCATGATTGTTCATTTCTAAGTCAAAACAATTGTCCTCAGCACCTCTTACAATCTGAGGAGAATGAGTGGCAATCAAAATCTGAATTCCTTTCTTGCAAGATGCAATTTTCAGAACATCCTCAATAAACTCTTTCAACCATACGACATGCATTGAAATCTCAGGCTCATCAATTAGCAATATATCGCCATCATGCACCTCAAATATCATACGATACAAAAGAATTATCATATTCTGCTCGCCACTAGACAAAAGAGAAGGTTTAATGCTGATACCTTGCTCATTAAATGCCTTAAACCCATAACTTGGAGAGAAACTTATGGTCTTATGTAAGAAATGCTTCTCATTAAGAATGGACGCAAACAAATTCAAATCATTCAAAAGATCGATATACTTACCTAGTGTGTCGCGCAAATCCAACAAATAAGCAGAAAGCAAACGAGTATTTTTCTCACTATAAGGGCGTACTTTCTCATACGTAATGCCAAAGTGCCCTAAAGCATCTATCTTTGTTTGTACTTCCAATGCCGTGACAGAATATTCGTCAGCATTGAGAATCTGAGTATCTGCATCAAGCAAACGATCCATCAGTTGGTTTTTACTTTTTTGTACATTAAAAAGAAACTCGATTCGCTTTTGCTCTAGCATTTTACCAAAATTCTCGGCCACAACATCTATTGTATCTATTTCTTCCATTTCTGTGGTAGGAAAAGGATAGTCATCGTCATCTGATACTAGATGTATCTGCTTAACACGCTGAGCAGGAATCATAAAAGCCCTGATTGAAGACTGAATCATCTCAAATGAAATAGCATTTTGTCTTTTGCAAAGATATGCCACGATTTCCTTCATTTTAGATTGCATGAGGTCTACCCATTCACTATCTTCAGACATAAAATCAGACTTGCAAACAATGGTAAAGGCTTTATAAAAGTTATGTCGTCCCACGTTAACAGAACTTAGGATCTTTTTATCCCGATACCATGCATATGTCAAACGTTTCTCTGGATTGATGTTTTCATCTTGAAATTCCCTGTTCCCAAACAACACTTGTTCAGAGCTATGGGAAATCATACTCAAGACCAAGCCATCTTCGAAAGAGACTTTTATCTCTTCAAAATCCAAGGTATAAAAAAACCATAAGTTAGACTCTGCGATATTTTTGACAATATTCAATATCGTAGTCTTGCCCATACCATTATAACCAGTCAAAACCAATAAGTTCTGGCTAAGTAAATTGGATATATGGTAAGTATAAGTACCATATAAGCCCTTGATGTAAATTTCAGAAATTCTCATGATGGTAAGTTATAAAGGGAATCCAATGTTGTTTTCAATTCATCATTGACTACAAAATGACCAACTTTCTTAATATTTGTATCCTCTTTTGCACAAATAGCAGAATCGTAATGTGGATAGTCATCGCTCTTACTACGATTGTTTTCCCAGTGCATCGGACGCAGATTGAAGATGTTATCATCGCCCCCCTTCACCTGAGGGTAAACGTGGTCTATCTCCCAACCGAAAGGACTCTGCTTACCATACTCATTTTTGACAATCCAAGCACCACAACAATCCTTTCGGAACAAAGCCTCGTCATAGCCTTTTACTATGATGCCCTTATTCCAAACCCGTTCGATATAACTCTTGTCAAAATTTCCACTCATGTTATTGATTCAATTAATTCGAATGTTTTATGCAAAGGTAAGATTTTTATTGAGAATAAACAAATTTTTTTTGAATTATTCACCTTAAAAGTAACTTTTACACCACTTTTATTCTATTTTTCCTATTCCACCTACCATTTTCAGCCGTAGTCTTACTTCACATGAGAGTAATAGGTCTTGCCGGATGGTGGTAAGCATCCAACCCCTATGGCAATACAACTCCATCCCCAGTGTTTACTGGGGATACAGAGTATTTTAAGAAATTGGACTTTTCTGATTTTTAAACAGGTTTAACTAAAAGTGCCTCTGTCATCAAGGCATAATCCCTTCTTCCAGCTACAATCATGTCAAAGAATCACCTGAAGAAATCCTGTCATTGTTCTTGCCATACATCTTACGCCTACGGGCTTGCAGTTCTCCTGTAAGTTTGTCAACCTGCTCCTGCAAACTGGCTATCTTACGGTCTGACTCTTCCTTTTGCTCCTTCTGCTTATTGCCCAAGGCAATATTGGCATCTAGAAGTGTCTGGACTGTCTGAACCAATTCATGTATTTGATCTAGATATTGTTTACGTTCCATATCCAATACGTATATCACCAATACGGTGTCACCACTATATTACAAGTAGTTACACCTATCAGTTTTTTGAAAATCGTTATTGAGAAACTTTTAAGTACCTCCCCACGCCTTTGGCGCAGGGAGGTGAGCGGTACGTTACTTACTCTTCTTGCTTTTCTTTGCCTTCTTTGAAGACTTGGCGGTTCCGATCTCGCCCTTTTCCTGCATGCGCTTGAGGAGACCTTCGAAGTCGCCAGTCTCGAAAAAGACTTTTTCGTCTTCGGGAACACCGGTAACTTCTAGTGGTACAAAACCTAGGGTTTCATCATGCACCTTTACATTGCCTTCGACAATGGCTCGGGCTAATGACATACCCAGCTCCTCTCCTAATGGTAGGAAGGTGCCTCGCTCGGCAGGAGACTCATGGTCTTCGATAGGATCGCATGGAGCAAAACCGATTCGCTCGTCTGGGCTCATGATGTAACACTCTACGTGGTTGCCGTCCCATATTGGGGTATCGAGGTTCCAAGAGAAGTTGTAGGTGACTCCTTCTGGAGTACGTACTTTCTTTTCTTTGGTGAAACCAGAATAGAGACGAACTCGGTTTCCCTTGCGAAGATTCGTATCGGGAAACTCATAGAGGCGGGCCTGGCTATAAATAGGGAAGCCTTCCGCATTGTAGAGATAACGTACGAGCATGAGTCCTTCGAGGTCGCAACGTGCCGCTGCTTCCAATTCAACGTACTCATCTTGCTGGCCTCTGTTGTAAAGACCAGTGATTCTTAAATTAAGCATAACTTGATTGAGTATTAAAAATTTAGAAGCAGTACGATTGTTGGATTGTTAAGCGACAATCGTAAAACGCTTATCTTTCTTTGTTTGAAATGGGCGGGTAACCCGCCGTAATATTGTTCCTCATTGCAGTATCGCTCTGCACTTGCCGTCACTCGAATGAGGAATATTGTTTTATTCTACTTTTGACAGGATTACCTCGGGAGAGGTTCCCATCAAGGTTATGGCGGAAATCTTATGACCGCCATTGGCATTTAATGAATGACCACAATGATAGAGGCTATCATCTATGATAAGCCAGCGGTCATGAGACTCGTTACTCCATTTTCTGATGTTTATATGACTATCGGGGAATAGGCGGTCATGCTCATCCATGAGACGTTGCATTCCGTGACCTACACCTGCAGTATAAATTGTTGCTGTAACGTCCGGTTTGCGAACATCTAACACACTTAGGGTTAGCGATGAAACATAGCCATCTATGATGATTACTCTATGATTGGCTGTACGAACTAAGTTCTCCAAAGCGACTCTTGCTGTGTAGAAATCACCTTCGAAGAAGACCATCTCTGCAGGTG
>ERZ1026901.1600-NODE-1600-length-12517-cov-3.919917_pt1 | contig 12517 bp, 10 predicted proteins | sample MGYA00380179_ERZ1026901 | MGnify/ENA primary metagenome ERZ1026901 (study PRJEB33269, sample SAMEA4719815) | human gut metagenome | biome: human-associated habitat; feature: organic feature; material: feces | place: Cameroon | collected 2013-10 ... | reverse complement strand
GACGGGTATCCGCGTTCGATGCCCGACGGCGCGCCGGTTTGGGTAGAAGGCTCTCAGGCGCCGCTTGCCGGTGCCGTCTCAATGGACATGCTCACCATTGACGTTACCGATATCCCGGAAGCTGATGTGGGTTCGAAGGTAGAGCTTTGGGGGCGGCATATCGCCGTGAATGATCTTGCCCGACGGTGCGGCACGATCGGCTACGAACTTCTCTGTGCGCTCGCCCGACGAGTGCCGCTTGTATTAAAAGGCTGACTGCATGGCCAAAAAGGACCGTATCGAATTTGTCTGCTCCGAGTGCGGCGGCACCACGGCCAAATGGATGGGACAGTGTCCGCATTGCAAGGCGTGGAATACATTGAAGGAATTCAGAGTGGCCACTGGCGCCGCGGCCCGCTACGGTGCGGATTCACGCTCCGGCCGCGGCTTCGTTGATACGACGGGCGCTCTGCAGGATCTTTCCGATGTGGCGGCAGAGGATGCTCCGCGCATCGTTACGGGGCTCTCCGAATTCGACCGCGTCATGGGCGGCGGTCTTGTCAAGGGCGGCGTTTCTCTGATTGGTGGCGATCCGGGTATCGGCAAGTCGACGCTTCTGCTGCAGGTGATGGCTCGCTTGGCGGCTGCGGGGCTCAGCTGCATTTACGTTTCCGGTGAAGAGAGTGCCGCACAGATTGCACTTCGCGCTCAGCGGCTGCAGCTGCCGACAACGGGTCTCAAGCTGATGAGTGAAATTGAGCTTGAGCACATCGAAGCGGTCATCAATGAAAAACGCCCGGAATTCGTCGTCATTGATTCGATTCAAACACTTTTTTCCGGCGCGCTCGACAGCGCTCCGGGCTCCGTGTCGCAAGTGCGCGAATGCGCGGCCAGACTTACCCGTGCGGCCAAGACTTCCGGCGCTTCGCTCTTTTTTGTGGGGCACGTCACCAAAGAAGGCTCGCTCGCTGGGCCGCGAGTGCTCGAACACATCGTGGATACGGTGCTTTATTTTGAGGGCGATACGCATTCGAACTTTCGACTCGTCAGAGCCTTCAAAAATCGATTTGGCGCGGTCAACGAACTTGGCGTCTTTGCCATGACTGATCATGGTCTGCGCGGCGTGACGAATCCATCCGCTATTTTCCTCTCTGAATACAAATCGAACGTTCCAGGATCAACCGTTCTCGTCACTCAGGAAGGTACGCGGCCGCTTTTGGTCGAAGTGCAGGCGCTCGTCGATGAGACGCATCTGCCCGCTCCCAGACGCCTTGCTGTCGGTTTTGACGGGCAGCGTCTGGCAATGCTCTTGGCTGTGCTGCATCGACATGCAGGCGTTGCGCTTTTTGACCAAGATGTATTTGTCAATGCTGTGGGCGGCGTGAAAATCTCGGAGACGGCAGCAGACTTGGCCATTCTGGCGGCTATCTGCTCGAGCTGGCGTAATCGGCCGCTCGAACGCGGACTTGTCGTTTTCGGTGAGGTGGGTTTGGCCGGTGAAATTCGTCCTGCTGCTCGAGGTCAGGAGCGTCTGCGTGAGGCTGCTAAGCTCGGCTTTTCTAAAGCTCTGATCCCTCGTGCGAATATGCCTCGGCAGCCTGTTGAAGGTCTGGACATTATTCCGGTAGATCGACTGTCAGACGCGCTCGAGGTGGTGCTTGGCGGATAAATTAGAAATCGGTATTTGTTTTCAGATTCGAGCAGGGACTGAACAATATAAAGATTACAAAGTTTGGCAGAAACTTCATAAAGCAAAATAACTATCAGCGATTGGTGCTCGATACCCTAAAATAAAGCAGCTTTCATTTTTTCGGATGTGCTGCTCCCCGCAACTGCAGCACATCCTGATAACAGGATTAAATAGATATGTCCACGCTTACGAAGCTTTTGCCGGCCAACGCCGCTCCCGCTCAGACCCTGCTTGACAAGGCGCATGCACTGCCGCTCACATCCGCTCAGCGTGCTGAGCTTCCTCAGGTCATTCATACGCCGGAAGGCGAAGTTGAACTTGGCGTTCCTGCCGATCAGCTTCGTCCGGTTGAAGTCAATGATGTATTCGTTGATGAAAAAGGCGGCTTCTGGGCAGTTCGTCCGGCAGTTGAAAAGGTGCTCAACGTGACGGGCGACGTGAACGTTCTGCGTGAAGCTGCTGGTGCGCTGGTTAACCGCGGCGTTCGTATTGCGCAGATCGAAGAGGGTTTTGCTGTTCTGCCCCTGCCCAATCTGGCCAAGATGCTTCAAATGGTAGGACTTGAGGTCACGGAAGCGGAATCGCCTTTTGATCCGATCCAGTTCAAGGCTGCCCATGGCGGCTGCGGATGCGGTTGTCACGACGATGAAGATTCCTGCGGCTGCGGTCATCACCATCACCACCACGATCATGACGGCGAATGCTGCTGCGGCGGACACGGCCATGAGCACAAGCACGGCGAAGGCGAGTGCTGCTGCGGTCACGACCATCATGAGCACGATCATGAGGAAGGCGAATGCTGCTGCGGCGGACACGGCCATGAGCACAAGCACGGCGAAGGCGAGTGCTGCTGCGGTCACGACCATCATGAGCACGATCATGAGGAAGGTGAATGCTGCTGCGGCGGACACGGCCACGAGCATAAGCACGGTGAAGGCGAAGGCTGCTGCGGCCATCATCACGAGAGCAACGAGGAAAAGAAGCCGGGTGGCTGCGGCTGCGGTTGCGGCGGCAAGCACTAAGCTTTCTTTAGTGCTCGGTCAGCTGCGGCGGGAAAAATATTCGCCGCAGTCTGAGTTCACAAAAGGCGGCGTCTGTGGGTGCCGCCTTTTTTACTGCCGTTATCGCTTGACGGCCTAAATGATTGCCCGAAACCATATGCAGCGACCAAATATAGATACCGATGCACTTTTTCTCTTTTCTGCTATTTTCCGAACGGGATCTTTAACGAAGGCTGCACAGGAATGTGCTATGTCGGTCGGGGGCGCCAGCCGCACGCTTGCCAAGCTGCGTGAGCTCCTCGATGACGATCTTTTTCTTCGAACTAATCGAGGTTTGGTTCCCACGCCGCGCGCTCGTGAACTCAATGGCGGTGTTGCTGAACTTCTTGTTAATTACGGCCGGCTTTTTGAGAAGGAAGTTTTTCGGCCAAGTGATGTGCGTCGAATTTTTCGAATTCTATGCGTAGATAATGCGATTTTCACTTTTCTGACGCCATCCGTTTCTGCACTGCTTGAAAAGGCGCCTTCAATTGGTGTTGAATTTCGCCCTATTCGAGCTGATTTCGGAAGATTGCTTTCGTCGGGAGAGGCCGATTTTGCAATCTTTCCGTTTGTTCCATCAGATCCAAATTTACATAGCCTTCGGCTTGCTGATGACGTTTTTGTTCTGGTCTGCGGAAGGCACCATCCATTGGTAAAACTCGCTCAAGAGCGGACATTGACTCGAAAAGACTTCAAGGCTTATCGACAGATTCGGGTGATGACCGGTCCGCTGAACGATTTAGATGATCCATGGTTTGATGCTGAAGCCGATATTCCGTTGATGGCGGAAAATATCGCCGTTTGGTCCCCGTTCTTTATTCCCATTGCACAGATTCTTTGTCAGACCAATCTTTGGGGAGCGGTGCCATTGCAGCTCGCCGTTCAGCTTCAAAAATTAATGCCCGATCTCATAATTTTGGGCAGACCGAAAAATGCAGTTGTCTACGGGCCGACACTCATCTGGCACAACCGAACCCATCAGGATCCGGCATCTGTCTGGGTGCGCTCGGTGATCGTGAGTGCACCCAAGACCTTGGCGGATGTGAATTCCATTCATTTTATTGAGGACTGACAGTTTTCTCTTTTTGAAGAAAGCGATCTTCGAGATCCGCAACGCAATCCTGCGCAAGCCCCGATTTAGTTATTTCGGCTAATTCTTCATACTGAGTTTCGTCGCGTTCCGCTTGAAACGGAACGATTTCAACGATGCAGTTTCTTTTGTTTCTGCACTCGCTAAAAGGAGATTTTGTAATGAAGATGAAGTGGATCGCTCTGGCCGTCGCTGCTGCCATCCCTGCCGCCGCTATGGCGATCGGCGGGGCCTCTGGTCCGAAGATCGATTATGAGGTGCAAGGCCACATCGGAGAGGTGATGGGGAATCCCTATGGCATTGCGCCGCTCACTGCTGTGATTCGTGACGGCGGTTACACGCTCGCGGATGTGACGGTGCACATTGTGCCTAAGCAGGGCGGACAAAAGATCAGCTACAAGGTCTCACGCTCACAGCTTCTCACGCACGGCGGCGTTCCTGTCTTCGGGCTTTACCCGGACTACCTCAACACCATTCGTGTTGATTACACGAGAATTGACACGACGGGCAAAAAGGAAAAGTTTTCAGACGAATATAAGCTCTATGCGCCTCCTGTTTACTTTGAACCTGCAGGAAACACCATGGAGCGCATGATGCCGTTTGAGGCAGAAGTGAAGAAGGCCGATCCGGAATTCTCTGACCGCCTCTACTTCGTCAACAACTTTGGTCAGAAATCCAGCATCGGCACTCGTGCAGTTTGGAACAATCCGACCGGCGGCGCACTCGAATGGAATTACTGGCCGCAGAACACCGTTATTGATACCAAGGGTGAAGTTCGTTGGTTCATGTTCGCCAACCCGATCTATGACCTCAATTCACTTTATTCTGCGGGCGTCATGATGGGCTTCAAGCAGAATGCTGACGGTCTGCTCACCTGGGGCTTTGGCCAGCGCTACGTGAAGTACGACATTTTGGGACGCGAGGTCTTCAATCGCCGTCTCCCGATGCGCTACGGTGACTTCTCGCATTCCATGGACGATGCGGACAACGGGCACTATTTCCTGCGTGTCTCGAGCTCCAATTGGAAGCGCGCTGACGGCAAGAACGTACGCACAGTGCGCGATGTGATTGCTGAGGTCGATCAGAACGGCAATGTGGTAGACGAATGGCGTTTGGCTGAAATTCTTGATCCGTACCGCGACAACGTCATGAAGGTCTTGGATCAGGGCGCTGTTTGTCTCAATATTGATGCTTCACAGGCCGGCAAGACGCTCACGGCGGAGGAAATCGCCAAGCTGGATGCTTCCGATAAATTCGGTGACATCGTCGGTACGGGTCCTGGCCGCAACTGGGCACACGTCAATTCAGTCGATTACGATCCTGAGGATGATTCGATCATTATCAGCTCTCGGCACCAGTCCGCCATTATTAAGATTGGCCGTGACAAAAAGGTGAAATGGATTCTCTCCTCTCCGGAAGGCTGGAAAAAAGGCTGGGCAGAGAAGGTGCTGACGCCGATCGATGCCAACGGCGGCAAGATCAAGTGCAGCGGCAGCAAGTGCGAGGGCGAGTTTGACTGGACCTGGACTCAGCACACCGCCTTTAAGATTGATGAGAAGAGCAAGGGCGACATTATTTATGTCTCGGCTTTTGACAACGGCGATGCACGCGGCATGGAACAGCCGCCGCTGCCCGAGATGAAGTATTCGCGTTCTGTGGTCTACAAAATCGATCAGAAGAAGATGACTGTTGAACAGATCTGGGCATACGGTAAGGAGCGCGGTCACGACTGGTACAGCCCGGTAACTTCGCTCACGGAATATCAGGCTGACAAGAATTCCATCTTCGTCTATTCCGCCACGGCCGGAGCAAGCTTTGACATGGCGAGCGGCGCATTCACCTCCGCGCCGAATCCCTATATTGAAGAGTTCAAGTGGGGGGCAAAAGAACCTTCAGTTGAGATCCAGCTGAAGAACTGCACGGGCTATCAGGCTTGGCCGTTCTCAGTGGAAAAAGCCCTTTCTCAGGAAGTGAAGTAACAGTGTCTCTTTGCTGAGGCATGATTAATCGAAGACCGGTGCAATGAATTTTGTGCCGGTCTTCGTTTGGGTGAGCCCGGTATGGACAATATCAATCCCCAACTCCCACAGACAAGCTTAGGAGGATCCAGGTCTGACGCAAAGCCGCGCAGTTTTTTCTGTATAACTTGTTGCTATTATTCTTGTGAAAGTTTACGCAATAGCTTCTTAATATTTGTTTTCGTGTATTCGGATTTTTCAAATCCAGCGAGAATGCGTCCGAAAACTTCATCTGACACATTTTCCATAACTGTAATTTCGCCAGAATTAACGGCAGATATGAGCTTCTCAACTCTCATCACAACAGCGTCTTTATAGCGGATATAGCTATCGTGTGTAATGAACGGGTGATCTCCAGCACGTAAAACACAGGTCCCGTCATACGTTCCTTTTTCTCGGATAGAGCTTACGTTGACAGCCAGAACAGATTGGGCACCAGTATCTTTGTAAAAGAACTGTTTTGTGCAAATTATATGAAGATGATCAATCTTTCCTGCAATCGCCAGAATTGTTGCTTTTGCATTAGGACAGAACTCGGTCATGACAATCTCTGGGTAACAACCTGAAGATCTTCTTCTTCCCTAATCTTTTCCAGAATAGCATCCGTTTCCTCCTTGGTTTTGCCGTTTTTCATAAGGAGGGATTTGATGTGGATGGGATAGGATGATCCTTGGGGGTTTTCCCATTCGGGACAGTAGTCCGGATCGTGTAACAATTTGACTAAATCCCACCGGTTTGAGGCGCTAAACTTGCTGTATACCGAGTCAAGAACAGTTTTCTCAGATACGGACAGTTCATCAAATGTGTCCAGCGGATCTGCGGGATCAACCTTTATCGAGCTTTTGAGTGCGAGGTCGTAGTTTCCTGGATTAATGATCCAAGAGTCCCAATATTCACGATCTCCCATGAAGCAATCATAGGTTGCAGACAGAACTGGACCATAAGGCATGGAGACCATTTTGTCTCCTGTCAATCTCTCGCCGTATTGCAATAGGAATTGCTTCTCGGCAATGTACATCATCTTCATGAGCTTCAGGGACGACATCCTACGGCCTCGTTTCCAGAGGAGATAAGCCGCGACATGCGTGGCTTTTCGAATATCAAACATAGAACTCACCTTAAGACAACAAAAGAGCCAAACTGAGTTTAACAGTCTGGTTCAAAGGTTGAAAAAACTATAGATTTACAGGAGTTGTATTTTTTGGGCACTCGCAGAGTGTAGAGGTTCGAGGAAACTCTTTGCGCTCGTCGAGACCCGGCAAGAGCGAGCGTTGCGAGTGCGATCCTTCGCTGATTCCTGCAGAGTTTTGTTATCCCTGATACCCGACACCAATCAAGGCAGAGCGAGATTCACTAATCTAATCCATTCAGATTAGTCAACAAAAAATGCTTCCTTCAATGGCAGCTACCCGCTTTGGGTTGGGATGCCAAGTTCGGCACCGTCTCTTACGGCGCAGGAACCGTATCTGATCTAGAGGCGTGTGTCAAAAGAGTTTGATAGGGGTTCGGACGCCCGTCGTTGCTGATGAAACCTGAAACTATTGTCTGATCTGTGGTGCGCGAGGCCGGACTCGAACCGGCACGCCGTGAAGCGTCAGGACCTAAACCTGGTGCGTCTACCAATTTCGCCACTCGCGCACTGTGGCGTGCATTGTACAGAAGAGCACGCCGAAGTGCGGGTGCTATTCGTTTTCCAAATCGCTGCGGACAGCTTCGGCCAGTGCGCGGCGGGCAGTGTTGTATTCTCCCCACGTAATTTTCCCTGACAGCAGATCTTCCTGAAGGGTATTGATCTGCGGGTCGCGCAGCCGCTCAGAAAGCTCAGCGCGGGCGGCGAGCGCTGGATCTTGGGTCTCTCGCATGATCCGGCGGGTTTCTTCATTGAGTTCGTGAGTGAAAGCGAAGACGGTTTCGGCTGCACGTTTTTGCGCAGCGGTAATGCGGGTGGAGTCTTTGGTCATTTCGTCTGTAATGCCTGAAGGCAGACAGGCGGTTTTCCTGTAGTACGGCTGATTGTCCTGAGCCACACAGGCCGCTCGCATGCGCTGGACGACGACTTCAATGCGTTCGCGGTAGCTTTGCGGTTCCGCTTCATCCTCTTGCTGATGAATTGGCCGGACCGTTTCGGTCGACGTCCCTGAGGCGTTGCGCTGCGGCGCGAGCGTTGTCGAGCATCCGACAAGAGAAGTGACAAGGACGACAAAGAGAGCGGCAGTTTTGTAGTTCATGGGTGGAAAGACAGATAAATGGGACAGGAGACTTTCAATGCAGCGCAAGAAGGCGTTAGTTATAATGCAAGGCTTCTCATTTGGTAGGTTTTTTTTGATTGCTGCAGATTACCGGCGATCAAAATTCCCCTGATGAGGGACAGATTTTCCGAACCGTTCGGCTGAGCTTTTTAGCCGAACGGTCTTTATTCACACATCGAGCCGCGCCGGCACCAGAAGTAGTTTTTAGGTGCAAAACGGATCGAAATTACATAAAGATCAAAGCGATGACTGAAGAAAAGACTGAACAGGCCGTCGAACAGGCTGCTGCTCCTGAAACCAAGAAGGAAGAGGCCCCGGCCGTGTCGCTCGAGCGTACGCTTGAGCTCTCCGTTCCGTCCGCTCAGGTCCGCGAGCTTGCTCAGAAGCATCTGCGCGGCTACGCCAAGGATGCCCGTATGCCCGGCTTCCGCAAGGGCCATGTTCCGATGAAGCAGGTCGAGGCCATGTACGGCATGCGCGCCTTTGACGAGGCCCTCAACGAACTCGTCGGTCAGGCCTGGTCGAAGGCTGCTCAGGCCTCCGGTCTGCAGATCGCCGGTGCGCCGAAGGTTGAAGCTGTCGAAGGCGCAAATGGCGACGAAGAAACGATGCGCTTCACGGCTAAGTTTGAAGTTTTCCCTGAAATCACATATCCCGATTTCAAGGCGCTGAACCTCAAGCGTTACACCTCCACGGTTGATGATGCTGCTGTCGAAGAAACGATCAACGTCATGCGCAAGCAGCGCGTCACCTACACTGAAGCCGCCGCTGACCGCGCCGCTCAGAAGGACGACCGCGTTACGGTGAACTTCACCGGCACGAAGGAAGGCATTGAATTCCCGGGCGGCAAGGCTGAAGGCTTCCAGTTCGTCATCGGCAGCGGCCGTATGCTCGCCGAGTTCGATGCGGCGGTTGCCGGCATGAAGGCTGGTGAATCGAAGACGTTCGATCTCACCTTCCCGAAGGAATATGGTCCCGCTGATCTGAACGGCGCCACCGTCCAGTTCCTCGTTGAAGTGACCAAGGTTGAAGAACCGCACTTCCCGACGATCGACGACGAATTCGCTCAGTCCCTCGGTGTGAAGGATGGCGTTGCTGCCATGCGTGCCGACGTCAAGAAGAACCTCGAACGCGAAGTGAGCTATCGTCTTGAACAGCGCACTGCTGCTGAAGTCTTCTCGGCTCTCGACAAGGTGCTTACGTTCCCGGTTCCGGCCGCCGTCGTTGAAGAAGAACGCCGTGCTATGGCTCAGCAGTACGCTCAGGCCATGCGCAGCCGCGGCCTTGAAGCCCCGAAGGATATTCCGGACTCCATGTTCCAGGAACCGGCTGTCAAGAAGGCCCGTGTCGGTCTCTTCATCTCTGAAGTCGTTCAGCGTGAAAAGCTCACGGCCACCGATGAACAGATCACGGCTCGCGCCCAGTCGATCGCTGCTTCTTACGAAAATCCGGCTGAAGTCGTTCAGTACCTCACGACCGACCGTCAGAGCCGCGTGAATGTGGCGATGCAGGTCCAGGAAGAGAACGTCACCAACTGGCTCCTCGGTCAGGCCACCACGGAAGAAGTGCCTGTCGAATTCGACAAGGTGATGAAGGGCGAGTTCTAATCGCACTTTTTTGAAGCGGTTGGAGCACCCATCGGGCACTCCGCCACTTCCGTACTCAAGCGGCATTGCCGCTTGAGGCTGGTGAGGGCGCCTGCGGGCGCCCTTCGGCATTTTTGGCAGGCGTTAAAACGCTGGAAAAATGCGCAATTGTGCGAATTTTTCGTCCTTTCAGCGAATGCCGCCCGCAGTGTCATGCATACCGCACGCGGTTCCGCCATAATGTTCGAACCCTTTGAGCGGATGAGCCGTCCGTTCAATTTTCAACCGTTTATGCGCGCTGGCTGTGCCGGGCAGACGCCATACGGTTCACAGATTTGATTATTGGTTATGTCATTAGTTCCTATTGTTGTTGAAAGCTCCGGTCGGTCGGAGCGCAGTTTTGACATTTACTCGCGTCTGCTGCGCGACCGCATTATTTTCCTCACGACGGAAGTAAACGATCAAACGGCCTCGCTGATCGTCGCTCAGCTGCTCTTTCTTGAAAGCGAAGATCCTGACAAGGATATTTCGCTTTACATCAACAGCCCGGGCGGCTCGGTTTCTGCCGGCATGTCGATCTTTGATACGATGCGTTTCATTCGCCCGAAGGTGAATACGATCTGCCTCGGCATGGCCGCGTCGATGGGCGCGTTCCTTCTGGCCGCAGGTGAAAAGGGCAAGCGCTATGCACTGCCGCATTCGCGCATCATGATTCATCAGCCTTTGGGCGGTGCAGAAGGTCAGGCGAGCGATGTTGAAATCCGTGCTCGTCAGCTGCTGCTCATCAAGCGTCAGATGAACGAACTGATGGCCGGCTTCACAGGCCGCAGCTATGACGAACTCGTTCGCGATACGGATCGAGACAATTTCATGAGCGCGCAGGAAGCGCTCGAATACGGTCTCATCGACCGTGTGCTTACGAGCCGCGCGGATCTTTGATTTCCCTTTCCCCATGTTTGAGGCTGAGAGCTGCGCGGTTCGAAGTTGTGCGCGGCTGACCCTCAAGCAAGAACTTTCCGCATTGCGCTTGACGGCTGATGTCAGGCGCAATGCGGATGAGTTTTCCTTTCGGCCCGAAAGCGCAATGCTTTTCAAGCAATGCTCGGTGCCGGGCAACGAATTTCATACCAAAAAATGGCAAAACGCTACTGCTCTTTCTGCGGCCGTGATGAGTCGCAGTGCTCCTCCCTTTTTCAGGGCCTGCACGGTGAGCTCCTCTGCGGCGACTGTGTCCGTCTGATGGCGTCCGAACTCACCGGCGCAACGACCGGCGGCAAAACCGCTGAAGAGCCTGCTGCCGAAGCCCCTCAAGCGGCAGCTCCGGCCAAGATCCCTACGCCGCGGGAGCTCTATGAGCTTCTCGACAATTATGTAATTGGTCAGGAACGCGCTAAGCGGACACTGTCGGTGGCGGTATTCAATCATTACAAGCGTTTGAATACGTTGGGTGACAAAAAGCTCAAGGCGCTTGAAGACAAGGTTGAGCTGCAGAAGTCCAATGTGCTGCTGATCGGCCCGACGGGTTCGGGCAAGACGCTTTTGGCTCAGACGCTCGCTCGTGCGCTCGATGTGCCGTTTGCCATTGCGGATGCAACGACCTTGACGGAAGCGGGCTACGTTGGTGAAGACGTTGAGAATATCGTCGCCAAGCTTGTGCAGGCCGCCGGCGGCGACATTGAGCGTGCACAGAAGGGCATCATCTATCTTGACGAAATTGACAAGATTGCCCGCAAGAGCGAGAACCCTTCCATTACCCGCGACGTGTCGGGCGAGGGTGTTCAGCAGGCTCTTCTCAAGCTCGTTGAAGGCACCATTGCGTCCATGCCGGTCAAGGGCGGGCGCAAGAATCCGGGAAAGGCCATGATGGAAGTCGACACTTCCCAGATCCTCTTTATCTGCGGCGGTGCGTTCGACGGAATGGAGCGCATTGTTCGCCACCGCACGGAGAAGAGTGAAATCGGTTTTTCCGGTACGGTCGTCGGCAAAAAGGATCACAACCTTACGGATGTCTTCCGTCAGATTGAAACGGGTGACCTTGTGAAGTACGGTCTGATTCCGGAGTTGGTCGGTCGTCTGCCGGTGATTACGGTTCTTGAAGAACTCAATGAAGAAGCGCTCATTGAGATCCTGACAAAACCGAAAAATGCCATTGTTCGCCAGTATCAAGTGCTTTTTGCCATGGAGGACGTGGATATTGAATTCACGCCCGAAGCCCTTAAAGCCATTGCACATCAGGCGATTGAGCGCAAAACGGGCGCCCGCGGCCTGCGTTCGATTATTGAGGCGCTGCTCCTTGACACGATGTTTGAAATTCCCAGCCGCACGGATGTGGCAAAGGTGATCGTGACTGAAGCGGTTGTTACTGCCAAGGCCAAGCCAGAGTATGTGCTTCGTACTGCAGAACAAATTGAAGCGCTCAAAGCCGAAAAGGCGGCTGCTCAAGCAGCTCCTCAATCGTCGCAAGTCTGATGGAGGCGGCGCTCCAATCAAGCAATTGGTTCTACCCCACTTGGAACGGGTTGAAAATTGCGCGGAGCGTCCCCATATAGACTTCAACAATCATCTTTTATGGGGTTATTGCTTTGAACGATAACAAGACTCCCAACAACGAAGCGACTGCCGCTGCGGCGGGTCCGCTTCCGGTGATCCCCCTGCGCGACATGGTGGTGATCCCGAATTCCATGACGACGGTCTTCATGGGCCGTCAGATCTCGGTGCTCGCCGCCGAGGCTGCTATGCGTGTGCATTCCGGGCGCGTCATTCTGCTCACCCAGCGTGAAAAGAGCATTGATTCGCCGAAGCCCGAAGATTTCTGGGATGTCGGTGTACTCGGCGAAGTGGATCAGCTGCTGCGTCTTCCCG
>ERZ1026901.1594-NODE-1594-length-12585-cov-8.922426_pt1 | contig 12585 bp, 9 predicted proteins | sample MGYA00380179_ERZ1026901 | MGnify/ENA primary metagenome ERZ1026901 (study PRJEB33269, sample SAMEA4719815) | human gut metagenome | biome: human-associated habitat; feature: organic feature; material: feces | place: Cameroon | collected 2013-10 ... | reverse complement strand
AAAGCCTGTCTGTGATCAGATACAGAAGTCCTGCTCCGATAAACCACGGGATGACCGACGACGCGATGACGGAGAGTCCACTGTGATATACGTTTCCCGTAAATCCCAGAATCGTCGCCGCGGAAACCCAGGTCCCCACAAATGTAAAAAACAGGCGTTTTTCATCGTTTTTTCTCTCCCCGACAAAAAACTTGGAAAGAGAATCACTTTCTGAAAAAGACAGCTTTCCGATGATCAGGAACACAACGGAATAGATGACAAAATAGATCAGCCTGATCAATATCTGGTTCATAAGATTCTCCCTGCATATTCTGTGCCGTAACTTCCGTTATCCAGTCTTCGGAGCCGGTAATATCCATAACTTTCCGTCTCCGACACCTCATATCCATCCGGAATCGTCACAAACACTTCCTTCGCCCCATTCCGGTATGCCTGATGCACCATGCGGCGGATCAGGCGTGGGAGTTCTTCGGGTTCGGAGAACCTGATCCGCACGCGGGAAACTCCGTCGGATTCCAAGCTGGTCTGGTCCAGAACAGCGTCCCAATGTTCATTTCTCCCAATGATCTCCTTTGGGATCTCCCTCTCATACTCGATTCCCACAAGTGTCAGCCCCTTCGCCGGAGCAGTCTGTCCCGCCTCTTTGCGGTTTCTTGTCTCCAGTACCTCTTTCACATGTTCCGGCTCCCACTCACCGGTTCCGACTTTTAACAGGGTTCCCGCGATGATCCGCACCATGTTGTAGAGGAATCCGCTGCCGCAAAGGCGGATCGTTACGATGTCCTCATCATTCTTTTTCACCTCGGCCCCGTAGATCGTCCGGACCGTCTCCTCCGCCTGGTGGTTTGCAGCACAGAAGCTGATAAAATCATGTTCCCCGATGAGATATTTTGCCGCCTCATTCATCTTTTCCACGTTTAACGGGTAATAGCAGAAATGGGCGTAGAGGCGTCTTGTCGGGATCTCGATCTTACAGTTTAAGATCTGATATTCGTAGGTCTTTACGCAGTTCTGCTTTCTCGGATGCCAGTCCAGGGGAACCTCCTCGGATTCCACCACACGGATATCCTCCGGAAGTCCGCGGTTTACCGCGTAACAGAATTTATCTCCCGGGATCCGGCTCTCCGTGTCGAAGACCGCCACGTTTCCTCTTGCATGGACACCGGAGTCAGTCCGGCTTGCCCCAATGACGCAGACAGGCTCTTTCAGAAGATCCGAAAGAGCCTTATTTAACATCTCCTCTATGGTAACGCCATTGGGCTGGAGCTGCCAGCCCTTGTATGCGGTGCCGTCATAGGCAACCGTCAGTTTGATTCGTCTCATAGCTTTATTGTTTTCCCTCTGCTGCCCGGGGATTCCCGGGCAAATTTACTTTTATACAGATCCAGCAGCTATTTTGCAGCTTCATAGCTGCAAATTATCTTCTGCCATTTCCAGCCCAATCCAGTTCTGCCCGGTTTTCCGGATAGAATCAGATATCAAATTACTTTTTCCCGGCTGAAATCGTTCATTTCTTGTAACTATTCAGTACCTTCATAGTTACGTGCAAAAATCCATTCCAGATCAGCTTCGCTGATGGGATTTTTGCCTTCCAGCCTATGTTTCCTTACGGTCAGCGCAGCAAGTGCGCAGACCTACTGAACAGTTACCATTTCTTTACAAAACGACCTTAAGCAAAATTGCCACCACAAAATACACCAGATACGCCCCATAAACCATGTGGTCCCTCTTCGCGTACTTAAGCGGCTTCATTTTTGTTCTGCCCTCGCCGCCGCGGTAGCATCTCGCCTCCATGGCCATCGCGAGGTCCGTGGCACGGCGGAATGCGGATACGAAAAGTGGTACAAGAAGCGGTACCATGGATTTCGCCTTCTGGATCAGATTCCCGCTCTCGAAGTCGGCACCTCTCGCCATCTGCGCTTTCATGATCTTATCCGTTTCCTCAATTAAGATCGGGATAAACCGGAGCGCGATGGACATCATCATGGACACCTCGTGGACCGGAACACCGACCTTCTTTAAAAATCCAAGGCTCTTTTCCAGACCGTCTGTCAGCTGGTTCGGCGTCGTTGTGAGTGTAAGGATCGTGGATCCCATAACAAGGTATACCAGGCGGATCGCCATAAATGCTGCAAACCGGAGACCTTCCCAGGTCATCTGAAGGAAACCGATCTTAAAGATCGGGGTACCCGGCGTCAGGAACAGGTTAAAGCTGACGCTGAGGAGAAGCAGGAACATGATGGATTTTAAGCCGCGCACCATGAATTTTACCGGGACATTGGAGAGCTTGATGGCAGTGATCAGAAAGATCGTTGCCGCAATGTATGCCCAGATATTGTCCGCAATAAATAATGTCACAATGTATACAAGCGTTCCAAATAGTTTTGTTCGCGGATCCAGCCTGTGAAGAAGGGAATCCACCGGGTAGTACTGTCCAAGCGTGATATCTCTTAACATGTCTTTTCCTCCCCGGCTGTCTTTTCTGTGCTGTCCGCCTTCCCAGAGGCTGTTCCGGCGGCGTTCCCATGACCTGCGTTCTCGGAATCTGCTCCGGCTTCGCTTACCTGCGCTGCCTTTCCGGAACTTTTTCCATTCTTTTCGCGCCAGATCTTAAGGATCGCATCTCTCGCCTCTTCCACCGTTGTGATATCCGGATCCAGCGGGATTCCCTTGTCGATCAGCTTGTGCACCACATAGGTGATCTGCGGCGCCGCAAGGCCAATGGCTTCCAGCTCTTTATAGTGGCGGAATACTTCCTTCGGGGTTCCGTCGAAGACCTTCTCGCCATGGTTCATGACTACAAGACGTGACACATACCGCGCCACATCCTCCATGCTGTGGGAGACGAGAATGATCGTCAGCCCCTGCTCGTTATGGAGCTTTTGTACGAGTCCTAAAATGTCGTCGCGGCCTTTCGGGTCGAGGCCGGCTGTCGGCTCATCTAAGATCAGGACCTCCGGTTTCATCGCCAGAACGCCTGCGATGGCCACTCGACGCTTCTGACCTCCGGAAAGGTCGAAGGGAGACTGCTTATAAAAGCTCTCATCAAGTCCCACCATGTCAAGCGCCTCTTTCGCGCGCTTCTCGATCTCCTCCTTCGGGAGTCCCAGATTCTTCGGTCCAAAGCAGACATCTGAGAATACATCCACCTCAAACAGCTGATGCTCCGGATACTGGAATACCAGCCCCACATGGCTGCGGAGCTCTTTCATGGAATATCCCTCTTTATAAATACTCTCTCCGTTATAGAGGATATCTCCGCTCGTTGCCTTTAAAAGTCCGTTTAAATGCTGGGTCAGGGTTGATTTTCCGGATCCGGTATGTCCGATGAGACCGATAAACTCGCCGTCATGGATCGTGAGATTTACATCCTTTAAGGCATACTGCTCAAAGATCGTTCCCTGCCCGTATATATGATTCAAGTGTTTAATTTCGATTGCCATATTTCCACCATTTCTCCACTATTTTAAGAGCGGAACAAGTTCGTCCACAAGCTCGTCGATGGAAAGAATTCCATAAGGAAGATCCATTCCGGCTTCCTTTAATTCATCTGCCAGTTCCGTTACCTGCGGCACATCGAGGCTGTATTTTTTCAGTTCCTTGACTCTGGAAAAAACCTCTTTCGGGGTTCCGTCCATCACGACATGTCCACCGTCGATAACGACTACGCGATCCGCGTCGATGACCTCTTCCATATAGTGGGTGATCAGAACTACCGTGATCCCTTCCTGACGGTTCAGTTCATGAACCGTTTTAATGACCTCGCGGCGTCCGTTCGGGTCTAACATTGCTGTCGGCTCGTCCAGAACGATACACCGGGGCTTCATCGCCATAACGCCAGCGATGGCCACGCGCTGTTTCTGTCCGCCGGAAAGCTTATTCGGAGACTGAAGTCTGTACGCTGTCATACCCACCGCCTCAAGGCTCTTGTCGACCCGCGCCCAGATCTCATCCGTCGGAACTCCCATGTTCTCCGGTCCGAATCCGACATCCTCTTCCACCACGTTTCCGATGATCTGGTTGTCCGGGTTCTGGAATACCATTCCCGCCGTCTTTCGTACATCCCAGAGATGCTCCTCGTCGTCCGTCCTCATTTTAGAAATATAGACTGTTCCATCCGTTGGAAGCAGGATTCCGTTCATCAGCTTCGCGAATGTGGATTTTCCGGATCCGTTGTGTCCTAAAATCGCTACGAAATCGCCTTCCCTGATGTCCAGAGAGACGCCTTTTAACGCATGGCTGACCTCATCCTTGTCTTCCTCTTCATCGTGCCTGATATAGTCAAAGATCAGGTTCACTGCTTTAATGATTCCCATAGAAATCCTTTCTCGTTTTTCATAAACTTCAAGTGACTGCGGCGCCGCATACACCTTCAGGCTGCCGCGACAAATGTTTACACGTTTCTAAATTTTAGTTGATATCTCATAGTAAGTCAAGTGTTTTCGCATGGTTCCAGGAGCTTACCTTTTCAGATATGTGAAAACGGCATGCCACAGGATTTCTCCCATGACATGCCGCCCATCATTCCTTTCTAACTTACCCAGAGCCCCGATGCATCCAACGTATATCCGTCGATCACAGTGGACGCTGCCATCGCTCCGTTCGCGTTCAGGTAATACCACTGTCCCGGTGCTGTCTGACGCCAGCCTGTTGCCATCGCTCCATCGGCATCCATGTAGTACCAGACACCGCCGATCTGCTTCCAGCCGGTTACCATCTTTCCGTCACTTCCAAGGTAATACCATTTATTATTGACCATTCTCCAGCCTGTCACCATATATCCGTTTTCATCGAAATAATACCAGGTTCCGAGGATCCGGTACCACTGGGAGATCACGATCTGGCCATTCTCGTCCACATACTTCTTTCCGTCCGCGTAATTCTTCCAGCTGCCCTCCGTGTCACCCAGGTCATCCAGATACCGGTCAGAAGAGGTAATATAATCACTGCTCTTGCGGTACTTCGCATCGTTCGTTGTCTTTCCCACCGCGCGGATCTCGTAATAGTAGTTTCCCTCTCTTCCCATATACTCGGAGAGGTCCTTGCTGGTTCCCGTCGCATCGATGGTCCGGAGATAATAGTCATCCCGGTACAGGCGGATCTGATATCCCGTCGCATAATCAACTTTCTTCCAGACCGCTTTCATATGGTTCGAAGCGCTCCAGCCGGCTTCATCCGGGGACTCCAGCCATACCACCGGGTAGTAAGTGACTGTGACCTTCAGGTCATCATCCACTTTCACTGCCTTACTCAACGTCGCACCGGAGATCTGGCAGGACTTTGAACCGTAGCTGGAGGAGAACTCTCTTCCGCTGGAGGAAAGAATCAGCGTTGCCGTCACTTTCGTTCCAGGATTCCATTTTTCTACATCCTTGTTCCACTCCACGGATGTGATCTCGATCCCGTAGCTGCTGCAGCTGATCTCCGGCTCCTCAATCACGCCGGGATCTTCATACTTGTCTTTAAAGGTGATCCTTATAGAATTCACCGTCGGCGCGGCCAGTGCAGGAAGAACCATCCATATCGTCATCACGATCAGAATTCCTGCTGCCGCAAGCCATTTTCCAAAAGTTTTCTGTCTCATAAGGTGCTCCTTTCCTGTATTTTCAGTCTGCTGAAAAATATTCCGACGATTTTCACCGCATAACCACATGCCCCGCAGGTTCAGATCTTTACTGCGGTTTTCTCCAGATACCGTCCTGATCTAAATAGAAGGTATCGATCACTTCATTGACCGCCTTATGTCCATCCGGATACAGGTAGTAGATCTGTCCGTCGATGTTCTGCCATCCTGTGAGCATTCCGCCGTCGCCGCCGAGGTAATAAGCCTTATCACCCAGCGTGATCCAGCCGGTCACCATAGCTCCGCTCTCGGAGAGATAATACCAGGTATTGTTGTAGAGAAGCCACCCCGTCTGCATCTTTCCGTCACCGTTCATGTAGTAATAAACGCCGTTCTTCATCTGCCAGCCGGTGAGCATCATTCCGTTTGCGTCAAATAAGTACCAGATATTTCCGATAAATCCCCAGCCGTTCTTTAAATAAGTTCCGTCCGGGTAACGATAATACCAGCGGTTTCCGTCGAGGATCCAGCCGACCTCATTCACATTTGACGGGGCCTGCTGGGAATTTCCGGAATTATTTGTGCTGCTGTTGTTGCCGCTTGACGGCTTTTTCTTTGCCGCTCTCGCCGCGTCATCCTCATCGATATAGACCTCATCGGATATGGTCCAGTCGCTCTTTGACGCGTACTTGGATACCTCATCGTTTGACGGGAGCGCGCGCACCTTAAAGGTGTAGGTTCCCTTGGAGCTCATATACGGAAAGAGATCACAGCTGCTGGTGTGGATCTCGCCGCTCTTGTAGACGTTCTTGCTGCCGCGGTAGAGGTACACCTCGTAGGACGCGTCCTCAACGGCCTCCCACTTCGCGAGTCCGAGATCGGAGCTTCCGGACTTTGTGGTCTGCCAGTATGCCTCGCCCGGCGCGTCAAGATCGCCCTTTGCCGGTTTTGTCTTTACGGTAACCACCAGACGGTCGGAAGATGTTCTCGAAGCGCTGACAAAAGTTCCGTTCTTTACCTTTACCTTTGAGGAAGTGTAGGAGCTGCTGCTGAACCTATAGTTATTTAAAGTCTTTAAAGTAACTTTCATGGTATAGGTTCCGCCGATCTTCACGTCGTTCTTTGTGGAAGACCACTTTGCGGATACGATATCATATTTATCGTTGTTCGGGATCGATACCTCGCAGTTATCAGAATTGTATCCCACATCGAGATCCGGCAAGGATTCCCCCACCGTCGGTGTCACATCCAGTGTGATGCTGACACTGTTCACATAACTGGTCGCCGCAAACGCTGTCTGCGCCCCGGATACCGCAAACACGACCGCCATGACCCATGCGGCCATCCATGTACTTATTTTTTTCCATTTTCTTTCTGCCATAGGATTGCCTCCCCTCAAGTATCTTTCTTTAACTATATTATAAGGGTGGGCAAACACTTCCGTCAACTTAAGATATTCTGTCTTTTAGCGGCAAATCCGTGGCAAATCAAGACTTTAATCCGTTCTCAGAGCATCAATCGGGTTCAGCTTCGCCGCCCGGCTCGCCGGCATGTAACCAAAGATCAGTCCGATGGCAACAGAAACGCTAAACGAGATCACAACTGCCGTCATGGTCGGCGGCGCGTCGATTCCCATGATGGCGCCGATTCCTGTACTTGCTAAGGCTCCGATCATGATTCCGATGATTCCGCCGATGGAGCTTGTGACCAACGCCTCGATGACAAACTGCTGCATGATCACGCTCTTCTTTGCGCCGAGGGCCTTCCTGATGCCGATCTCCCTGGTTCTCTCTGTCACGGACACCAGCATGATGTTCATGACACCGACCCCTGCAACTAAAAGAGAGATCCCGGCGATACCACCTAACATCATGCTCATCATGGCAATCTGCTCATTTAAGGAATCGAGAAGGGAGCTCATTGCTGTCACCGTGTAGAGGTTTTCGCTCTTCATCTTTTCATAGAGAAAATTTTTAAGTTCTGTCGTGCATGTTTCCGTGTCGTTGATGTCCCGCGATGTGAAGATATAGTTGTTGATCACAGCATTTCTCGCCATCTTCACAGCTCTGGAATACGGGATCCACACAAAGTCATCCATACATCCGTCATCAAACTCAGAGCTGCTCTCCGTCTGTCGTTCCACAACGCCTACGATGGTGTAACTGTCACCGTTTAACTTGACCGTCTCGCCCACGGCGTTCTGGGAGCCGCCGTAGAGTTCCTCCGCCACATAAGCGCCGATGACCGCGACTTTTCGTCTCGCCTCCATGTCGGAGTACTGGAGATTTCTGCCGTACTCGATCTCGTAGTCCTTGATTGCAAGATAATCCTCACTGTAGCCGCCGACACTGGTGGAATCCATGGTGTCAGAGTCATGTTTTACCGTGACGCTGACGGACACGTTCGGGGACATGTTCTCGTAGAGGTCTGAATGTTCCTCGTAGAACTCATAAAATTCGTTCACGTCAATACTTCTGGATGCCACCGCCTTGTACTGGACCGTGATCTGATTGACACCCATGGAAGAAAAGCTCTCCACCATGTAGGACATATAGCCGTTGACGATACTGACCAGAATGATCACCGACGCGACACCAATGATGATTCCAAGCATCGTGAGAAAGGATCTCATTTTGTTGCCCCAGATACTTTTTAACGCCATTTTAAATGATTGCAGCATACTTTTTCACATCCCCGTCGAAATTGATCTTTCCGTCATGGATCCGCACCACCCGCTTCGCCTCCAGGGCAATGGAGCTGTCGTGGGTGATCATGACGATCGTGTTTCCTTCTTCATTGAGTTTCTTTAAAAAATCAAGCACTTCCCGGCCTGTCCTGGAGTCCAGGGCACCCGTGGGCTCATCCGCCAGGATTAAGGACGGATCTCCTGCGAGAGCCCGCGCGATGGAGACTCGCTGCTGCTGGCCGCCGGAGAGCTGGTTCGGAAGATTCTTCCATTTTTCTTCAAGCCCGACCCTTTTCAGGGAATTCATAGCCCGCTCCCGCCGTTCTTTCTTGTCGTAACCGGCGTAGAGAAGCGGGAGTTCCACGTTCTCTAAGAGATTTAACTTTGGAAGCAGGTTGTACTGCTGGAAGATAAAGCCGATCATGCGGTTTCTGATCTCCGCCAGCTCGTTGTCGGACATATCCGCCACGTCCTCGCCTCCGAGGAAATATTCGCCCTCCGTCGGGACATCCAGGGCTCCGATGATGTTCATCAGGGTTGATTTTCCGCTTCCGGACTTGCCGACGATGGCGACGAACTCGCCTTTGTTGATGGAAAGGCTGATGCCGTCGTTGGCGTGGACTTCCTCGTCGCCCATGTAATAGATCTTGTAGATATTGCGCAGCTCTATCAGAGGTTCCTGCTTTTCCAACTTCTCATGAACTTTTGAAACTGCCTCTTCCTGTTTCATCGGCTCTTCTGCGGTATCTATTTGTATTGAGAATTCAGTCTTTTCCATACAATTTATCTCCTATACACTACTGGGATCTTCGTCCGCTGCCACCGTTGCTGCCGCCAGGACCGCCGTTTCCGCCAAGACCGCCCGGTACGCCTCCGCCCATATCACCGCCAGGACCGCCCATGCCGCCCATCTGCATCTGATCGGTCTGCGTCGAGCTTCCGGAATCGGACGAAATGTAGACCTCGTCCCCCTCAGAGAGGCCGGAAAGGATCTCCACATAATCGTCGTTGATGATTCCAGTTGTCACCTGGACCGCCTCGAAGCCGTCCGGGACGTTGCTGCTGCCGGATTTTCCGGAGCCGGTGCTCTTCTTCACATACACTCTGTTTCCACGCATCAGCGCGCTGGCCGGGATCACCAGAGCATTCTCAGAACTGTCGAGAATGATCTTCGCATCCACGTTCATGCCCGGAAGAAGACTTCCCGTATCGTCCAGAGTCACTGTCACCGGATAGTTTGTGACACCGTTGGAGTAGCTGCTCTGCAGACTCACATTTGTGACGGTTCCTGTGAATGTCTCACCTTCCACCGCATCCGCCGTGATCTCCACAGACTGGCCGACCTTGACGCTTGAGACATCGAGTTCATCCACGGACATCTCCAGTGTCATGGTTGACAGATCGTAGATCACCGCCATTGTGGTCGTTCCGCTGGAGCTCTTGGAGATCTTATCCCCAACCTTCACGTTTTTCGTGATCACTGTCCCCGAGATCGGCGCTGTGATCGTATAGTCATCCACACTGTCCTGAGTGTTGCTCAGCTTGTTCTCCGCGTTTTCCAGGTTGTCATCCGCGCTCTCCACTGCGTCCTTGAATTCCTTTAAGTACTCTTCCGCCGTCTTCGCGGTCACCTGGAACAGCTCGGAGTTTTTCTCCACATACGAACCTTCATGGATCAGAAAGTTCTCGATCTCAAGGCTCTTGTTTCCGGAGATTTCCACGCTCAGGGTCGTCTCCGTCTTCGCGGCGAATGTTCCCTCGGCACTGCAGACAAATCCATCGACTTTTACGGATGCCGCCGTATCTGTCGTAAGTCCGCCAGGATTGGATACCTCAACGGTCACGTTCTTCACGAGGCGTCCGCCGGAGAGTGTTTCCTCCATGCTGCTGACAACCGTGACGGTTCCGGAGATCTGCTCGCCGGTGTCCTCCAATATCACTGCCGCCTCATCACCCACGTTGATCTCCGCCGCCTCGCCGGAGAGGAACGGGACTGTGATCTTCATGACGGAATCATCATAGAGATCCGCGATCTTCGTTCCGTTGTTTACCTTATCGCCCTCTTTGACATAGAGAGTCTTGATATATCCGGACGCTGTGGAGCGGTATGTATTTCCGGCGATCCGCGCTGTCTCCTCGGCGTAATCGGACTGTGCCGTCTGGGCACTTTCCTTCGCGCGCTGGAGACTTGTCTCTGCGGAACTCAGATCAGAGTCCATGGAGGATGCGTCGATCCGGTAGAGGATCTGACCTTTTTCTACAACATCGCCTTCCTCAAAGTTCGCCTCGATGACCTCTCCTTCCACCAGGGATGTCACCTCGTAGGTGTCCTTCGGTGACAGGGAGCTGGACGCCGTGAGCTCTGAACTGATGTCCGTCCGCTTCACTGTCGCCGTTGACACAGACTGGTCACCCTGACTTTTCTGGCTCGAGGTCTTTTTCTTATAGAGGAAAAATCCGCCAAGCAGCGCTGCCAGAACCACTATAAGCACGATCACGATCCTTCCGCTTTTCCCTTTCCGTTTTTTCCGTTTCTTCTCTACAGCCACCTTTTCGTTCTCCATACTCGTTCCTTTCCTGTCTATTGAAATCTACTGATATTTCCTCTGCGGTATCTCTATTTTATGTATTGTATGTATATTCGTAACTAATCAATAATTTCCAACAACATCTACAACCGTATATGTCGCATTCTCATCGCTTCCACTCTTCTCCCACACGATTGCGATCTTGTCATCCACCTTAAACTCTCCATAAACAGAGAACAGGTACTGGAGCTCCGATCCGCTGATCTGGAACTCATCGCCCTCACCGCCGTTGTCCTGGTAATCGGTGTTTAAGACTACCTTTACCGGGGTAAATGGGTCGCTGGAATCGTAGTAGATCGCCTTGATACGTCCTTCTGTGGCACCTTTGTTCTCGCCGCCGTTGGAATAAGCGAAGATCATCTTTGTCTCCTCATGGTAGTAGATCACGGTGGCGTAATCATTGATCTCACTCTCGTCAGATGCCTCGCCGTTTAGGAACATGGTGGCATCTTTCAGGGAGAATGGAACAAGACTCTTCAGGTTCCGGCTGTCGTTGTCCAGGATCTTCGGTCCCTTTAAGCTATTGTCCAGAATCGAGGAGGTGTTGATCTCGCCGTCAGAATTATACGTCAGATCAAAGACCTTGCTGCCGTACTGATTTCCTTCCTTCGTTTTTGCTTTCATCAGGTTGTAAAAAAGGTTGATACAGTCCTCCCTTGTGAGGATCTCGTCGAGATCACGGTAAATATCGGAATCCAGAGACAGGGACTTGAACTTTGCAAGGCGGCTTTCCTGTAGACTTCCTGAGAAGTCCTCATTTGTATATCCTAAGACTGCCAGGACTGCCTTGATAGCATCCCGCATCGTGACTCCCTCATCCGGCTTAAAGTTTCCGCCAAGATATCCGGACATCCAGGAGTTCGTCGCCGCGGTACGGATTGCCGTGGAATACTGGGATTTTGAGGAGACATCCGCAAATACAGATGCGGTTCCTGCCGCGTTCGCGCTCTCTTTGTAATCCGATGCCTTTACGAGAAACTCCGCGAACTCACCTCTCGTCACATTTTTCTGGTAATTGCTCGTCGTCATGATTCCAAGCAGGCTCACCGCTTTCTTTCTCATCTCAAATGTGGTGCTGGCCGCATATGCGTTCACTGTAATCCCCGCACCCACCGCGCAGACCGCCAGTCCTGCCGCTATCATCTTTCCTCTTCTCATTCCCATTCTCCTTTCATCCACCATGACCGCCGGATCTGTCATTCATCGGCAATTCATTCTTATTCCTTGAAATTTAAACTCCAGAAACTGTTCTGTACTCCGGGTACTGTCGATTTCTGTACTTTTAAAGTACACGTTTCCCGGATTTCTTTCAGTTTTCTTACAGTTTGTCCCATGACAGTAATAACTTTATCAGAAACTTGTGATTCATCTGTGTTTGACCTGTGTTTAAAATGTGAAGAAAATCACGCAAACAGAGGCATCTCTGCGGCAAAATTGTGGCTGCCCGCTCACTCGCAAACTCGCGCTTGCGCGCTTTATTGCCTGCGAAGTGCGCTGGCTACCCGCTCACTCGCAAACTCGCGCTTGCGCGCTCTATTGCCTGCTTCGCAGGCTGTTTGCTCGTTAGTGGCGCAGGAAAAGCAAATGTCTGCTCCGCAGCCGCTTGCTTTTCCTCTGCGCTCACTAAAAAAAGACCGGCAGAATACGCATGAAACGCATTCTGCCGGTCTTCACCGATTTCGTATTAAGTTCAAATTAAACGAGCTCGATCAGAACTGCCATAGCACCGTCGCCCTTACGCTGACCGA
>ERZ1026901.1592-NODE-1592-length-12594-cov-23.101124_pt1 | contig 12594 bp, 5 predicted proteins | sample MGYA00380179_ERZ1026901 | MGnify/ENA primary metagenome ERZ1026901 (study PRJEB33269, sample SAMEA4719815) | human gut metagenome | biome: human-associated habitat; feature: organic feature; material: feces | place: Cameroon | collected 2013-10 ... | reverse complement strand
TTGCTATGTTTTCGAGGGCATGATGGATTATCTTTCTTTTCTCTCGTTACGCTTGGAGAAGTTTCCTGCTTGTCCGTCATTGGATGCGCAGGATTATGTGATACTCAACTCCACAAGCAACGTGGACAAGGCAATTGATGCACTCCATGGCTACGAGCGCATCAGTTGTCTGCTCGACAACGATGAAGCAGGGCGGAAGGCAACGCATGCCATCGAGACTGCCCTCGGCTATCGTGTGAGGGATGCCTCCCACTTGTACAGTGAGTACAACGACTTGAACGACTATCTGTGCAGAGTGAAATCCAAACAGTCGGTACACCAAGTACAGCCTGTTAAGCGGACTGTTCCACCTCGGAAGAGAGGCGCAGCCTTGGGCATGTAGGCGGTTCCTGCTCCAATGGCTATTCTGAACGGAAAAGCCATAGCTCAATAGGGCGTTTTCTTGACGGACATGATGAACATCGCAGCCAATGGTCAGCTTGACGATTGGTGCAACGACAGTTTGAAGTGGTTGCAGGACACGTTCGGCAAGGAAAATGTCGTGTCGGTGGTTCTCCACATGGACGAGCACACGCCGCACCTTCACGCCTCCATTGTTCCGATAGTGACAGGCGAACGGAGAAAGGCGAAGAACAAGACAACGGAAGAGGGCAAGCGGACATACCGCAAGAAAGCCAATGCCGTGAGGTTGTGTGCCGATGATGTGCTCAACCGTGACAAGATGGTTGGCTATCACGACAGTTATGCGGAAGCCATGGGCAAGTATGGCTTGAAGCGAGGTGTCCGTGGATCGGATGCGAGGCATACCACCACGGCACAGTATTACCGCAACATCAAGCGAGAGACGGAGAGACTTCAAAACTGCATGAAACTGCTGCAATCCGATGTGGAGGAAGCGGAGCGATTGCTCAAACAGACCAAGAGTGAAATCAACACGGAGAAGCTACAGGCAGCCAAGACGGAAGCCAAGACTGCCTTTGTGTCGAAGATTGGTTCTCTTTTGGGTAGTGGAAAATTGAAGGAGGTGGAGCAACACAACCGAAAGTTGTGCGAGCTTGTGACAGACCGAGAGCAATACATTGACAAACTCCATGAGAAAATTCAGCGAACGGAGGACAGTCACAGCAAACAACTTGACGAGATGCAGCGGAAGCACCAATCGGAGGTCGCGAATTTGGAGAGCAAGCACTCCACGGAGGTAACGATGCTCAACGACATCATCCGCAAAGCCAAGCGTTGGTTCCCGATGTTGGAGGCACGCTTGCAAATGGAAGACCTGTGCAGGAAGATAGGATTCACAGTCGAGCAAATCGGAGTGCTTCTGACCGGAAAGGCACTCAACTTTAGCGGTTCACTCTATTCCGAGGAACACAGAAGAAAGTTCAATGTGGAGAATGCGGAAATCAAGGTGTTTTCTGATTCTACCAAGCCGAACCAACTGTTTTTGTATATCAATAGACAGCCTATTATAGAATGGTTCAAGGAGCAATGGAATATCTCAAAAGATAGAAGAAATCATCATTTTCGATTATAATCAGATTTGTATCTTATGGCAAGGAGCAAGGAACAAACGCGCAAGGTTCTTCTCAAATTTTAGTACAAAATTTTTCTCTAATTAATGATAAGAACCATTTGATAGTCTCCAGAACTCCATTTTATGTATAGCGGTAAATGTCTCCCAAAACCTATATACATAAATGTAATAAAATTTAAGAAGAGCCAACGCAGCAAAATATATTTGTCTGCATGGGTATTTAGTACACACTACCTAAAACATTGAGAATGAGTGTATCTTGCAATAAATAGTGCAGCTATTTCATAAAAACCACTAAAAGTCTTAGGTATCACTTGTAACACTTCTGTTGAAAATCAACCAGTTTGATATTCTATGTGAAGTTTTTGTAAGCTCTAAACGCCTATACAGATATATTTGAATGTTTTTTATCCAGCAATCGTCCCTACGTATGCGTGATTTAAATTTAAACCTGTTGGCGAGTAAGAAATCGTCAACAGGTTTATATCATTTGTTCAGCAATGTAAAATCTATAGCTTGTACAAATCTATAATGTTCTTGAGTATTTGTATCTTCAAAAGAAAAAAGTTGATTTTTTATAATTTGCTCTAAATTAAAAATTTCCTTTTCTGTAATATCAGGTGCAAAAGTCAGAGAAAAACTGACTTCTTCTATTTTTCCACTTTGACCATCAAATACAGTTAAGCAAATGATTTTTTCATTTCTTTCGGCTAGATACTTTATACGTTCTTTTGAGAATACTTGTCTGACTATAGAATCTACAGGGATACATTTGTTGATTTTTAAAGTACTAGATACAGCAATATTGGCAAAAGAGATTTTGTTTTGTGCATTTTTGATAATGTTCTCTTTTACTATAAATGTTTTTCCTTTATATTTGAAACTTTGGGGTAAGATTGTACTGTTTTTTGAACTAGCCAAAGCGATACTTTTTGTATTTTTGCCAAAATTATTCCCTATAATATCTATAAGTTTTGCTACAAGCACATTGCTCATAACGTAATCTTTGTAAGGAGAAGGAGAACTTTCCTTGAAGTCCTGAGCAAATTGCCACCAAGAAATATTGTTATAACCAGATTCTACTGCGGTAAAATTTGGAAATGAAGATGTTGGATTAAATGAATACACCCAATTGATATATGAATTGTAATACTTATTGCCAGAACCAACTAACTGTGTTCCATAAGGCGCATGAATAACATCTTGAATGAATTTTGATTCGAACTCTATATTTAGCATGGCAGTTTTTTCATATGTGCCAATTCCTCCAAAATACACATTATCTTGGTTCATATGTATGAACTCTTCTGGATAAGTTGTGTTATTTATAGCATCGCTTGTTAAAAATGACAGGATTTTTGTACTATGGTCATAGGCAGCAGGATTCCCATTCATGCCTTTAGATGTAATATTTACATCTGAAAAATTGTATTTTTTATCTTTTGCATAATTATGTAGCCACTTAATAACAGGATAGTCGTTACAGCAATTTGTTATTACTGAGTTTAATTTGGTTGTGGAAGCCGATGGTAATGACACCTTTTTAGCAATCTGATAGATGTTGTAGTTTCCGGTGTAAATAGACAAAGCACGATTTTGCTGAGTCTCAAAATCATGAGCGAGAAAGCTGTCATCATTAGTGCAACTGAGTAATGATGAACAGAATGACACTATAAGAAAAAAATATAAATGTTTCATAACTATTGAAAATTAAATGTTTATTTTGCAAAGATAGAGTAAAAATGTTATCATTGTACTTTAATCCTATAAAATTTAACGTAAATTATACGCAAAACAAAAAATGCTCTTCTTTCGAAAAACTTAACCATTAAACATACTTTGCATCCAAATAATTACAAGACAAGAGAAGTAGTTGTGTATAAAAACAAACAAAGATAGATTGTTAAAAAGGATAAATAATTTTAATTTTTCAACACTTAAAATATTTTTTTTGTAAATTTGCAAAAAAATATAGAATCTTGTAGATTTAAAGATGGTTGCTACAAGTGCAAGAATTGAATGACGAAACCATTTGGAAAGGAAAATGTATATGAAGATAAAACATTTGTTATTTTTTATTCCTGTGACTTTTTTGGTCGCATGTGAAGGGACTGATTTAATCGAGCCAGACAATGTGTCGAAAGAACAGATTTCCACTCAAATAATTTATAACCCGACAAAATATTCAAAACAAAAAGGTGATGTCTTTGTCAAAAGAAGTTTGCCAACAACAATGGCAAAGCAAATACCTAATGCCTGCGTAACATCAATTATGGAGTATGCAAACAATAAAGTTTTTGGTGGAACAGTAAATGAGGGAGCGTATATTCTATATTATACACAAACATATAATTCAAATCCTTTGATTGATGGTGTTTCTTTGGATTATATCGAGCCTTTTGTAACACATTTCTTTAAAACTCAAACATTTACAAATTATAAGTCTGCAATAGATGCCAAGCATCCCGTCATGACTGATGTAAATAGCCAAATAGAAAGCTCTGCCCATAATGTGTTATGTGTAGGATATAACTCCAATACGGGTGCTGCTATTTATATGGACCCTGAGCTTGCTTGTATGTACTCAGTTAATGCTGGGTATTTTTTACAAGATTATAATATAGTATTAACAGGTATAAAGTAATTAAATAAATATGAAGTTAATTTTTAAATATTTTTTTATTTCTCTATTGTTCCTAAATGGGCAATTAGTTCATGCACAATCATTTAAAATCGACAGCTTAAAAGGTAAAAAATGGGAGTTGCAATTGCCAAAAGGAAAGTCTTATACTTCGAATCTTATATTCAAAGATACGACATACACAACTAGTTTCTCCTTTAATGGACAGACTCATACTATAGAGAAGCCATACTTAATACAGCAGGAAAACGTAGAAACATTTTATGTTATTTTTCCATCAGAAGGAAAGGGTACAAAAACTTTCCCTGTTAAGTTTAAAGTTTTAGAATTTACCGACAAGTTGCTAAAATTGCAAAATACAACAACAAATGTTGTAAATACGTATTTCGCAAAATAAACAACTAGTAGATTGTAAAGTCTAAAAGTTTAGTAAGGCACGTGTGATATTTCATCAATCATCAGTATGTGACGAACGACGTTTTACTCAACTTTTAGACTTTACAGACTACTAGTAAGACCGTGCTTTTTGCAACATATTACTCTGTTTGATATTTTTTGTTTAATAAAATTCTTAGATTCATTATTTTTTTGTATTTTTGCAGCCGAAAAGAGTTGTTAGGCAGCAAACGTATGCAGATTGCAGAATTTAGAACTGTTGCTAAATCATTACCTCTGTTGAGGTGAAAAACTCATAAATAGTTCATTTTTAGCTATTCGGCTGATTTTAGCGTAATTTTATCTGAAAAAAATCGTAGACTTGAATTTGCGAGCTTTTTATCGATGTTAGAGTTACAGTGAACAGTGAAGAATTCACTGTTTATTAAAGTAGTAAAATCATAGTTTTTTAGATATGAATAAGCAGAGATTTGTAAAGTATCCGTAGCAAGAACCTTACAGTTTCGCTATTTTGTTGCGAAACATCATTCATCCTTTTTCCAATACCTCCCGATGCGCTTTGCACTATGTTGGGACGTAATTTTATGGAAGTCTATTACAATAATCCCGCCCTTCGCACGTTATTAATATATTAATTTAATTAGGAGAAAAAGAAAATGATAGAATATATTCATGGCGATCTGACAGAGCTGACACCTGCACTGGCTGTTGTTGAGACTGCGGGGGTGGGCTACGGACTCAATATATCGCTCAATACATATACTGCCATTCAGGGCAAACAGGAAGTGAAACTCTATGTTCACGAAGTGCTGGTGGCTGGTGGAAGAGATGACTCTTTCACCCTTTTCGGCTTTGCTACCAAACAGGAACGTGAACTCTACCGCCTCCTCATCACCGTTTCTGGAGTAGGCGGAAATACAGCCCGCATGATTCTCTCTTCACTCTCACCACGCGAACTCTGCGAAATCATCTCTACTGGTAACGACAAGGTGCTGAAAACCGTGAAGGGTATCGGACTGAAGACAGCACAGCGAATCATCATCGACCTGAAAGATAAAATCGTGAGCCTCGGCATTGCTGACGAACTGCCAGCCAGCGGAGGCAATGTGGTGATGGTAAACAATGACGTAAAGGATGAGGCGGTAAGCGCCCTCACTATGCTCGGCTTCTCGCCGGCACCATCTGCCAAGGTAGTAGTAGATATCCTCAAGGCACAGCCTGATCTCCCCGTAGAACAGGTTGTGAAACTGGCATTGAAGCAAATCAAATAAGTTAGGAGTTTTTTATCGATGAAACAGAAGCAAAGATTCATATCTTTTCTATTGGCTTGGCTGATGGTGGCAACCTTCGGCTATGCGATAGCTTTGCCTCAACTTCAGGACGATAAAAAGAAAACCCATACCAGCACAGCCCAGCCCGTGCAGCTCGATGAAGATACCATTCCCGATTCACTGCTGCATACTCGCTGGCAGATTCAGCGCACCCAACCTTACTCCCTGAGCGACCTCTATCAGAGTCCGCTCGACCTGAAACGTCCTGATAATCTGCAATATCAGGTAGTCTACAACGATACCATCGACCGCTATATCATCGGCAACCGCATGGGCTCAACCTGGCTTTCGGCTCCTATCATGCTCACTCCGAAAGAGTATCTTGCATGGACCGAACAGCAGCAGCGCAACAGCTACTTCCGCAAGCAGAACGATGAAATTTTCCAGGCAAAAGGCAAGGAGAAGTTCGATTTCTCGGATATGCACTTCGACTTGGGACCTGCCGAGAAAATCTTCGGTCCTGGTGGCATCAGAGTGAAGACACAGGGTTCTGCCGAACTCAAGTTCGGTATCAACAAGAAAAACATCGACAATCCTTCGTTGCCTATCCGCAACCGAAAGACGACGATGATGGATTTTGATGAGAAAATCAATCTCAACGTCAACGGAAAGGTGGGCGATAAGGTGAACATGAACCTGAATTACAACACCGATGCCACCTTCGATTTCGATGCACAGAACATGAAACTGAAGTACGACGGCAAGGAAGATGAAATCATCAAACTCGTTGAGGCGGGCAACGTCTCCTTCCCTTCCAACTCTTCGCTCATCAAAGGCGCCAGCAGTCTGTTTGGTGTTAGAACCGATATGCAGTTTGGCAAACTCAAGCTGCAGATGGTAGCTTCGCAGAAGAAGAGTGCATCGAAGAGCGTATCTACCAGGGGCGGTGTGCAGCTCACTCCTTTCGAACTGAATGTAGCCGATTATGAGGAGAACCGCCACTTCTTCCTCTCCCAGTATTTCAGAAATCATTATGATGCCTGGATGCAGAAACTTCCTAATCTCACCACGGGCATCACCATCAACCGCGTGGAGGTGTGGGTTACCAACAAAACCGGCAATACCACCAATACCCGAAACATCGTAGCCCTGACCGACCTGGGCGAGAACCAGAAACTAAGCAACCCGATGTGGGCGGCAAGTGGCCAGGTTCCTTCTAACCAGGCGAATACAGAGTATGCCGCGATGAACAGCCAGTATGCTGCTGCCCGTGACATCGACCAGGCTGCAGCCACTCTTGATGGAGGCGGACTGGTTGGCGGAGCCGATTATGAGAAACTGGAGAGTGCCCGTCTGCTCAATTCTTCAGAGTATACGGTCAATACAGCCTTGGGTTATATCTCATTGAAAACTAGTCTGCAGACCGACCAGGTGCTTGCCGTAGCCTATGAGTATACATCGGGAGGCGTTACCTATCAGGTGGGCGAGTTTGCATCCGATCTCAGCGATACCAAGCAGGCACTCTTCGTGAAATCGCTCAAGAATACCAGCAGCAATCCGCGACAGGGCAACTGGGGGCTGATGATGAAGAACGTTTATTATCTGGCTTCTACCGTAGAGAAGGAGAAGTTCCGCCTGGATGTAAAATACCAGAGCGATACCACCGGCGTATATCTCAGTTATATCCCTGAGCAGCAGGTGAAGGAGCAGCCTATCATCCGTGTGCTGGGCGCCGACCGTCTGGATAACAACAACAAGGCACACAGCAATGGATATTTCGATTATGTAGAAGGCTATACCGTCTCTAACGGACGCGTGTTCATTCCGAAGGTAGAGCCTTTCGGCAGTTATATGCGTGATTATCTGGTCAAGCGGGGCGTGGCTGCCGACAAGGCTGAAAAGTATGCCTTTACCGAACTTTATGACAGTACGAAGACCGTAGCCAAGCAGATAGCCGAAAAGAACAAGTATCAGATTGTGGGACAGTTCAAGGGCTCTGCAGCCAATGTCATCTCGCTTGATGCCTACAATGTGCCACAGGGCTCGGTGGTCGTTACGGCAGGCGGTATCACCCTGAAAGAGGGCACAGACTATTCGGTAGATTACAGTGCCGGTGAGGTGACCATCCTGAACCAGAGCATCATCGATGCCGGTACGGCTGTCAACGTTTCTCTGGAGAGTAATACCGATTTCGGACAAACCCGAAAAACGATGTTCGGACTGAACTGGGAGTATGATTTCACCAAGAACTTCCAGTTGAGCGGTACTATCCAGCACCTCTCCGAACAGGCGCTTACCACCAAGGTATCCATGGGCTCCGAACCGCTGAAGAACACCCTTTGGGGCATCAATCTCAACTGGCGCAAGGAGAGTCAGTGGCTCACCAATGTGCTTGACAAGATACCATTCCTGCATCTCACCCAGCCATCGCAGATATCCTTTACAGGAGAATTTGCCCAACTTATTGCCGGTGAGGCAGGCGGCACACAGGACAATGCATCTTATATCGACGACTTCGAGGGTACAAAGACCACCATCGATGTGACGACTCCTACCTCCTGGTTTATATCCAGTGTGCCTTCGCTCAACTTCAAGGACGATTACAGCGACAAGACCGGTCTGAGCAGTGGTTTCCACCGTTCACGTCTAGCCTGGTATACCATCGACCCGCTGTTCACCCGCCGTGGAAGTTCGCTCACTCCGGGACATATCAAGGGCGACCTCAAGCAGTTGAGTAACCATTATGTTCGCGAGGTCTATACCAAGGAGCTCTTCCCATTGCGCGACCAGAGCAGTTATCAGGGCGCTACCAATACCCTGAATGTACTCAATCTGGCTTACTATCCAAGCGAGCCGGGACCATACAACTTCAATGTAACAGATTTGCAGGCTGACGGAACCCTGCAGAATCCGCAGCGCAACTGGGGCGGAATGATGCGTAAGCTGGATACCAACGATTTCGAGCAGGCAAACATCGAATACATCGAGTTCTGGATGCTCGATCCGTTCATCTATTCCCGCGAAGAGGCTGATGCTGCCGATTACGGTGGCGATTTCTACATCAACCTGGGCGAGGTGAGCGAGGATATCCTGCGTGATGGCAAGAAATTCTATGAGAGTGGTATGCCGGTAGATGGCAGCAAGAGCTACACCTATACCCAGTGGGGTAAGATTCCTACCCAGAGCACCGTGACCTATGCCTTTGCTACCACCAGTGGCAGCAGAGCCTTGCAGGATGTGGGTTTCAACGGACTGACTGATGCCGAGGAGCAGGAATTCTACAAGAGTGCTTATCTCGACCAGATTCAGGGCAAGGTGAACCAGGCGGTGTTCGACAGTATCTTTGCCGATCCGGCACGTGATGACTACCACTATTTCCGCGGTTCCGACTGGGATGAGATGCGTGCTCCAATCCTGCAGAGATATAAGTATATCAACAATCCTCAGGGCAACTCGCCTGACAGCGACAGCCGTTCTGAGAGCTATGATACTTCTTATAAGTCAACGCCGGATGTCGAGGATATCAACCAGGATTATACCCTCAACGAATATGAGAAATACTTCCAGTACCGTGTCAGCATCCGTCCGGAAGATCTCGTGGTGGGTAACAATCATATTGTAGATAAGCGTGAATACAGCCAGACCTGGCGTGATAATACCAAGTCTACCGTTACCTGGTATCAGTTCCGCATACCTATCGATGAGTTTGAGAGCCGTCAGGGCAACATCAACGATTTCTCCAGCATCCGCTTCATGCGTATGTTCCTCACCGGTTTCAAGAAACCTATCGTGCTGCGTTTCGGTACCTTCGACCTCGTGATGGGCAAGTGGCGTACCTATGATCAGCCGCTCGGCGCAGCCAGTGGCGGAACCCTCGACGCAAGCAGCGTGAGTCTGGAAGAGAACGGCGAGAAGACACCGGTCAACTATGTCTTGCCTCCGGGTATCAGGCGCGAACAGGATCCTAGTCAGCCTCAGTTGGTTGAGGCGAACGAGCAGGCGTTGAGTCTGGTGGTCAAGAACATGAGCACAGGCGAGGCGAAGGCGGTTTATAAGAATTCTACCCTTGATCTGCGCCAGTATAAGCGCATCCAGATGTTTGCCCATGCCAATGCCCTGGAGCAGAATACCACCCGTCTGCAGGATGGTGATCTCTCAGTCTTCATCCGTCTGGGTAGTGATTACAAAAATAATTACTACGAGTATGAAATCCCGCTGAAGCTCACCGAGCCACGCTCCAACTACAACCGCTATGTGCTAGCCGACTGTAAGGCGGTATGGCCTGAGGAGAATATGCTCGATGTGCCGCTGAGCGTCTTTACGGCATTGAAGAAAAACCGCAACAAGGCGAAGGCACAGGGTGTGGCTTCTTATCTCGCTCCTTATTCCATGATGGATGCAGAACATCCGCAGAACAAGATTACCATCGTGGGTAATCCGAGTCTCGGCGAGGTGAAGACCATGATGCTGGGTGTGAGAAACAATTCTGCCGACATCAAGAGCGGTGAGGTATGGATAAACGAACTCCGACTCAAGGAACATAATAATTCGGGTGGTTGGGCTGCCAATGCCAACCTGAACGTACAACTCTCCGATTGGGGTAGCGTGAATGCCACCGGCAGATACATCAGCGAGGGATTCGGCGGTCTGGAAGATGGCGTGGCAAGTCGCACTACCGATAATTACGGTACCTACAGTGTGACCACATCGCTCGAAATGGGTAAGTTCTTCCCTGACAAGGCGAAGGTGAGCATACCTTTATATTATAGTGTTACCAAGGAGAAGACCACTCCTAAGTATAATCCGCTGGATACCGATATGGAGTTGAAGGATGCGCTTGATGCCGCCGGCTCCAAGCACGAGCGCGATTCTATCGAGAATATCGCTGCCACCAAGATTACGCAGACCAACTTCTCTATCTCGAATGCCCGGGTGGGTATCGCTACCAAGCGCCATCCGATGCCATACGATCCAGCCAACTTCTCATTCACCTACAGTCATCAGCATCAGTATACTACGGGTGAAACGACGATGTATGAGCGCAAGGACAACTGGCGCGGAGCACTGGATTATTCGTGGAGCCCGGTTTATAAGGCTTGGGAACCGTTCAAGGGACTGAAGAACAAGAGCAAGTGGCTCGACATTCTGAAACGTTTCGGTCTGAACTGGCTGCCGCAGAACATCGCCTTCAATACCGAGATGACGCGCGATTACTACGAGTTGCAGGAGCGCGATATGGAAACCCTGATGAGTGGAGCTGCCGGAATAGACTCCAAGTTGCCGCTCACCTTCAGCGAGCAGTTCCTCTGGAACCGTGAGTTCTCCATCAACTGGGATCTGACCAAGAACCTGCACATGAACTTCCAGAGTGCTACCCATGCACAGATAGAGGAACCATATACACCGGTCAACAAGGATCTTTATGCCGACCAGTATCATGCCTGGAAGGACTCCGTATGGACCAGCATTCGCCACTGGGGTGCACCGCTCGACTACAGTCAGAATTTCCAGGCATCCTACAAGGTACCTCTCAATCTGCTGCCTGTCTTCGACTGGGTGAACAGCGATGCCTCTTATAATGCCAACTATTCTTGGGAGCGCGGTACCGAAGATGAGGAGGGTAACTCGTATGGAAATACCATCAATACCCAGCGCGAACTGACATTGAACGGCAACTTCAACCTGGTGAAGCTCTACAACCATGTGCCTTTCCTGAAGAAGGTTAACGATAAGTTTGACCGTACCCAGAGCAGGGCACAGATGCAGCGCAAGAAGCAGGAGAAACAGAAGAAAAAGCAGGAAGCGAAGGAACAGGCGGCTGATCCGAAGAAGGCATTGCCTAAGAACAAGCGTGCCTTCGAACGGGAAATCACCCTCATGCCTGATACCACCTTCAAGATACGCCATGGCAAGAATACCAAGCGACTGATAGTGAATGCCAAGACGGAAGACGGCAAAGTGTTCCCGCTTAAATATAAAAAGGTGGATAATAACCAGATCAGAATCATCTCAAAGGTAGATACTGCCATGAAGGTGAAACTCTCCGTGCTGGCTAAGGAACCGCTTGATGATAAGAAATGGTATAAGGGATTGCAGTTGGCTAGTCGCTTGGCAATGATGGTGCGCAATGTGAGCATCAACTATCGCAGCAGCTATCAGCTCACCCTGCCGGGCTTCTTGCCTAGTGTGGGTGATGCCTTCGGACAGAAGAAGGTGGGACAGATGGCACCGGGTCTTGACTTTGCCTTCGGTATGGTTGGCGACGATTATATCGAGAAGGCAAGAAACAACGACTGGCTGTTCTGCAACGACAGTATCGCAACACCTGCCACTACCAGCAGAACGGATAATCTTACGCTGCGTGCTACCCTGGAGCCTGTTAAGGATTTCAAGATAGATCTCTCTGCCACACGTACCAAGACCATGCAGAAGAGCATACAGTATATGTACGAAGGAACGCCAACCACCCAGAGTGGAGCCTTCCAGATGACTACCATCTCGCTGGGTTCGGCTTTCGAGGGAATGGGCAATGCCAATTCGGGGTATCGCAGCAAGACCTTCGAGAAGTTTGTCAACTCGCTGGCTGGTTTCAGAGATAGGGTTGAGGCGCAGTATGCCGGAACCGTTTATCCGACTGGTTCGGCTCTGGCTGGCGGCAAGTTTGATGCTTCCCGCACACCGGTCAACCAGTATAGCGGCGATGTCATGATTCCTGCCTTCCTCAAGGCTTATACCTCGATGGGTGGCAATTC
>ERZ1026901.1590-NODE-1590-length-12605-cov-8.483028_pt1 | contig 12605 bp, 9 predicted proteins | sample MGYA00380179_ERZ1026901 | MGnify/ENA primary metagenome ERZ1026901 (study PRJEB33269, sample SAMEA4719815) | human gut metagenome | biome: human-associated habitat; feature: organic feature; material: feces | place: Cameroon | collected 2013-10 ... | reverse complement strand
GGATAAGTAAGGAGGGAGAAAGCCCTACCCCTAGCCCTAGCCTCAGCCCTACCCCCAGCCCCTCCCCCGCAGGGAGGGGCTGGGGGTAGGGCTTTTCTTTTTATTTTGCAGATTCAATATTTTTCACTAACTTCGCCACAAACATACGGCAGAAGCGATGAAGAACAGCAATAATGGCATTGATATACTCGAACAGCAGATGGCTGACAATGAGGACATCTGCTGTTCATGTGGTAATATAAACTCTTTTCCAAAGGCATTTTTCGACAACTATAAGGTTGCCGATGTGGGCATCATTGTGTGTACATCGGGCAAATTCAAAATCAGTTGCAATAATGTGGAGTATGTGGTAAACAAGGACGAGACGGCATTTCTGTCGCGCGACGTTTACTTCTCCATCACCAGCCACAGCAACGACTGCTCTGTGGTAATCATTCTATATAGTGTCGACTCCATACGCGACATTCTGGGCAGCACCATTGTCGGAATGAAATTCATTGAGATGCTCAATCCACGTGACTGCTGGGTGATGCATACCGGACACGAAAGCGAGCTGACCAAATACTCCGAACTGCTGGCTGTGGGCAACATCGACGACAACGTGTTCGCTGCCAACGAGCGCCGACTGCTGCTGCTGTCGCTCACCTACCGGCTCTGTGGCATATTCCGCGAAATATCAAAAGACGGCGACAATGCCTCAAGCCGCAAACTCGAGACCTACATGCAGCTGATGCAACTCATCGACCAATATCACACCCAAGAGCGTGGCGTAAAGTTCTATGCCGACCGTCTGTGTCTGTCGCCCAAATATCTTACGTCGCTCGTCAAATCGGTGTCGGGCAGCAGCGTACAGCAACTGGTGTTCAAGGCTATAACAAAAAAGGCCATTTCCTTAATAACCACTACCGACAAGAGTATCAAGGAAATAGCCGACCTACTGAACTTTCCAAATGCCTCAGCCTTCGGCACATTCTTCAAGAAACAAGTGGGAATGTCGCCAGTGAACTATAGGCAACAATCATGAAATGGCAAAGTAATATATATTGCTTTTATCTTTCTATTATCCAGTCTGTAATATTGCGAGTTGTACTGTCAAAATTGATACCGACCTTTGTTATCGGCAACCCTGACAAAGCGAAACGTTGACTGTAGTTTTTGAGATTTATCTGCTGCATAGCAGCGTCAGCACTCTTATTCAGTTTCAAATCTTGGCAGCAGACTACGATAAAGCCCAACTCTGATTTCTTTGTTTGGAATGTCCAGAGTGTATAAATCGGTTTCCTTATTGTAGTTCTTAATAGTAAGATAACCGCTTTGATATAGTAATGGAGTGATTGTCTCCAAACATTCAGTAGGAGCGTCAAACTCTGTTTTATCAGCTTCGATTCCTTCGCCTATGTCCGACGCTTTAACGTCAAACTTGCGCATCATCTCTATCAAATATGTCGGTGTACCGGTGCCAAACCAATAATCATCAAGATTGTTGTTGGCTAAAGCGTTCAGCAAGCTGAATGGATTGAAAACGTCAGATGAAGGCCATGTAAAATGGTAACCATCGTATCGTTCTTGCAATCTATCTAAAGCTTCCGCAGTTGTCAATCCTAAGTTTTCAGCAAACAGACTCAAATCATTGCTCATTTGAGAGATAATCTCTTCCTTAGTTATACCACAAATGCCTGCATATTTAGGCAGCATACTAATGTTGGCAATATTGTTGAGCTCGCTGAAAATGCTCATTTGCGAGAATTTGGTGATACCCGTAAGGAATACGAATTGTAACTTAGGCTCACAATATTTTAGAGGACTATAGAAGTTGCGCATTATGTCGCGGAGAATTCCCAACTGCGCCTCTTCGTGTACCACATCCAATAGCGGAGCGTCATATTCGTCTATAAGCACAACCACTTTCTTGCCTGTCTGCTGGTGTACTGTATTGATGAGATTAAGCAATCGCACATTTGGATCTGGCGCATCGGCAACAATACCATACTCCGTTTCCTTTAGTTCCAATATGAACAACAGGTATCGTTGCAATGCATCCGGCTGCATATGCTTTCCTCCTGACATGTCGAAGTGTAGCACAGGATATTCAGTCCACTCCTTTTCCTTTTTTTCGATAGCCAACCCCTTGAACAGTTCTCTCTTTCCTTCGAAGTAACATTGTAAGGTTGATGTAAGGAGCGACTTACCAAATCTGCGAGGACGACTAAGAAACATAAATTTACTATCACTATGGGTCATGCGATAGACATATTCCGTCTTATCGATATAGAGATAATCTTCATCGATAATCTTCTCGAAAGTCTGAATGCCTATAGGTTATAATTTTCTTAACATATCGTGCAATAGTTTGGTACCTATTGCAAAGATAAGGTAAATAAGACGAATATCAAAACAAATGACATCAAAAAAATCGGAAGCCTCCTAATCGCTTAGGATTCTTCCGATTTTTTATTGTTTACTGAATTGTCGAAAGTTCAGTTATTTGCATTGTCGGTTGAAGCTTTACGCCCAACAGACTATATCAGCAGTATTTTTTACTTGTTCTTGTACTTTACAACAACGGTGTTGGCTGCAAGGCCCTGAGCACCAGAAAGCATTGCACCTGAAGTCTTTATTGTCAAAGCATTGTCAGCAAATGATTTCTCAATGGCAAATGGATTTGTAACCAGCGAACCATCCATATCCATATCAGCAGCACCAAACTGACTCGGAACGTATGCCGAAATCTTTACATTACGGCTAAGAAGAGCTCCGAAGAACAAATCGTCACGACCAAACAGGTAGCCAAAGCAATTGTGCAAGATAATTGGCTCTACAGTATTAGGACATACACGTACGGCCTTGTCTGTTGAGAAACTGTTTGTAAACTCTCCCATATTATATGCCGACATATTGCCATCAGTATATGTGAAACCGAATGCAAGCTCTGAGTCATCTGCTGCGCCTTCAGGCTTCACACTAACCAAATAGCCATTGGCATCATATGACCATACATACTCCACACCCTGAGCCGTACAAGCCACAACACGGTTCTGATCGTCGAGCGTATAAACAAGAGGTGCACTCATAGAGCCTGTTACAGTGACAGTTTTTCCTTCATATGCAACCTCCCAGTTCAAGTTACTATTCGAAGTGACACCACTCAAAGAGCCATCATTATTATAGGCAAGATTCAAAGTCAAAACACTGCCCTCAAGACCAAGCATACTAGCATACGCTCCCAACATTGGATGCTCCGAAATAGTAATACTCTCAATCTGGCGTGGCTGATAAACATAAGTCTGAGCAAGCTGCCATGAGCTGGCACCACGAACGAGCGATACTGTATACTCGCCCTCTGCCTGATCGGCAGGAACAGTAAACTTCAAGCCATCAGCTGTAGCTGTACCTGCAATAGCCTTGTCGGCTGCATCGCCCAATACAATCTTGTCGCCATCGGCAAAACCCAGACCTGCAATAGTCGCCTCCTTGCCTATCGCCATCTCCTCAGGCAATACCATAGCCGAGATAGGATTGTCGGCAGCAAGCAGATTGATGCTACCCAATGTCCAGATGTCGTTGCCATTCTTGAGCACTACGCTCACCTTACCAACTGTCATAGTGTAAGGAACAGTGAATGTAGCACCATTGGTCGACATGCGGGCATTGACATTCACAGCTTCACCTTCAGCAGGCTGAAGCAAAAGAGTCTGACCTGTAGCAAAACCGCTACCCTGCACCGTAACCTCTGCTCCAATCTTGGCAGATGTAGGCACTACTGGATTGGTCACCGGATTGGTAGGACCATCGTCGTCTGACGAACAAGCTGAGAATGTGACGATAGCACAAAGCATCAGCATCATCGAAATGAGTTTCTTCATAAACATTTTAGTTTTAAAGGTTAATATTAATTAGTGAACTCTCGTTCTGCTTTATTTACAGTCCGGGCATACTGTCGAGTATCTTCACGATGTCGTCGCTCGACGGACGTGCCATATCTGGATTGACAATTCGACCGTTAGGATCGAGCAGGATGAAGCGTGGAATACCGCTTATGCGATAATCGCTCTGAAACTTGGTGCCCTTGCCTATGTAGAGCTGGGTGCCGCTGAGAGCGCCGCTCCTCACACGGGCCTCCCACTTGGACTTGTCGGCATCTACCGACAGACCCACGAACACAATGTTTCTGCCCTTATACTTCTGCTCCACCTTCTTGAGGTAAGGCAGCTCCTTCTGACACGGTCCGCACCATGTAGCCCATATATCGATATATACATACTTGCCACGGAAGTCGCGCAGCGTCATCTCCTTGCCATTGATGTCTACACCCTTGAACTGTGGTGACGGACGACCTACTGCAGCCTTGTCCCACTTGGCGCAAGCCTTCTTGAAGAGGTCGTTGAGATAGGGCGATGTCACGTATGTGTAATAAAGATTCTGAAGGTCGGTGATGTTGTCGGTGCCGTTGCCCTCAACGTATGTGAACGCAAGGAAATGGATAAGAGCCTCGCGCACCTTGTCGCTCTGTATATTGTCGCCTATGTAGCTCATCTCAGCCAACACCTTGGGATACTGCTGGCGGATGTCCTTGCCAGCCTCGTCAAACACATGCGAGGTCTCAATCATATAGTTGCGATACTCGTCGATGTCGGCATAGTCGTCATCTTCCTTCACATACTGGCGCAGCGTATCATAATAGTCCTTGCCAAGCTGCATGGTAGTGTCGCCCGTGAGATACAGATGGCTCACGGGATACATAAGGAATGCATTGGCATAGAAATAAGTGATGCGGCCCTCTTCCATCTTCTGGAACTTGTCGTCGGCTGCAAACTTGCGCACCTTGAGCAATCGCTTCATCGAAGCAATCTTGTTTTCTACAGTCTTCTTGAACTGGCTCCAAGGCTGCGTATATACATTGTCGGGCAAGCCCAACACCTTAATCTTATTAAGATAGTCGACAGCCTTCTCGTTGCCGCCCTTAACGCTGAATGTATTGTCAAAATCGTTGGCATCGAACGAGATGTTCATCTCGTCGCCACGTTGCAGATACACGTCTTTCGACTTTTCGCCATAGTAAACCTTAGCATACAGCGCATCCTCACCATCGAGTTGTACAGTAGCCTTACCGTCAACGAGCTGAAACTCGTTGACACTCATGTGATAAACCAGCACCACATTGGTCAGCACCGGATTCTTAACGTCAAACTTCACCGTAATTCCATCGGCAGCCTGCATCTGCAAAGCCACAAACAGAAACATTAGAAGCGACAGTATTCTATTTTTCATATTCCCAGATTTTTAATGTATTGATTGCTTTTAGTTGGTGCGCTCGCGATATGTGGCATCCACAATCTTGCCAAAGCCGGTATATGTAGTAGGTTTGACAGTAGCGAAGTCGCCCTCCTTAACCATACCGTCATAAATGCGCAGAGTGCCCACACCATTGTTCTCCGAACCTACAACGAGGTCGTAGTCGTGCTGCGAAGTGCCGTTCTGATAAAGATTGAACTTCATCATGGTGACAGTCTCGCCATTAAGGGCAAACTGCTTCTCAGCCTTAAGAGGCTTTTCCGACAGATTCACACGATAAACTATGCCGCCGACAGCGTAATACATATAGTTGCGCAGCGAGCTGAAGGCATAGCACGAAGCCTTGTTGATGTCCTTACAACCGCTCAAGTCGCCATAGTATGCCTTGCCCAAAGCGAAGGTGCAGTCCATGAAGCACAGCATATCGCCCAATTGTATACCATAGAGATAATACTTGTTGCCGCTGCGCAGCACAGTATAAGTCACGCCCATCTTGGCATTGCCCGGATCGTAATAGGTGTTCTCCATATACACGAAGTCCATACCCGTAGGATATTCGCTGAAAGCATCGCCGGTAACCATGTCCGAACCCTTATAGCCGATAGCGATATTTTCCATTTCATTCATGCTGCAATATGAAGCGTCAGATATAGACAAACCAGGCAAGAGCGGACAGCAAGATATGAAGCACTTGTTCACATCATCATACAGAAGATAGATGGACGCATATGAAGTGGCTCCAATGTTGGCTCCTACTGCTGGAGCAAGTACAGGGAGCTTGTTTGCAGAAGCAAAAAGTCCCTGAATGCCCATATTGGAAGCCGAGTAGGCATAACCGTCGCTTACTATCATACGCATCATTCCGCTCTGATCACAAATCATGCTCTGCGGATGCAAGACAGTCTGCTTTGCCACCTCATACTTGAAAGCGTACTCCTCCTTCCATCCGAAGCCGTTCTTGCCGAGACGTGTAGCTCCATCGGCAGTGAAGAGATAGAACGGCGAATCACTGTAGCCATTGTTAGGCGCATACTGTATGCGATAAGGATGGTTCAACGCTGGCATTCCTGTACTCTTAAGAACGTCGAAATAAATCTGTCCCGTTATGTTAGACACCATGTCCAATCGTGTCTTGCCATTGATGTCGCACAATACAAGCCATCCGTCTGATGTTGTATCGCTGACGGTCAATGCAAAGCTCTTACGCCAGAACAGTCCGGTCTTCTTCTCGGTAGCAGTGAAGTAGAGTGTATATTCGCCTGCGGGCAGAGTCACTTCCGTCTGTAGATGCTTCTCATTGCCCAACACAGTCACCTCGTTATCGCCCGACTTGTTGATGACCTTCCACTCGTAAGTGTAGGCATCAAGGTCGGTGATGTTGTCGCCCATTGACGGGTCAATGTCTATATTTGAAAGCGTAAGCACCGAAATCTGTTCGGGAACACCCGTAATATTTGGCTCGTTGAGGGAATGATAGTCATAGTTGCCCTCGTCTTGCGAACATCCTGCGAAGAGCATTGCCATTGCAAATGTCACAGCCATTATTATCTTATTTCTCATTTGATTGATTTTATTATAGATTCAACCTTTGTTTTAAAAGCTGTCACCCCATTATTCGCTAAAGAACTGGAGAGGATTGCCCTGTGCGTCAAAAGCATCGGCATCGTACGCCTCACCATTGAGGCGAAGAGTCTGCTGCTGTCTGACATACAACTGCATCTGAGTGCTCACATAACTCTGCATGGCAAGTGTCATCTTCGTATCGTCATTGAAATCGGCAGGATCGAGGTCGAGAACTCTACACGCCAACTCAAACTTCTTCTGAGTAAATTCGCCCAACAATCCCTTATCCCATGCCTTTGGAGCAGTGGTAAACTGGTCGGAGAAGGCTATAGTGTATGCCAATGTTGTCACCTTGTCGCCATTTGCCATTACCTCTTCTGTAACGGGCAAGACAAAGTTGGCATTAGGTTGCAGACTCAACTTTATATGCTTAAGCTGGGTCTTGAGCACGGCTGTACGCTTAAGTGTTATCACATACTCGAACACCGTAGCCCCGGCAGGCATCTCAGCCTTCTCGGGCAACGTGTAGTCCACACCCTCCTGAGCATCGTCAGACGTAACGGTCAAGGCTATCTCGCGAGCCTGTTCCGACGGACGTCCCACCAGCTGAATCTTGACAGGTACCTGCATCTCGTCGCCCTTCTGATATACGAAGGTGACATTGGTAGCATCCTGCAACACGTTGGTATTGGTGCGATTGTTGAAATATACGCCATTGATATCCTCGAATACGTCGGGATTCTGCTCGCTGCACGACCCGAGTCCGACGATAGCCATCGCCCCAATCAAAAGAGTCTTTATTTGATATTTCATATTGATTTCTGTTTTAAATATTGTCGGGAATAATTCCTAACTCCAAATTCGAAATTCCTAACTCCAAATTCGTAATTCCTAATTCCTAACTCCTAATTCCTAATTCCTAACTCCTAATTCCTAATTCCTTATCGGTTGTCGGTCTCCGAGTCGGGCAATGGAACCACGAATACCAAATCGCTTGCCTTAGTGTTCTTGCTACTTGACGACGATTTGATAATGTCGCTATAGAGGCGCTTGTAGAGATAGAACAGCTGTCCCTCGCCATACAACTCACGTATGTATTCATACTTCAGCAAGTCGGGAGTAAGGGTCTGCAGATTAGCCACGCCACGGTTGCGACGCAACGCATTGACATACTGCACGCCGTTTGCCAGATTTGCGCTTTGGCTCTCGGCAGCAATGAGGAACATCTCGCCCAAGCGAATCATCGGAATCATTGTGTTCTGAATGCTTCCGTTTGCCACCATGTCCTTATACTTATAGAAGTAGCTGTTGCTGCCCGTTGCCACCCAGTTGGCACGATAACGGTAGTCGTCCTGATAGCCACCTGTCTTCACAGCACCGCCATACACTATCTTGGTCATCAACCCATTGTCCATACGGAACACATAGTTGGGCAGACGCGAAGGGTCGAAATAGTTCTTGAAGATGTTGCCACGGCTCGTATTGGTAAGTGCAAAGAGCACCTCCGAAGAGAATATACGGTCGGGATCTTCAGGCGAACCCACTACAAGATTCTTGTCGACAAACGGGAATGTGCCATTGTCGGCGGTCTTGATAACGTCGGTAGCATACTTGAAGGCATTCGCCTTGTCGCCCATATACATATAGGCACGAGCCAAAAGAGCCTCAACGGCATAGTAGTTGAGACGCAGCGCACGATAGCGCATAAAGTTGCTTGTGCCGCTGATCGAACCGCTCATCAGCGTACCTTCAGTCTTCACGGGGTCGTTGGCAAGCAATGTGCGGGCTTCTTCAAGGTCAGCCACTACATTAGACGCCGCATCCTGTGCCGAGAGCAGAGGCTCGGGAGTGTTGGTCTGCTTAGTATAATAAGGTATAGCACTCTTGTCGCTGTCCTTAGAATAAACCGGACCGAACAGACGCAGCATGTCGAAATGCAGCATGGCACGCAATGCCATAGCCTCACCCTTCACCACATAGTAGTTGCCATTTGTGAAAAGATGCTGGTTGGCATCGATGTTTTCGAGTATCTTGTTGCAATTGAGAATCAGAGCGTAAGCCTTGTTCCATGTCTGGTCCATACGGTCGCGCCAATAGTCAGTACCATACTTGTACGAGTCGAGATCCTTGTAATTGCCCCAAACACTTGTTTCCGAACCAATGGCGTATGCTCCGCCCATCACCTCAATCATCTCCACCGAGAGCGATTTGCCATAAAGCGCCTCGCTGTTGAGGTCGATGTATATGCCGTTGAGCATCTTCTGATAGCCCTCTTCTGACTTAAGAAGTTCGTCCTCCGATATCTTGTCGTATGGCTTCACCTCCAGCCAGCTGTCGCACGATGCAAGCAATGCAACACACGCCAATATCATTGTATATAATATCTTTTTCATCATCTGTCTGTTTTAGAATGTTGCACCTATTGAGAATGACACGGTACGGGCAAACGGATAGTTGATACCACGTTCGGCCTTGACTGTCGACCAGCGGAAGATGTCGTTCATATTTGCCTGTACGTTGAGTGCCTGCATACCGAATTTCTTTGCTATGCTCATCGGGAACTCATAGCCTACATTTATCGACTCGCAAGTAAGCGTATTCTCGTCCATCACAAAACGCGACGACTTGTCGGTCTTCTGCACCATAGAGATGCCCTTGAACTGTGCGTTGCGATTGTTTATGCTCCAGCGGTCGTAAAGCGCACGGCGGTCCTGATTGTTATATACCTCAGCCGTACCGATGTTCTCCACCTTGTCGAAGAGCGAACTGTTGAACAGCTGTCCGCCATACTGATAGCGGAAGTAGCAGCTGAACGAGAATCCCTTATAATAGAATGTGGTGCCAAGCAGTCCCTCTACATCCGGCTCGGTGTCGCCACAAACCACCTCGTCGGCAGTATCGTATGTGAACGAGTATGTTCCGTCGCGCTTGATGAAGAGTTCCTTGCCTGTAGCAGGGTCGATACCAGCCGAGCGAACAGCCCATATGGCAGTAGGACTGCCGCCGTCGTAATAGCGTGTAGTGTTATGAAGCGATGTCTTGCCGCTCTCGTTCAGAGCTCTGAAGGCATTGCCTACGTTGGCATACTTCGACTTGGCATGTGTGGCGCTAAGCGAAATGTTCCAGTTGATACGGTTCTCTGGCATGTATATCGGCGAGAACTTCACAGTAGCCTCCCATCCCTTTGTCTTCTGCTTGCCGGCATTGAGAGCCTCGCTTGTCACACCCATTGAGCCTGGTGTGGTGATGATGGCGAGCAGCGGGTCGGTATTCTTTATGAAATAGTCGAGCGTAAGGTTGAGTCGGTTGCCAAGAGTAGTGATGTCGGCACCTACGTTGTAGTTGATGGTCTCCTGCCATGCCAGCTCCTTATTACCCAAACTGTTGATAACCACACCCGTACCGAACACGTTGGTCATCAGGCTGTTGAACACGTATGTAGTGTAAGCCTGATAAGCCGAGAAGTTCTGATTGCCCGGATTACCTACTGATGCACGAAGCTTAAGCATCTGGAAAATGCCGTTCTTCTGCATCCACTCCTCATTGTGAATGTTCCATCCCAAACCTACCGACCATGTAGTACGGAAGCGGTTATCGGTTCCGAACATTGACGCACCGTCGTTACGAAGGTTGAAGTCGAGCAGATAGCGGTTGTCATAAGCATAACCACCGTTCAGATAGAAGCTTGAAGCATGCTTGATACTCTCCGTATAACTGGGTTTGCCACCGCTCGGATAGTTGTTGGCAAACGACGGAGCTGCAAACTGGTCGTCAGTAAATCCTGTAGCAGAATAGCCGTTGGTCTTGCTTGTAGTGTTGCTGAAGTTGAATCCAAGCACAGCGTTGATCTGATGCTTCTCTGCCAAAAGCTTGCCGTATGTAGCCGAGATGTCGCCCTCGTAATACATATACTTCTGCAGACGATGCTTGAACAGACCCTTCTGCGTAGCGTCCTTGTCGTCGAAATCGGTATGTTCGGGCGACAGACGTGTGTCCTGAGTGTCGTCATACTTGGTTATACCAAACTTAGCGCGCACACGAAGGTCGTCGGTAGCAAACCATTCGGCTATGAAATTGTTGGTGAAGCCGAAGCGCTGACCCTTGTCAAAGTTGTTGAGATGGTCGTTCCACAAGGGATTTGACACCGGATTGTCGTTGAGTCCTTCTTCGGGATAATACAGATACTTGTTTATCTTGCCGTCGGCACCATACTTCTTGTAGTATGGATTGGCCTGGGCATACTCGGCAAAGCTGACCGATGGGTCGTTGGTCTCTACATAATCAATAGAGAGCTTGTTGCTGAACTGGAACTTGCCTGTACGGTATATCAAGTCGAGATTGCCGCCAAGAGTCTGACGGTCGGATCCCTTCATCACACCGTTCACCTTTCCGTAGTTCAGTCCCAAGCCATAACGCACATTGCCCTCGCCACCCTCGGCGTACACATTATGCTTATGAGTGAATCCGGTGCGCAACGGCACACTGAGCCAATAAGTGTCTACGCCCTGCTCAATGTCACGTAGACGCGAGTTGTAAAGGTCGTCGAGCTTTATCTGATTGAACGGATTGTTGGTGTTGTCCTTATATACGCCAGCCAATCGTTCAAACTCCAGTTTCTCGCGAGAGTTCATGAGGTTGTAATCCGAAAGGTCGGCAAAGTCAAGACTGTAGTCGCCCTTGTACGAAATCTGCAACTTGCCGTTGGCGGGGGCTTTTGTCTCGATTACTACAACGCCGTTGGCAGCCTTCGAACCGTAGATGGCTGTAGACGCAGCATCCTTAAGCAAGGTGACCGAAGCCACACGGTTCATGTTAAGGTTCATAACAGTCTCGAGCGTTGTCTCAAAACCATCAAGAATGAAGAGCGGCTGGTTAGGATCCGAACCGTACTCTTCCTTCAGTCCGACAACACTCGACTTGCCACGTATTTCTACGTCGGGCATCTTGTTAGGATTGGAACCTGCAAGACTGTTGTCCATAATCTTGAACGAGGGGTCCAATGTCTTCAAGCTCTGAAGCACGTTCTGCGCACCGACGCTCTTAAGCTCGTCGCCCTTGAATGTGGTAGACGAACCGGTGAAGCTCTCCTTCTTACGGCGATACACACCCGTCACGACTACGTCCTTGATGTTGAGCGCATCCGACTTCATCGAGATGCGTGCAAACTCCGAATGGTTGCCGCCTGTATATCGTACGACCATCTTCTTATAACCGATAAACGAGAACACGATGTTGCACTCTCTGCTAACTGGCAGAGAGAATCGTCCGTCAATATCGGTTGTCACTGCGTTGGAGGTTCCTTCGATAGCTACCGTCACGCCAATCATCGGCTCATTATCGGCACTATCAAACACACGTCCTTCAACAAATCCTTGCTTTACTGATATCTCTGTAGGGCTCTTTGCTGTCTCATTAGTGTTCTGCGCATGGGCAGAATATACAAACGGGGGAGTAAGACAACAACCTAACAATATCCATCGACAAGCACTTGGAGTAATGTTATTCATTTGCATAAAAATACAATCTAAGATGATATTATTATTAGACATTTTGCAGATTAATTCACAAAGATAGCATTTTTTGGCTAGAATCCCCTTAAAATAAATTTATTATTTTAATATTTTTCAACACACGTCCTATTTTATATGAATAAAAATACAACCAACCGGATTTTGTAACAATCAACAAGACATAACGGCTAAAACACCTTTACGACACAGCCCCTGTCTCTTATACACATCTGACGCTGC
>ERZ1026901.1589-NODE-1589-length-12612-cov-7.666640_pt1 | contig 12612 bp, 8 predicted proteins | sample MGYA00380179_ERZ1026901 | MGnify/ENA primary metagenome ERZ1026901 (study PRJEB33269, sample SAMEA4719815) | human gut metagenome | biome: human-associated habitat; feature: organic feature; material: feces | place: Cameroon | collected 2013-10 ... | reverse complement strand
ATATCAATAAGGCGGAACGGCATATCCGCGGAGGGCTCGCGACGAAAGAAAAGTATGAGCACGAACATCTTCTTCAGGCATGCAGCCAGCCAGATGAATGATATGGATCTGTCAGGATACTTTCGTTTATATTCCGCTGAATAATTGCGAAAGTTTTTTTTACTTATGAAGAAAATTCTGAAAATGCAAAAAAATATAATTGAATTTCTATAAGGTCTGCGATAAAATGGGAACAGAATTGCTGATTTCAAGGCATGACTGGTTTACAGTTAAAAACGAACGGAGGAAAGAATGATGAGCAAGACAGATGCAATGATCGAAAAAGTAAAAGCGCTTGTAAATGCGCCGTCCTGCTGTGCGGAGGCAAAAGAAGCAGGAAATAACTGGCTGGAGGCAGTCAATACCGAGAAGCGGGACGAGGCTGCAGAGAAGCTGATCGCTGAGATCGAGGCAGATATCATCCCGATCGACTGGCTGATCAAATTCGCAGGATCTGAGGACGGACAGAAGGTCTTCGGTGCAGAGAAGGCAGCCGGGATTGAGGATCACGCGAAAAAGATCAAGTCAGAAGGCGCAAAGTACTGTGACTGCCCGGCATGCACAGCAGTTGCAGCGATCTTAGCGGATAAGGAAGATTTATACGCTCCGACCTACAGCCTGACATGGACAGTCACTGATGATATGGCTGCAAAGCGTATCGGCAGCGCCGGTTCGAAGATCCTTTCCACCCCGAATATGGTAGCTCTGATGGAGGATGCGGCTCTGGAACTCGCAAAGTCTTACCTTGAAGAAGGACAGACAACCGTCGGCGCGGAGATCCGCTGCCGCCACCTTGCACCGACACCGGTCGGTATGAAAGTGACAGCAATTGCAAAACTCCGCAGCATCGAGAGAAGAAAACTCTGGTTTGACATCGAAGTGAACGATGAAAAGGGCAAATGCGGAGAAGGTTCCCACCTTCGCGTGATCGTAAATTCGAAAGCGATGAGTGAGAAAGCGGAGAAAAAGGCAGAATAAAGCGGCGGGATGTGAAGAAAACAGCCCGGATCAGCATAAATGCTGACAGACACAGCAGGCTGCTGCATGAAACATCATACAGCCCGAATGACAGCAAAAGGAGGAGAGACACATGGAAAAACACACGATTGATCCAATGGTCAGTGCGGAGCATCTCGCAGGAGCGGTGCGCTTTGCGACGGTATCCAACGCAGACAATTCACTGACAGATTATACAAAATTTGACGCATTTCATGAGTATTTAAAGGAGACATATCCTCTGGTACATAAACACCTGACACTGGAACATACGGATCAGGCAGGACTTCTTTTCCACTGGAAAGGAACCGGGAAATCAGGAGTGGCTCCACTTCTCCTTATGGCACATCAGGACGTTGTCCCGGAAGGTGACCCTGAAAAGTGGACATATCCGCCGTATTCCGGAACTATTGCAGATGGAAAGATCTGGGGACGCGGTTCCAGCGACTGTAAGAGCAATCTGATCGGGCAGCTGGAGGCTGTTGAGGCACTTCTGGAAAAAGGCTATGAGCCGGATTATGATCTGTATCTTTCTTACGGATATATGGAAGAGGTCGCAGGCGGAAAGATCCCTGCGGAGACCCTCAGAGGGACCGGAATCCGCTTCGGTGCTGTTCTCGATGAAGGCGGCGGAGTCCGCCCGGGAAGCGACTATGGGATCGATGACAAGGCACTCTGCACGATCGGACTCTGCGAAAAAGGTTACGTCGATTTTGAACTTTCCTACACAGCAAAGGGCGGTCATTCCAGCCGTCCGGGTGAGAATTTCGCAACGACCATGATCGCGAAGGCACTGATCGCGATCCAGGAACATCCGATGCCGTACCGTGTGACCGATACGATCCGACGCCGGTTCGAAGTTCTTGCCCCGTACATGGCGAAGGAGAATCCGGAACTTGCGGAGCTGTTAAAGAACCCGGATGAGAATCTGGAAAAGCTGGTTCCGTATCTGAAAAAGGATCCGGCGCTGGATGCCATGTTCCACACGACGGTTGTTCCGACGATGCTTTCCGGATCTGCCCAGGCGAATATTCTTCCTGCAAAGGTGACTGCTGTTGTGAACAGCCGTGTCCTTGAAGGAGATACGGTTGAGAGCGTAAAGAAACATCTGGAAGAGATCGTGCCGGATGAGGTGGAGGTTCGTGTACTGAAGGGCAGCGATGCGTCACCGACATCTCTGTATGACGGCGCAATGAAGGATCTGCTTGTCGAGATCGGCGGTAAGATCTATGGTGATGTGATCCCGTGCCCGGAGATGATGCTCGGAGGAACGGATGCGCGCTTCGTCTATGATATGAGTGACCGCGTTTATCGTTTTTCCACAATCTATGCGAGAGAAGACCACCATGTCCATGCAGCCAATGAGTTTACGGGAGTAGAAGAGTTGGCGGACAGCATCGATTTTTACATGGAACTTCTGACAAGATACGGGGAGACTGCGAAATAAAGGCGAAGATTGCAAAAAACGCTTCTGAGGGAGATTCTCATGTTGGAATCTTCTCAGAAGCGTTTTTTCACTTGTTTAGGCATCCTGACACTTCCGGACCTGTTCCTGATACTGCTCACCCCACGTCCACATGGCGTCCATGATCGGTTTCAGGCTGCAGCCGAGGTCGGTCAGGGTATATTCCACGCGCGGCGGGACCTCCGCGTACACTTTCCTTGTCAGAAGTCCGCTCTCCTCCATCTGGCGTAGCTGCGAAGTCAGGACTTTCTGGGAGACATGGCCGATCGATTTTTTCAGTTCGCCGAAGCGCTTTGTCCCCGGCATCAGGTCTCTGAGAATCAGGACCTTCCATTTATCGCTGATCAGGGTCAGCGTCGTCTCCACCGGGCAAGCGGGAAGATCGGCCAGGGAGAGCATCGGGATGACAGTACCGGAAACAGAAGAATCTGTCTGCATAAAATTACCTCCTTGAATTCCTTTATATATCCAATGGTTTCCTTTTGGTAACTACGGCACAATATTGTGCTTACTTTTCAAATGGTCTCTACAGCGTTATTATAATGTCATCGAAAGAAAAAAGCAACCGGTTCGATTTCGAAAAGAAAAATGATATAATGGAGGTATTCAAAATGAAGAAAGTTGTTGAATTTTTACAGGCAAACCCGGTACAGTACCTTGCAACCGTAGGAACTGATGGAAAGGCGAAATGCCGTCCGTTCATGTTTGCAGGTGAGATGGATGGAAAATTATGGTTTTGCACAAACAATCAGAAAGAGGTTTACAAGGATATGCAGGCAAACCCGGAGATCGAGATCTCTGTTTCCAGCCCGGATTACGCATGGATCCGTCTTCACGGAAAGGCTGTATTTGAGAACAACATGGCAGCAAAAGAAATGTGCATCGCAAACCCGATCGTAAAGAGCCAGTACCAGACAGCGGAGAACCCGATCTTCGAGGTATTCTATTTAGAGAATCCGCATGGCGTGATCGCTGACTTCTCCGGAAACCCGCCTTACCAGTTCTAAAAAACGGGCGGCACAGACAGGAATACTGTCAATCAGGACAGAGAGAATAGAAAGGAGTATGAACATGAATCAGAGTGAACGCAGACAATACCTGATCCGTGAACTGATCGCGGAGGATAAGGAATATCAGAGACTTGCGATCCCAAAGGATGAAGGCGGACAGAAGGTGCTTCTGCGCGCGCTGATGAATGTCCGTGCTCCGAAGCCGTGCGGAGAGGAATTTTTAAAGATCCAGGACGCATATCTGCAGGAAGAGATCCGGAAAGAGGGCATCACGGACGCTGACAGTCTGACGCCGGTCCGGGATGGACTTTATATCTGGCAGGGAGATATCACGACGCTTCGATGTGATGCGATCGTCAATGCGGCAAACGGCGGAATGACCGGATGCTACGTACCAAACCACCGCTGCATTGACAATATGATCCATTCGAAGAGCGGGATCGCCCTGCGCCTCTGCTGCGCGGATCTGATGAAAAAACAGGGGCATGAGGAACCAGCCGGGCGTGCGAAGATCACACCGGCTTTTAACCTCCCCTGCCGCTATATCCTCCACACGGTCGGACCGATCATCTATGACCGGGTCCGCAAAGAGGATGAGAGACTGCTTGCGTCCTGCTACCGCTCCTGTCTGGAACTGGCAGACGAGAACGGGATCAGGAGCATCGCATTCTGCTGTATTTCCACGGGAGAATTCCACTTCCCGAATGAGCTGGCAGCGGAAATCGCCGTGAGAACGGTAAAAGAATACAGGAATGGAAAAACAGGGATAGAGAAGGTGATCTTTAATGTTTTCAAGGATATTGACAAGGAAATCTACGAAAGACTGCTCGGGGCAGACTGATAAGCTGAAAAAAGCGCTGCAGGAAGCAGATGCCGTTGTGATCGGCGCCGGTTCCGGACTGTCGACATCGGCCGGTTTTACTTACTCCGGGGAACGGTTTTCGGCTTATTTTTCTGATTTTGCTGCAAAATATGCGTTTCAGGACATGTACTCCGGCGGTTTTTATCCTTACAAAACATTTGAGGAATACTGGGCATACTGGAGCCGCTATATCTGGATCAACCGCTATCAGGATGCACCGAAGCCGGTCTATGAAGACCTGCTGCGGCTGGTGAAAGATAAGGACTGTTTTGTGCTGACGACTAATGTCGATCACTGTTTTCAGAAGGCCGGATTTGACAAAAAGAGACTGTTTTACACCCAGGGCGATTATGGCCTGTTCCAGTGTTCCGGTCCGTGCTGCCAGGAAACTTATGAAAACGAGGAAATGGTCCGCCGGATGGTGGAGTCCCAGGGCTTTGAGATCGGAGCGGATCACCGTCTGACATGTCCGGAAAACGGTACGTTAAAAATGTCTGTTCCGGAAAAACTGGTTCCGTACTGTCCGCACTGCGGGCGTCCGATGAGCATGAATCTACGCTGTGACGATACCTTCGTCGAGGACGAAGGATGGCATCAGGCATCGGATCGGTATTCGGAGTTCCTCAGACGGCACAGGAATGTAAAAACCCTGTTTCTGGATCTGGGCACCGGAATGAATACACCGGTGATCATAAAATTCCCGTTCTGGCGAATGACAGCCGAATGGCCGGATGCCATGTATGCAGGCATCAATCTCGGGGAAGCCTACGCACCGGATGCCATTCAGGCGAAGGCGGTCTGTATCAATGAAGATATCGGAAGTGTTCTGAAGGAACTGTAGCCAGGAAAGAAAAAATCAGAGAAAATCATCAAAAATAGATTATTCTGGGGCGTTTCACTTAAGAAGTGGACGCTCTTTTTACGCGAACAACGAGCCAAAGTCCGCGCCTGCGCGAGACCCTGGCGACGGCCGCGATAACAAGAGGAAACTCGCGAAGCGTGTTTTCACTTATTCAGTTACCAGGAAATTTCTAAGAAACTTCCTGGTAAGCAAAAAGATGATACCAACTGAATTTCAACACAGATAATTTCTCATAGACTTCAGCGCATTCTTCTCAAGTCTTGACACCTGTGCCTGGCTGATCCCGATCTCGCAGGCAACTTCGGTCTGGGTTTTCCCCTCAAAAAAGCGCATATCGATAATGTGGCGTTCTCTGGTCGGAAGATGTTTCATCGCCTCGCTCAGCGAGAGCTGTTCGACCCAGTTTTCCTCCCTGTTTTTTTTATCACTGATCTGGTCCATGACGCAGAGCGGGTCGCCGCCGTCGGTGTAGACAGGTTCATAGAGGCTCACAGGGCTCTGGATCGCGTCCATTGCGTAAGTGATCTCTTCTTTGCTGATCCCGACCTCATCGGCGATCTCCATGATCGTCGGTTCCCGTAAATTTTTCTTTGTGAGAAGTTCTCTTGCTGACAACGCTTTGTAGGCGGTATCCCGGAGCGAGCGGCTGACCCGGATGGAATTGTTGTCCCTGAGGTATCGTCTTACCTCGCCGAGTATCATTGGAACCGCATACGTGGAAAATTTTACATTCTGCGACAGATCGAAATTGTCGATCGCTTTGATCAGGCCGATGCACCCGATCTGGAACAGGTCATCCACGTTCTCACTGCTGCTTGAAAAGCGCTGGATCACACTCAGGACAAGTCTCAGATTTCCTTTAATATATGTTTCTCTTGCGTCCGTATCTCCATTCTGGATCCGTCTGAAAAGGTCGGTTTTTTCCTCATTTGTCAGAAGCGGGAGTTTAGAAGTATTTACCCCGCAGATTTCAACCTTATATCCTGCCATGATAAGAACCTCCGCAATTTGTTTTCATAGAAAAATGATTCACGAAAACAGGACAGTTTATACATGAAAAAAACGGGAGTTATTTCCTGAGAATCATTCCTGATTTCGACATCTTATGCGGAAATTTGACATCTTGTGCAGAAAGAATTGCGTATGGAACAGAAAAAATATATAATAGAATTATCTATGAATCGTGGAATAGTCTGATATTTTGCAAGTAGAATCCGAAAGAACCTGTCATAAAGGGGGAAATGAATATGAGAAAGAGAAAATGGTATGAACGTATGTCTGCAGCAGTCCTGATTGCGGTCCTTCTGGTCAATCATGGCGATATGGGAATTATGGCGAAAGCGGAGACGATCCCGGCGCTGGAAGAAAGCCTGAAAACAAAAGATCATAACACAGATCCGGAAAACGCAAGCGCGTCCAATGCTGCTGAGAAGCGGGATACGGCAGAGTCTGCGCCTGAGGCAGAGACCGCGACAGCATCAAATGGGAAAGAGACCCTGGAGATAAAGAGAAAAATGGCTAAGAGTGTGATGAATGCGGATCCGGTTACGGAAGGAACGTATTCGATCAGCCAGCCAACAGAAGGAACGTTTCAGGTCCGTGGCGGAAGTCTGGGAGACGATGGGATGAGCGCAAAGGATCTGACGGATGCGATAGATAAAATTTTGGAAAATAGGGCGGATAAGAAAGTAACGATTGATTTTGATAATATCAGTATTAGCGGTGATGGACCAGTCCTTAAACAAGGCTGTGAATTGACATTGAAAGGCACATATACGAGTAAAGGTGAAGCATTTATTATTGGCTCAAATGACACATTTATTATACACAATGAGGCTGATATAACAACAAGTTCGTACGTTATTCGTAGGTCTAGTGCTAAGAATTCTACAGTTATTTTTGAACAAAATGGCGGTACTGTTGAGTCTGTAGATGGCTTTTATATGTATGAAAATGACGTAATTTCTTTAAAAGAAGGAACAATTAATGGAAATGTCTTTGGAAACGGAGGAAATGGTCGTGTTGAAATAATAGGCGGTACATGGAATGGACAACTGGCACATATAAAAGATATAGATATATATGGGGGACAACTCAACAATATAAAAGATGATACGAGTACGATTGCTGCAATTAAAGAATGCGAAGAGGTCTCTATCAGCGGAGGAAGTGTTTTCGCAAAAAATACAAAAGGAAAAGCTTTTGCAATTTATATGATAAAAAATACGCAGTTGACTTTAGCTGGAAATATTGATGTATCTGCATCAGGAACAACAAGTGGTTCTATTTATTACGGAGGGGCTTCGACATATCCAGTTATCAATGCGGAAAATGTACAAAAAATTGGAGAAAATTTTTTAGTAGTTCCAAGTGATACAACTATGAAAGTGAATCCTGTGTCTAACTGGATTAAGGGATCGAAAAACAATATTGAATATTTGTGTGAGAATATAAAATTAAAGGTTGTCAATGCGTATGATACAGGTAGTGCAGGTGAGTATACAAATTATACTCTGAAAGCAGTAGGAAATTATATTCGCTTTGTTGATGAAAAGGAACCTGCAAGTCCGCTTAAATCTGGGGCGATTAAACTCGCGAATATTACATTGTCTTTGGATGGAACAAGCTATGAGGTCTATTATGAGGTAACAACAGACGAAGAAGAGTATAACGGAACAGTTACATATTCTGCTCAAAATCAGAGGGTATCCGATATTTTAAACGATATTGTTTCAGTAAATACAGGTACTACAGGTCCAGAGATTACAATAGGAAGTATAGGAACACCAATTGAAGAAGACATAACGATTGATACTGGAAGTGTGGATGAAAATAAGACAACAACTTTAAAAGGTGCAATTACTGGAAAAGTTAATGTAACAGGAAGCGGAACCTTGCAGTCAGAGATTAATTGCAGTGGATTTTATGGACGAACTAACAGTGAGATCCATATTACGGATGGACAGATCACTGGAAAGGAAAATGCAAATGATGCTGTAATTGTATTGGGGGCTGCGAACCTTACAGTAGAGGGTGAACACACAAAAATTTGGGATAAATCAGCGTCTGGAGGTGATCGCTATGCAATTCAGGCAATAGGTGGTGTATCAGTAACAATTAAGGGAGGTGAAATCAAATCAGATAATAATACGGCTGTGTATATATATAGAAGTAGCGGGCAAAAGAAAGACCATGCAACGTTCACGATGGAAGATGGAACGATTACAGGTGGAGTGTATGGTTTAAGACACGCTCACCTTAATGAAATCAACTTGTCAGGCGGAACGATTACAGGCGGGGCTAATCAGCCCGATGTTTATATGGCACGAGAAATAAATGTCAGCGAAACTGCAAACTTCACGGTCGAGGGAAATTTCCCGTTCAAATCTATGCAGATCGAAAGTGCATCTTTAAAAAATGAAATCGATTTTACAAAGGCAACAGTAACAGAAGATAAAAAGATTCTGATCAGTTCTCCACTGGATGTCAATACCAAAGAGTCGTATGTGAAGCTTTTTAAGGCATCGACCTCAAATTATCAGAATCTCATCAAACATATTGAGCTGACTGGCGGAATTAATCCGATCTGTGTAGTTTATAACGCAAATCCGGTCTCTGCAGATCCGACAACCACTGAGATTTATGCATTCAGCGCACCGAATCTTTATACAGTTCATGTGCAGTACTATACTGGAAAAGATGAAACTAATCCATTTTACGAGGAATATCTTCTGAATCTCAATGATGGCAATCGGAGCTACTTAGGCAATATCAGTTTACCGGATGGCAAAGATTGTAAGGTATGGAGGTATAAAGAAAATTCAAACAGGAATGGCACTGCGACAGATGTAAAAAAAACAGTAAATGAACTTGTTAATGGAGAACTGTATCCAACGGGCGCGGTCCCTGAAATTGAGCTTTACGCAGGATATAGTGTTTCTATCGATGCGTCAGTATCCGAGGAAGATATTACTAAGGACTCAGCTATCATAAAAGGAAATACAGCCGGAACAACTGTATATTACACAAATAAATCTGACTACCAGATAAATACAGGTGAAGAACTCAGAAACGCAGCCAAAAGTACAAAAAACCAGAGTGATTTCACGCAGGTTAAAGTAGGGGAAAATGGTACATTTTCAATTCCACTCACAGGCCTCGATCCGCTGAAGGAATATACCTATTATTTAGTCGCAGAAAATTCCAATATGGATGTTTCTGATAGCTGTGCAGTAACATTTACCACAAAAGCCCGTGTTCTGACGGCAGCTGATTTTCAGATTGTAGGTGATAGAGAATTCACATACGAGAATAATGGCGCTACACATACAGTAACAGTAAAACCAGCGGCGGGAAATGAAGAATTATTTGACATTGATTTCGTTGTATACAAAATGAAAAAAGGAGAAGAATATACCGGAAGTTATCTCCAGTCACAGGCAGCAGCGGGAACATATGGCATATATGTAACTACCAAACCGAAGAAAAATGGCATTGAGCAGGCTAAATACTTATTAATTGGAGATATGACGATCAAGAAAGCGAAGTTTAATCCAAATTGGTTTAATATCGTAGACTCGATCACATATGGAACTGATGAATATGAGAGTTTAAAACCATGGATAAAAGATGAGTATAATGGCGTTGGAGGTTCGGCAGTTACTGGGTATGGCCAGATTGAATATAAGCTTTATAACGATAGTGAGTTAACTCAAGAAGTTTTAAGAAATTCCGATGGTCATTATGATTCATCGCCAGATATGAACCAGAATTATGCAATTTATTATATGGGAATCACCAGCACTGGCGGCGATAACGTGGAGCCGAAGGTAAAGCCTGTATTAGTAGGAACACAGATAACTGTTAAGCGCGCCACAAATACAATTTCCATAACATCATGCCCGGATATCCGCTACGGAGAAACACCAGAGCCGGAGAGCGAGGCAACAGACACCACCGGCGGTGTTAAGTACACTTATAGCAGCACCAAGAATGGCGAATACACAGACTGGAATGAAAAAAACAAACCTGGAACATGGTATGTAAAGGCAACTGTGGGAAAGAGCCAGAATTATAATGAGGCAACAAGTGATTCGGTTGAATTTGAGGTATCCAAAGCAAAGCTTGTTCCTTCTGTAAGTGCGGTTAAATCAAAGATCTATGACGGCAATACAAAGGCTGAAGGAACGCTCACCCTCAGCTCCGCTGACGGAAACCCGATCCTCTCAGAGGATGCGGTGGCATTAGAGGCAAAGGGAACCTTCACATGGACATCCAAGGACGCTGGAACAAACACTGTGGATGTTACAGGCATTGCGTTGGATTCTCAGTTTGAGGATCGCTATGAACTTACAGCGAGAGAGCTTTCCAATGTCTCCTGCAGCGGTGCAAAGATCGAAAATGCCAAAATTCAGAATGTTTCTGTACGGCAGATTAGTGAATTGACCTACAATGGAAAGGAACAGAAGCCGGACGTCGAGACAACAGGAAGTACGATCGGTGGCACGGCTATCACCTTCCGCTACGGTCTCACAGCAGTACAGGCCGCAGACGAAATGCAGGCATTAAAAACTGTTCCTGCCTTCACCGACGCCGGCATCTATACGGTATATTACACTGCATCCGCAGCAAACCATGATTCCGTATCCGGCAGCTTTGAAATCGAGATCAAAAATGCCTCGATCACAGGCGTTGACGCGGCCGGATATACAGAAATCTACGACGGAAAGTCCCACGGAATCAAGATCACCCTTACCGGAAACGCTGGAGACGGTGAGATCCTTTACGGTGAGTCCGAAGATAACTGCACGCTCACAGAAAGCCCTGTATACAAGAACACAGGCAGCTATACCGTCTACTACACGGTGACAAAGAAAAACTTTGACACCATAAGCGGCTCCGCAACCGTTGCGATCACCCCGGCGCAGCTCACTGTGACGGCAGAGTCCAAAAACGTGACCTATAAGGACGAACCGCCGGTATACAGCAGCACGTTCGAAGGTTTCGTAAACGGAGAAAACACAGAAGTCCTCGGCGGAACACTCTCCTACGAGTGCGCTTATGCGGCCGGCAGCGATGTGGACGAGTACGAGATCATTCCGTCCGGTCTCACAGCGGAAAATGGAAACTATGAGATCACATATCAGCCAGGGAAACTGACCGTATCCCAGGCGAAGCCGGAGTTCGAACTTCGAAATCTGGATCAGTTAAACCGTGTCTATGACGCGAAAAACACCGCGCCGGAGGCATGGACGGACAGCGATGGAAACGTGACCGTGACGTTCAAAAAGGGCAGCGAGATCTTAACAGAAGCGCCGATGAATGCCGGAATCTACACGGTGGAAGTTCATACGGAAGCCGGAAAGAACTACGAGGCTGGAAGCCAGATATTCTCCTTTGAGATCAAAAAAGCACCGCTCAGTGTAAAAGCGGTGGATCAGAATGTCACAGTTGGAGATGCGATTCCGGAGTACGCAGTCCTCTACGAAGGATTTGCAGGAACAGATACCGCGGATGTGCTGAACGGCAGCCTGAAGTTTACCTGTGAATACGCGCCAGACAGCGCGGCGGGCGATTACTCGATCCTGCCGTCTGGTCTGACATCTGAGAATTACGAGATCCACTTTGAGAATGGAACACTTCATGCAGTCCGCAGGGCAAGCAGTGGATCCGATGATTCCGACAATTCCGGCGGTTCCGGCAGCACAAAGAACCCGGCGGCAACGAACTTTGGAAAGAATGTTTCTAACAACAGCTCTTCCGAAAACGATGCACAGGGAACCTGGAAACGCGATAATAAGGGCTGGTGGTTCGAATTCAAGGACGGCACCTATCCGGCAGGAGAAAAGATCAGTGATCAGAACGGTGAAAAGCTGGGCTGGATCCAGAAAGACGGAAAATGGTGGGCTTTCGGTTCTGACGGCTATCTGAAGACCGGCTGGGTGTTCGATGGCGCAAGCGGAAAATGGTATCTGCTTAATGAGAAGACCGGAATGCAGATTGGCTGGCACTACGATGAGTCAGGACGCTTCTGGTATTACCTTGATCCGGTGAGTGGAGCTATGCTCACAGGCTGGCAGCTCATCAATGGAAAATGGTACTACTTTTCAAAGACATCCGGAGCTGTGCCGCTTGGCTCCATGTACAAAGAAACCAGGACACCGGATGGATATTATGTTGACAAAGACGGTGCATGGGATGGACTTGAGGCAAAAGAAAAATAAGACATGAAAAAAGATCCGCAGGATCCTAAAAATGGGAACCTGCGGATCTTCGTGTCAACACTCCGCAGACGGAATTAAGATCACCGATGCGTAGAACATCCCGTTCTTCCATTCAAACCGCGCATCTCCACGGTGCCGTTCAGCGATGAGGCGGA
>ERZ1026901.1586-NODE-1586-length-12620-cov-7.311023_pt1 | contig 12620 bp, 10 predicted proteins | sample MGYA00380179_ERZ1026901 | MGnify/ENA primary metagenome ERZ1026901 (study PRJEB33269, sample SAMEA4719815) | human gut metagenome | biome: human-associated habitat; feature: organic feature; material: feces | place: Cameroon | collected 2013-10 ... | reverse complement strand
CCCAAGACCTTCAGAACCGGAATCTGACGCTCTATTCAGCTAAGCTACGGGACCCTCAAAATCTGCGAATGCAAAATTAAAGAAAAAAAACGAGACGGGCAAATTATAAGTGCCTTTTTTGTGGGCATAAGAAAAGACAAAGAAGCTTTGAAACACTAAATATCTTTAATAATGACCCCATTGTTGCTGTTCATACAATCTTTTTTCCTAATTTTGTATCTTAAAGCTAAGAAAGAAAGTAAAAACAATCGCATAAACACGAAAAAAGATGAGCCGAATAAATGTTTTGTTCAGTTTTCTCGGCCACTACAAATACCTTATAGTATTAGTGGTGGGCGTGGTTCTCGTTGGTTTTGTCGACGAGAACAGTTTCATGCGCCGCATGCAGCTTGACATGCAGATTGCCGACATGGAGCAAGAGATAGCCAAGTATAAGGCCATCAACGAAGCCGACACCAAGCAGCTGCGCGACCTGCGCCGCAACCCAAGGTCGGTGGCAAAGATTGCCCGTGAGCGCTATTTCATGAAAGCCGATGACGAGGACATCTTCGTGCTTAGTGACGATGAAAAACCAAAGACAACAAACGATGAAACAGTTAACTAACATACAGAGTGGGCTCTTTCTCTTCGGCGGAGTGCTCATGGTTATAGGTGCTGGAAGCTACGCCTTCATGTGGCACCAAGAGGTGGTGGGCTTCATATACCTTATCGGCGCATGCCTCTTTGGCGGCATACAGCTCATGCAGAGCTATGAGGGTCGCAACATGGTTATAAAGCGTTTGAAGCGCATCATGTCGCTTGCCGACCTGCTCTTCATCTTCTCAGGCATGATCATGATCGACAATGCCTTCGGTGTCACCCAGTCGTTCTTTGGCAACTATGCCACCTACCTTGAGGTGGTTTACAACAAGTGGGTGTTGCTCTTGCTCATTGCTGCTCTGCTTGAGATTTACACCATGCACCGCCTGTCATCGGAGCTGTCGAAGGAGAATAACAATGGTCCACAGGCTTAGAAACATGTCGCGTAAGCGGTGTGTATAGGCACCAAACAGTTGGAACAATCAAAAAAAATACTAAAACATCGTCTTATTATTTTAAATAGGATAAAAAAAATTCCGTTCTTCAAGAATAGATATTACCTTTGACGAGGTTGAAAAAATAAACATGGCTATGAATAAAATTATCTACGCACTGCTCGCTGTCTTGGCGTTGACCTCTTGTGCTAATTCTTACAACATATCAGGAACATCAAACGTCTCGACGCTTGATGGCCGCATGCTGTATCTGAAGATTCTCAAGGACAACGATTTCAAGAGTCTCGACTCGTGCGATGTTGTGCATGGACAGTTTCAGTTTAACGGAGCGTTTGACACCATTCGCATGGCAAACATCTTCATGGATGACGAGAGCGTGATGCCGCTTGTGCTTGAGACAGGCGACATAACCGTAAAGATAGACAACACCCAGCAGACCGTGAGCGGCACACCGCTCAACGACGAGCTGTTCAAGTTCTTCAACAAGTACAGCCAGATCAAGAACCAGGAGGCAGAACTTGTCCACACCCATGACCGCGCCATCATGGACGGCAGCAACATGGATGTGGTGAACGCAAAGCTCAGTGCCGAGTCGGACCGTCTGTCGGCAGAGGAGGACAAACTCATCACATCTTTCGTGACTGAAAATTTTGACAACGTGCTTGGTCCTGGCGTGTTCTTCATGGTGACCATCAGCAACCGTTACCCCGTGCTCACACCGTGGATCGAGGATATCATGAGCAAAGCCACGGATAAGTTTAAGAACGATCCTTATGTGAAGGACTATTATAAGAAGGCACAGGAGAACCAGGCCATAATGAACGGTCTGCACGATGCCTCCATGCCACCTGCTCCCGCATCGGCACCTGGCCCTGCACCCGATGGTGCAGTAGCGCCGCCTGCACCTGGCACCATGCCCGATGCTGCTGCTCCCGCGCCCACACCTAACGAGTTGGCTCAGCCTGCCGATGGACAACAATAAAAAAAACGTGTTCACGCACAAAGCAAGACAAACAACAAAACGCGAAATGTCTTGCTTTGTGCGTGAACTTGTTTTGAGGCCATGCGCAACAGAGAGCGAAACCACCATTTCCTTTCTGTTACGCATGGCCATTTTGCGTTTGTCTGCAACAAAACTTATTAAGAACACTTGCTTATGATTATTTTTTCATACCTTTGTCGTGCAGAAAAGACCATTAATCAATCAATAAGATGCGACTGATAATAAAAAACGGAATAGTTGTCAACGAAGGACAAGCTTGTCGCGCGTCCGTCGTTGTGGAAGACGGCTTTATAAAGAACGTCATCAGAGAAGGTGAAAACACAGAGGCATGTGCTTGTCTTGACGGCTCCAGCTGTGACAGCGAGATCGATGCCGACGGCTGTTATGTGCTTCCGGGTGTCATCGACAGTCATGTCCATTTTCGTGAGCCAGGACTCACCGCCAAGGCCGACATGGAGAGTGAGAGCCGTGCTGCCGCCTATGGTGGCGTGACATCGTTCTTCGACATGCCCAACACCAAGCCACAGACCACCACGCTCGAAGCCCTTGAGGCAAAGCGACAGTTGGCTGCCGTGAAGAGCCATGTCAACTATGCCTTCTTCATAGGCGCCACCAACGACAACATCGACACGTTGAAGCAGGTTAACCCGCATGAGGTGCCTGGCGTGAAGCTGTTTATGGGAGCGAGCACTGGCAACATGCTCGTTGATCAGGAGACGGCTCTAAGACGCATCTTCAGCGAGGTGGAGCTGCCCGTCATGACCCATTGTGAAGACTCTGCCGTCATAAACCGCAACATGGAAGAGGCGAAACGCATGTGGGGTGACGATCCCGACGTGTGTCACCACCCGTGGATCCGTAGTGTGGAGGCATGCTACGCGTCGACAGAGCTTGCCGTGAGCCTCGCCTGTCAATATGGCACACGCCTGCATGTGGCGCATCTCACCACCGAGCGCGAGCTCAATCTCTTTGGTGTCGACAGCAATATCACGGCAGAGGCGGTGATAGCGCATCTCATGTTTACCGATGCCGACTACCAGACGCTTGGAACACGCATAAAATGTAACCCTGCTGTGAAGACCGCTGCCGACCGTGCCGCCTTGCGCCGTGCTCTCACCGACGGACGCATCTTCACCATAGGCACCGACCATGCACCACATCAGCTTGCCGACAAGCAGGGTGGCTGCGCCCGTGCCGCTTCAGGAATGCCCATGTTGCAGTTCTCGCTTGTGTCCATGCTTGAGCTTGTCGACGAGGGTGTGCTCACCATAGAGCGCCTTGTTGAGCTTATGTGTCATCATCCGGCACAGCTGTTCAGCGTGCGCGACCGTGGCTTTGTGCGCCCAGGCTGCAAGGCTGACCTCGTGGTGGTGCGCCGTGGCGAACCGTGGACCGTCACCGACGAGTGTGTGCAGAGCAAGTGTGGATGGACACCGCTCGCTGGCCATTCGTTCGCTTGGCGTGTGTGTCAGACCGTGAGCAACGGACACCTTATATATAATAATGGCGTCTTCGACGAAAACTCGCGTGGTGAGGCTCTGATGTTTAGATAGGATAATTCAATGTTGGCACATTGAAAAAAGATAAAAAGTATGGCTCGTGTCATTAAAACTTTAGAATATAGCATTGCCGACGTGGTGCCCTACATCAACTGGCTCTACTTCTTTCATGCCTGGGGCTTGTCAGGAAAGCCTGATGCTGAGAAGAACGCCTTGCGCGAAGAGGCCATGCAGATGCTCGCCTCTATGGAGCCGCGCTATGCCACACATGCCGTGTTCGGACTGTTTGATGCCAACGCCGATGGCGACGACATCATTATAGACGGCTTGCGGTTCCCGATGTTGCGCCAACAGACGCCAACAGAGAAAGGAAACCCCACGCTGTGTCTTGCCGACTTCATACGTCCGCTTTCTCACGGCGTGACCGACACCATAGGCGCCTTTGCAGCCACCGTGGACAAGTCGATGGAGACAGACTATAAGAATGACGATTACAAGCGCATGCTCGCGCAGACTCTTGCTGACCGTCTGGCTGAGGCCACAGTGGAACGCTTGCACCAACAGGTGCGCACACAATGGTGGGGCTATGCTCCCGATGAACATCTAACCGTCGAACAGATGCTACGCGAAGATTTTCAAGGCATACGTCCCGCTGTGGGCTACCCGTCAATGCCCGACACAAGCATGAACTTCCTGCTCGACCGCTTGCTCGACATGAAGACCATTGGCATAAGGCTCACGGCCTCGGGCATGATGATGCCGCATGCTTCGGTCTCAGGACTGATGTTCGCTCATCCTGCTGCCCATTATTTCAATCTGGGAAAAATAGATGAGACCCAACTTCGCGATTATGCTCACCGACGTGGCATCCCTGTCGAACTGATGCGCCGCTTTTTGGGTGGTTGCTTGATGTAAGATGGTGGTTGCTTGATGTAAGAAGGTGGCTGCTTGTTTGTAAAATCCTCATAACTCGTCATAAGAAAAATATGATTGCCCGAATTTCAATATTAATATTCCTCGTCATCCTTTTGCCTGAGGCCTATATCTATAAGGTGCATCTGCATCGTCGTGGTCCCATGTCAAGAGTGAAGAAGCTGTTGTGGTGGATTCCTGCAGTGGTGCTGTCTGTCTATACCATTGCCCTGTGTTGCATACCCGACTTTGCCCCTTCAGACCAACTGTGGCTGAATCTCTTCCTCTTGCTGTTCGGTCTGTTCGCAGCGCCTAAGTTTGTGTTCATGCTCTGCTCCCTGATAGGTCTCGGCGTTAAGCGTGGCTTCGGTCTGCATCGCAACTATGGCACGCTGATGGGCATCTCCCTGTCTGTCGTCATTGTCGTGGCGGTGCTCTATGGCTCGTTCTTTGGTGTGCGCCGACTGGAGGTCAAACATGTGGAGATTGAGTTTAGTGACCTGCCTGAGGCTTTCGATGACTACCGCATAGTGCACATTTCCGACCTTCATGTAGGCTCCATTCCTCATGCTTTGCTGGAGCGTGCCGTAGACAGCATAAACGCAGCTCACGCCGATGCCGTGATGATGACTGGCGACATACAGAACATGCAGCCCAGCGAGCTGCTGCCTTTTGCCTCGTTGCTGTCAAAAATCAAGGCCCGCGATGGGGTGTTCGCCGTGCGCGGAAATCACGATTATAGCATGTATGTGTCTGGCACAGACAGTCTTAAGGCTGCCAATGAACGGCAGCTTGTCTCTCTTGAACGTTCGTTCGGATGGCAACTGCTGCTCAACGACCACCGCGTTCTAAGACGAGGCAACGACTCTATCGTTGTGGCTGGCGAGGAGAACGTCGGGCGACCGCCGTTCCCTATGAAGGGTGACCTTAAGAAGACGCTCCGTGGGGTTACCGCATCCTCCTTTGTGGTGCTTATGCAGCACGACCCGTGGGCATGGGAGGAGCAGATCCTTCCTCGCTCAAAGGTGCAGCTCACGCTAAGCGGACACACGCATGGCGGACAAGTGGAGCTCATGGGGTTCCGCCCCACGCAGTTTAACAACCGCGAAGACTGCGGACTCTACCGTCGTGGTGAGCGCTCCCTCTTCGTGTCATCAGGTCTCGGTGGCTTCGCACCATTCCGTCTTGGCGTCTATCCTGAGGTCGTGGTGATAAGCTTGAAGGCTAAAAGAAAGTAGAAATTCAAAACCAATAATTTAAAATTAATAACACACAATGAAAATTCTCTATCGCATTTATCAGCTGTTCATCGTGTTGCCGGTTATAGCTCTCGGCACACTTATAACAACTCTTACGGTAACCATAGGCTGCACCCTTGGAAACGGACATTTCTGGGGCTACTATCCCGGCAAACTGTGGGCACGACTGATCATCCGCATGTTCCTCCTTCCCGTAAAGGTTGAAGGACGTGAGAACCTGGAGCCCGGACGCTCTTATGTGTTTGTGGCAAACCACCAGGGTGCGTTCGACATATTCTTGATTTACGGCTACTTGAACCGCAACTTCAAATGGATGATGAAACGACAGTTGCGTAACATGCCGTTAGTGGGAAAGGCATGCGAGGCTTCACACCAGATTTTCGTAGACAAGCGCGGACCGGCACGCATTCGTGAGACCTACGACAAGGCACGCGACACCCTGCGTGGTGGCATGTCGGTGGTGGTGTTCCCCGAGGGAGCACGCTCGTTCACAGGCCACATGGGTGTGTTCAAGCGCGGCGCTTTCATGCTTGCCGATGAGCTGCAACTCGATGTCGTGCCCATAACCATCAACGGCTCGTTTAACGTCATGCCCCGCATGCGCGACATGAAATGGGTGCTGTGGCATCCGCTGCGTCTGACCATTCATAAGCCTATCGCGCCTAAGGGACAGGGGGCAGACAACATCAAGGCCATTGAGAAAGAGAGCTATGATGTGGTCATGAGCGGACTCGTTGACGACTATAAGGGCTTTGTGGAGAACCCAGACCAATGATAACGTGGGTTGAGGCTTTTATCGACGTGTCATCCATTTTTATTGTTGTTTCATCCATAATTCTCAATAATTCGTTGTAACTTTGCAGAAAATAAACGTTTATTAGATTTTTATAGAGAAAGAATGAAATCATTGAAGAAGTATCTGCCCGACCTCGTGGCAGTGGTTTTGTTTGCCGTCATCTCCTTTGTCTATTTTATGCCGGCCGACATCGACGGTCGCATACTCTACCGTCATGACACGTCGGCAGGACGTGGAGCAGGCGTGGAGCAAGAGCAATATCTTGAGAAGACAGGCGAGCGCACACGCTGGACCAACTCGGCGTTCAGCGGCATGCCCACCTACCAGCTGGCACCGTCGTATAAGAGTACCGACATGCTCTCTAGCGTGATGAACGCCTACCACCTGTGGCTTCCCGACAACGTGTGGTATGTGTTTGTCTATTTGTTGGGATTTTACATCCTTCTGCGTGCCTTCGACTTCCGTCATGAGTTGGCGGTCCTCGGTTCGCTGATATGGGCTTTCAGCAGCTATTTCTTTATCATCATTGCCGCAGGACATATATGGAAGGTCATGGCGTTGGCTTATCTGCCGCCCATGATTGCTGGCGTGGTGCTGTCTTTCAAGGGCCGCTACCTGTGGGGCTTCATCCTCACGGCCCTCTTCTCTGCCTTTGAGGTGAAAGCCAACCATGTGCAGATGACCTATTATTATCTCTTCATCATCCTCTTCATGGTCATCGCCTATCTCGTTGAGGCCGTGCGCAACCGTCAGATGGCACGCTTCGGCAAGTCTCTTGGCGTGTGCATGGCAGGTGCCGCGATAGGCATCTGCATAAACCTGAGTAACCTCTACCACACATGGCAGTATGGCCAGGAGTCGATGCGTGGCAAGAGCGAACTGGTGAAGAAAAACTCTGCAAACCAGACATCGAGCGGTCTCGACCGCGACTATATAACGCAGTGGAGCTACGGCATCGACGAGACATGGACGCTCCTTATCCCTAACGCCAAGGGTGGCGCTTCGTTCCCCCTTGTGCAAAGCGAGAAGGCCATGTCGAAGGCCAACCCCGAGTTTATGCAGCTCTACCAGCAGTTGGGACAATATTGGGGCAACCAGCCAGGCACCAGCGGACCTGTTTATGTGGGTGCCTTCGTGCTCATGCTGTTCTTCCTCGGACTGTTCCTTCTGAAGGGTCCCATGAAATGGGCGTTGTATGCTGCAACGGTGCTGTCTGTCCTCCTGTCGTGGGGCCACAACTTTATGTGGTTTACTGACCTGTTCCTCGACTATGTGCCGATGTATGCCAAGTTCCGAACAGTGGCATCAATACTCGTCATCGCCGAGTTTACCATACCTCTTCTCGCCATGATGGCGTTGAAGAAGCTCATCGACAATCCGGAGGTTCTTAAGGAGACGGAGACCATGAAGCAGAAGGTGCTTGGTTTCATCTTCTTCTCGCCTCTCTCTATCTTCGTGCGTAAGAAACGCGATTATCTTGTTGTGGCGTTCGCCATGACCGCCGGCATGTGTGTGCTTTTTGCACTTATGCCAAGAGTGTTCTTCCCCGACTTTGTGTCGGCTTCGGAGATGGTGGCGCTGAAATCGTTGCCAGCCGAATATCTCGGACCGATCCTTAGCAACCTCACCGACATGCGTGTGGCTGTGTTCACCGCCGACTGTTGGCGCTCTGCCTTCATCGTGACGTTTGGCACCGTTGTGCTGGTGCTCATGCTCATGAAGAAGATCAACAGCAAGATGGCTGTGTCTCTCATGATTGCCCTTTGTGTCGTCGACATGTGGCAGGTGAACAAACGCTACCTCAACGACTCTATGTTTGTTGAGAAGAGTGTGCGCGACACTCCACAGCCCATGACAGCCACAGACAAGCAGATTCTGCAAGACCGCTCGCTCGACTACCGCGTGCTTAACCTCGCGTCAAACACGTTCAACGAGAACGAGACATCTTATTACCACAAGAGCATCGGCGGCTATCATGCAGCAAAGCTTCGCCGCTATCAGGAGCTCATCGACGCTTACATCTCGCCAGAGATGCAGAAGGCCTACTCGGCAATAGCTCAGGCTCAGGGCGACATGACAAAGGTGGCAGGCGACACTATCTACCCCGTGCTCAACATGCTTAACACCAAATACCTCATTCTGCCGCTGCAGGGTGGACAGACGGTGCCTGTGCTTAACACTTATGCTTTTGGCAACGCCTGGTTTGTTGGCGACATCAAGTATGTTGACAACGCCAACGAGGAGCTCGACGGTGTGGGTAAGATAAATCTTCGCCATCAAGCTGTGGCTGACGCCAAGTTTAAGGAGGTGCTGGGAGAGGCTGTGCCTGAGGACGACATGGCCATCGTGAAGCTCACAAAGTATGAGCCCAACGAGCTGACCTACGACATCAGTTCAACAAAGGGCGGCATTGTGGTGTTCTCCGAGATATATTATCCCGGATGGACCGCCACTGTCGACGGAGAGCCCGTAACGGTGGGACGTGTCGATTATGTGCTTCGTGCCATCAACGTGAAGGCGGGCAAGCATAAGGTGGTGCTAACCTTCAAGCCAAAGAGTATCCGCGACACCGAGACCGTGGCTTACATTGCTTTCGCACTCCTCTTCATCGCCATCATCGTTGGTGTGTGGTTTGAGGAGCACAAGAAGCGCAAGGCTGCAACAAATGATAACGAAAAGGCATCAATCGACTAAATCGAACAATGCAGTTTAGAACAATTGTAGACATACCGAGACCCGCGTTCAGCATAGCCCCCTGTGAGGAGATGCTGTTCGTGGGCTCTTGCTTTGCAGACAACATTGGACGCCGTTTCAAGGACGAGATGTTCCGCGCAACGGTCAACCCTTTCGGTGTGATGTATAACCCGGCAAGCATCTTGCACACGGTGGAACGTACCGATGTGGCACCGCGTGTGGCTGTCTTCACGCTCGGAACAAACCATGTGTACATTCTTCGTGAGACGGGCGAGATTGTGGACAACTGTCAGAAACGACCGCATCGACTCTTTGAGGAGCGTGAGCTCACGGTGGAGGAGTGTAAGGATTATCTTCTTCGTGCGGTCAACATTCTGCGTGAGCGAAGACCCGATGTGAAGGTCATCATAACGGTTAGCCCCATTCGTTATGCCAAGTATGGCTTCCACGGCAGCCAACTCTCCAAAGCCACGCTGCTTCTCGCAGCTGATCAGCTTATAAAAGAAACAACTCTCAATAGAGAATCGAGCATTGGCAAAGAATTGAACTTTAGCAAAGAATCGAGCATCAACAAAGAATCGAGCATCAGCAAAGAATCGGGCATCAGCAAAGAAATCTCTTTTAATGATGAGCAGGGTGGGGCGGTTGTAACCTACTTCCCTGCCTACGAGATTGTTAACGACGAGCTTCGCGACTACCGTTTCTATGCCGACGACATGCTTCATCCTTCCTCTCTGGCGGTGGAGTATATCTGGCAGCGCATGGTAGAGACGTTTTTCTCTGATGAGTCCAAGACGTTCCTCCGTGAGTGGGCACCACTAAAGAAAGGCTTCTCTCATCGTCCGCTCAACCCTGATGGTGACGAATATAAGGCGTTCCTCGCTAAGCTCCATGCAGAAGCGGAACGTCTGAAGCAACGTTATAAAGACATGCCGTTGTAAGAAACATGCAACTTTAGCTTTTTTATGTAAAAAAAAGTAACGAAACAAAAAATGGAAAGCTATAGTCTGCATAATTGCAGAAAAATAATTACCTTTGCATAGGTCATTTCTAAACAGCGAAATTTGTTTAAAAACATAACATCAAATAACATTATGGCTAAAACACCAGAGTTCAAGTATGCTCCTATGTTCCAGTTGGGCAAGGACACTACCGAATATCGCTTGCTTACCAAAGAAGGCGTAAGCACAGCCGAGTTTGAGGGTAAGACAATCCTGAAGGTTTCAAAAGAGGCTCTCACACTGCTCGCACAGCAGGCATTCCACGATGTGGAGTTTATGCTGCGCCGTGAGCACAACGAGCAGGTGGCAAAGATCTTGACCGACCCGGAAGCATCGGAGAACGATAAGTATGTGGCACTGCAGTTCCTTCGCAACGCCGAGGTAGCAGTGAAGGGCATCCTGCCTTTCTGCCAGGACACCGGTACCGCCATCATCCACGGTGAGAAGGGACAGCGCGTGTGGACCGACTTTGAAGACGAGGAGGCTCTCTCGCTGGGCGTCTACAATACCTACACACAGGACAACCTGCGCTACTCGCAGAATGCTCCTCTTAACATGTATGACGAGGTCAACACACGCTGTAACCTGCCTGCACAGATCGACATCGAGGCAACAGAGGGCGACGAATATCGCTTTGTAATGGTTGCCAAGGGCGGCGGTTCAGCAAACAAGACCTATTTCTACCCCATGACCAAGGCTACCATCCAGAACGAAGGCACACTGCTGCCCTTCCTCGTAGAGAAGATGAAGAGCCTCGGCACAGCCGCTTGTCCTCCTTACCACATCGCTTTCGTTATCGGTGGCACATCAGCAGAAAAGAACCTGCTCACCGTGAAGCTGGCAAGCATCAAGTATTATGATAACCTGCCCACAACAGGCGACGAGACAGGCCGCGCATTCCGCGACATCGATCTTGAGAACAAGCTCCTTGAGGAGGCTCATAAGATTGGTCTTGGCGCACAGTTTGGCGGTAAATATCTGGCACACGACATCCGCGTGGTACGTCTGCCCCGTCATGGCGCAAGCTGCCCCATCGGCATGGGCGTGAGCTGCTCTGCCGACCGTAACATCAAGGCAAAGATCACAAAGGACGGTGTGTTCTTGGAGAAGATGGACGAGAACCCCACAGAGCTTATTCCTGAGGAGCTGCGCAACCCGGGTGAGGGTACCAAGGGCATTGAGATCGACCTCGACAAGGGCATCGATGCTGTGCGTGCAGAACTCTCAAAATATCCCGTTAGCACACGCGTGAACCTGAAGGGTACCATCATCGTTGCCCGCGACATCGCTCACGCTAAGCTGAAGGCCCGTCTGGATGCTGGCGAGGAGATGCCTCAGTATTTCATGGATCATCCTATCCTCTATGCCGGACCTGCCAAGACCCCAGAGGGCTACCCCTGTGGCTCTATGGGCCCGACAACAGCCAACCGTATGGACCCCTATGTTGACGAGTTCCAGGATCACGGCGCTTCTCTCGTGATGATCGCTAAGGGTAACCGTGGCGATGTCGTTACAGAGGCTTGCAAGAAGCACGGTGGCTTCTACCTCGGCACCATCGGTGGCGTTGCTGCCGTTCTGTCAAAGAGCAGCATCAAGAGCATCGAGTGTGTAGAGTATCCTGAGCTGGGCATGGAGGCTATCTGGAAGATCGCTGTTGAAGACTTCCCTGCTTTCATCCTCGTTGACGATAAGGGTAACGACTTCTTCAAGCAGCTCAAGCCTTGGACTCCTTGCAAGGAGTGTATGAAATAAAAAAAAACTCTCTATAAAAACAAAAGGGACAATATTTTGGAAAAGGTTTTCAAAACCAACAATCCAAAATATTGTCCCTTTTTTGTTCAATAGCTTTTGATGTTTTGGCTTACAAACATGCTTTGTAAAGGATACAAAAAGGTTAAAACGGGAGCATTTTTACCCCTGTTTTGCATAAATATGCAGAATGACAGAAAGATAGCAAACAAAGCCTTATTCTTTCAAAATGTATAAAACAATAGTTAAAAATCAATCACGAATTGTTAACGGCTCTTAAATACACCCCTGCTTTGTCATTAAGCCTCTTTGAGGTCGTCAAAGAGGCTTAATGAGGCTGTCAAAGAGCCTCTTTGACAACGCAATAAAGGCACTTTCATTTTGTCAAATGGGCTTAATGAGAAACTGAATAAATATACGACTAAAAGTGCATATTTATGCATTGAATGAGACAGCAAGACAAAAAGTCGCTTTCTCAAGTTTTTCATTAAAATAACTCAAGTTTCGCATTTAATAAATGGAAATTATCTCAAGCGAGCGTCGCCGAAGGCGGCGAATATCCATAACCGCTGGTGAAGAGAGCGAAGCGAACGGAACCTGCGGTTTCACAGCAAAATAACATAACGTCCTCGAAGAGGGCGAACACAAGCAAACTGTGCAAATATTCCATATG
>ERZ1026901.1585-NODE-1585-length-12621-cov-16.924081_pt1 | contig 12621 bp, 9 predicted proteins | sample MGYA00380179_ERZ1026901 | MGnify/ENA primary metagenome ERZ1026901 (study PRJEB33269, sample SAMEA4719815) | human gut metagenome | biome: human-associated habitat; feature: organic feature; material: feces | place: Cameroon | collected 2013-10 ... | reverse complement strand
GGGCATCAGAGTTCTGCTGGAAGGTGAACCGGCGGTACTTGACGCTTCTTACAATGCCGGTCTGGTCGAGCATACCTCCCGACACATAGTAATGTGCCTTGTCGCTACCACCCGAATAACTCAACGTGTAGTTCTGCATATATCCGGTACGGAACAATTCGTCTACCCAATCGGTTCCGTTGCCGAGAGCCGACGGATCTGCCCATTCGGGATTGGCGGTATTGCCCGAATTGTTCATCATGTCGTTGCTCAAGGCTGCATACTGGCTTGCATTGAGCAGGTCGGGGGTACGTGTGGCATTCTGCACGGCAAGATTGGCAGAGAGCGAGAGGTGTCCCTTGCCTTCCTTTCCCTTCTTGGTGGTTATCATTATGACACCGTTGGCACCGCGGCTACCGTATATTGCCGTTGCCGAAGCGTCCTTCAGCACGTCCAGACGCTCTACGTCTGCCATGTTGATGGTATTGATGCCGAGGTCGGTTGGCACTCCGTCTATTACTACAAGAGGGTCGCAGTTGTTGATAGAACCCATACCGCGCACCTTAATAGTAACGTTGTCGCCCGGCTTGCCGGCATCTACAACCTGCAATCCTGCTATCTTACCCTGAATGGCCTGTCCGATGTTGGCTACCGGCGAGTTCTCCATGTCCTTGGCAGCAAGCGAACCGACAGCTCCAGTGAGGTCTTTCTTCTTCATAACGCCATAACCTACAACGACAAGTTCGTTGAGTTTGTGGACATCTTCGGTCAATACGATTTCAAGCGACGACTTGCCACCTACGGCAACACGCTGGTTGTTGTAGCCGATGTACGATATTTCGAGTACTGCATTGTCGGGAACTGAAATCGAGAATTCTCCGTCAAGGTTGGTTACAGTGGCGTTTTTAGTGCCTTTTTGTCCAACGGAGGCTCCAATGATAGTCTCACCATTGGCATCCTTCACTACACCATGTATTGTCTTATTGGTCTGTGCGTATGCGCCTATAGGCAACATTGCAAGAAACGAACAAGCAACAATCTGGCTGATCCATTTTCGATTGGTTTTGTTCATATTATTGAATTTTTTAGTTGTTAGGTCAATTTTACGGTTGCAAATTTAGTTTTTATTTCCATAAGTTGTTCGTCAAAGTACCACATAAGTACACGCCAATGAATCTAAAAAACATTAACAACAAGATAATCAGACATTTACAAAAGCGCATTCACACTGCCAAGTACATTGTCCGAAAAGCAATGATATTGTCAAAGCAACAGAATTAATGAAAAACATGAATCGGAATGAGCAAAAAAAGCAATCATCTAATATGTTATTTCTGCAAAATTTGTAAATTTGCAGAAACCTATAGAAACCACAAACAATTCACTCTATGCAACGTTACATAGCCATTATCATACTCTTTATTGCCACCGCCACCTCCTCAATGGCAGACACCAACGGCAAGCTTACACAGCGTATTGACAGCATTATAGACAACATAACGCAGATATACGGCAAGAAGCAGGCACGCATCGACTTCTACAAGTCGATGGCACACAAAAGCCAAAAGCCCGAAACGCTGCTTTCGGCTTACGACAAGCTGTACGATGAGTACTTCGTTTTTCAATTTGACTCTGCCATGGTGTATGCCGACAAGGCAATAACGCTTGCCGACCGCATCGGTGACAAATACCATCACGACAAATGCCGCATTGAGAAAGCGTCGCTGCTGGGCGTAGGCGGACTCTATGGCGAAGCCGTTGCGCTGCTCGACGAGATTGATTCGACACACCTCGACAATGAACTACGGTTCGACTATACCATAGCCTACTACTTCATCTACACCTATTGGGCTGACTACTGTCACGACTATTACTATTCGCCACGTTATCACGAGCGTGCCACCAATTACCTTAAGCAGGCTGTAACGATGCTCCGCCCTACCGACTCTTACTACAATTTCTTCTGGGGTGAGTATTTTATATATGTGGAACGCAACGACAAGCGCGCCCTGGAGCACTACTTCAAGACTCTGAGTACAGCCCCCGTAGAGTCGCGATGGTATGCCATGGCATCGTATGCCATTGCCAACAACTACAGCGCCAACAACAATAACAGCAAGTATGAGGAGTACATGCTGCGTGCATGCATCAGCGATCTGCTCAACTGCACGCGCGAAAACCTCGCCATGCAAGACCTTGCAATGTATCTGTTCAAGAAGGGCGACGACAACATTCTGCTCGCCGAGCGCTACATCAATTTTGCTATGGACGACGCCAAGAACTACAACAACCGACTGCGCATCATTGAAATATCGCAGAAACTGCCCGTCATCGTGTCGACCTATCGCGAAAAGCTGTCATCGCAGAACAACATCATGCGCTTCGCATTGTTCGGAGTGTCTATCCTATTCGCGTTCGTTGTAGTGCTGCTATACTTCTACAGCCGGCAAAACCGACTGCTGGCACGCCACCGACACGAGCTATCCGAGAGCAACAACCTGCTGTCGTCGCTCAACGACAAACTTAATACTCTCAACTCACGATTGCTCGACACAAACAGCCGACGCGAACGTCTGGCTAAACTCTACATCGACCTTTGCGCCAAATACATCGACCGTCTGAGCAAGTTTGAGACTCTTGTGAAGCGCAAAATTAAGGTAGGCCAGGTCAACGACTTGCTCAATACGGCATCGTCGTCGCGCCTTTCGGAAGAGGATGCGGCTACGTTCATGAACAGTTTCGACACGGCTTTCCTCGACCTATACCCCTCGTTTGTCGACGAATTCAACGCTCTGCTGCGGACCGACGAGCAGATTGTGCCTCCACACAAGGGACGGCTCACCACCGAACTGCGCATTTACGCTTTGATAAGGTTGGGCGTCAAGGAGAGTTCGGAGATTGCTGCATTGCTCTTCTATACTCCTCGCACCATCTACAACTATCGCTCTGCGATAAAAAGCCGTGCCATTAACCGCGAAACTTTCGAGTGCGACGTCGAGCAGCTGTGCCGTGTAATACACTCCTGACAGCAATGTTCGGCACATGCAAATATCGTACTGACGGTAAGAAATTGTTACAAACGAAAATCTGATTCTAGAGATTTCACGGGCGGTTTTTATCGCTCGCTACAGCCGTCACGTCACCTCAAAACATAAAAAGGGGCTTCTTTGCACTCCTGAAGTTATCGTTCAGGAGAGCAAAGAAGCCCCTTTTGCATTGCAATCAAGCCTCTTTTGCATTACAAAACGACCCCTTTTGTGCTGCAAAAGGGGTCGTTTTGCCGTGAAATGTAGTCCTTTTGGCATTCCGTCGATTGCACATTCGCGACACAAATCATTGTATTCGTCTGTATATCAGCAACATCTGTGCTGCACGCGCAAAACTCAAGAATTTCGAGCCAAACGTCGTCTTGCTCGTTCAACTGGCAGTTTTGAGCGGTCAGAAATGCAAATATCGTACATGAAGCGGTGCTTCGGTTGTGGTGGAAAAGAAGCATAAGGAGGTTGCCATAACCACCTACTTTTTTACCGCTCAGTTCTTCTTCACCAGTCCATATATAATATGTGCGGTGCATTCCGACGGACTGTCCTCGCCTATCTTGCCCATCACCTCGCCATATCCGGCAAGCATCCGGCTGCGGTATTCGCCATCTGGCAACAGACGCGAGAGTTCGCTGGCAATGTTTTCGGCTGAGAATGTGTCGGCAACAAGCTCGCTCACCACCTCACGGTCGGCTATCAGATTGACAAGCGAGATATACTTCACCTTCAGTATGTGGCGGCGCAGGAAAGCTATGAGGCGTGGCAGCGGAGTCTCGTAGCACACCACTTGCGGCACATTGAACAAGGCTGTCTCAAGCGTAGCCGTTCCGCTGGTCACCACGGCGGCACGTGCGTGCGATAGAAGGGCGTATGTGTCGTCCGTGACAAGCTCTACGCCTCGTCCGTCTACAAACTTACGGTAGTAGTCCATAGGTATTCCAGGGGCACATGCCAGCACCATCTGATGGTCGGCAAAGCGCGACGCGGCATCTATCATTGCCGGAAGATTGTCCTTTATCTCCTGACGGCGGCTGCCGGCAAGCAATGCTATGATGGGGCGCGACGACAGATTGTGGAGACGACAGAACTCGCCGGTGCTCTCCGTGTACGATTCGCGGAACTGGCGCACCTCCTCTGCCGTTGGATTTCCTACGTAATGTATAGGATAATGATGCTTCTGCTCGAAGAAGGGCACCTCAAACGGCAGTATCGAGAACAACTGGTCGACATCGCGCTTGATGTTCTTGATGCGCCACTCCTTCCACGCCCATATCTTGGGCGAGATGTAATAGTAGACGGGTATCTGCGTATGCGAATGGATATATCGGGCTATGTCGAGATTGAATCCCGGATAGTCGACGAGTATAAGTGCGTCGGGCTGCCACTCCACAATGTCGCGCTTGCACTTTGCCATATTGCGGAAGATGGTGGGCAGATGCATAAGTACGGGCACAAAGCCCATATATGCCAGCTCACGATAGTGACGCACACGTATTCCTCCGACATCCGACATCTTGTCGCCGCCGAAGAATCTGAACTCGGCGGCATCGTCTACACGGCGCAAGGCAGCCATAAGGTGCGAAGCGTGCAGGTCGCCCGAGGCTTCGCCAACAATCAAGTAGTATCTCATATATCAATTCAAAATTGAACAATCCAAAACTCAAAACTCACTATTCAAAATCGGCGCAGCCGACAATTCAAAACTCAAAACTCAAAATTCAAAATTCTTCAACGTCTCGTAGTCGGTCACGTCGATACGCGTAGGCGTAACAGCCACATAGCCATGCGTCAACGCCCAATTGTCGGTATCGGTGGCTTCCGGCTCGTCGTTGCGGTAATCTCCCGTCATCCAGTAGTAGTCGTAACCATGCGGATGGCGCATTTTCACGCACTCGTTATACCATGTTCCCATAGCCATACGACACATCTTGACACCCTTAAACTCGCTGACTTTGGGGAAGTTGACGTTCAGACACACACCCTTGGGCAGTCCCTCGTCGAGCACCTTGCGCACTATCTGGCGCACATAGGGGCGCAGCGGCGTGAAGTCGGCATCGTCGCGATGGTCGCACAGCGAGAATCCTACCGACGGAATGTACTTCATGCAGCCCTCAAGCGTCACGCCCATAGTGCCGCTATAGTGTACGTTGACCGACCCGTTGTCGCCGTGATTGATTCCGCCTATCACCATGTCGGGACGACGGTCGGCAAAGAATTCCTCCAAGGCTATCTTCACACAGTCTACCGGCGTGCCGTTGCACGACCACATCTCGAAGCCCTCTTCCTTACGGCGCAGCTTCAGGCGCAATGGTACTGTGGCTGAGAAAGCTGTGGCAAAACCCGAACGGGCCGACTCAGGAGCACATACTACAATGTCGGCCATATCGCGCAGCATATCGACGAGGCAGTTTATGCCTTTGGCATGATAGCCGTCGTCGTTTGAAACAAGTATTAATGGTCTTTTAATATTCATAAAATTGGCTTTATTTCGCTTGCAAATGTACGAAAAAAGGTTTAAACCTCCCGTATCTCGCATAAAATATGTAACTTTGCCAAATAATTTTTGACACGAAATGGGAAAGATAATAGCACTCGCCAACCAAAAAGGTGGGGTTGGCAAAACAACAACGACAATTAATCTCGCGGCTTCTCTGGCCACATTCGAGAAAAACGTGCTCGTGGTCGATGCCGACCCGCAGGCCAACGCATCAAGCGGACTCGGCGTAGACATAAAGGAGATAGACTGTTCATTGTACGAGTGCATAATCGACCACACCGACGTGCGCGACGCTATCTACACCACCGACATCAACGGACTTGACATCATACCAAGCCACATTGACCTTGTGGGTGCCGAGATTGAAATGCTCAACCTCAAAAACCGCGAGCGCGTCATCAAGAATTTGCTCGACCAGATACGCGACGAGTACGACTATATACTCATCGACTGCAGCCCCTCGCTCGGACTTATCACCGTCAACGCACTCACAGCAGCCGACTCTGTAATCATACCCGTGCAGTGCGAGTACTTCGCTCTTGAAGGAATAACCAAGCTGCTCAATACTATCAAGATAATAAAGAGCAAACTCAATCCGTCACTTGAGATTGAAGGCTTCCTGCTGACAATGTACGACAGCCGTCTCAGACTGGCCAATCAGATATACGACGAAGTGAAACGCCACTTCCAGGAACTTGTGTTCAAGACCGTAATACAGCGCAACGTGAAGCTCAGCGAGAGTCCAAGCCACGGACTGCCCGTCATACTCTACGATGCCGACTCGGCAGGATCGAAAAACCATCTGGCTCTGGCCAAGGAAATAATCAACAAGAACACACCCGAGGAAAGTGAAAAGTGAAGTTTTATCACTAAACATTAAACATTAAAAAAAGGATGGCAGTACATAAGAAATACAACAGAAGCGCACTGGGACGCGGACTCGAAGACATAGAAGGAGGCATGGGACTCGACGCTCTCATCGATACTACTCCAGCACGAACGCAGGGAACATCGACTATCAACGAGATTCCTCTCGACCAAATAGAAGCCAACCCTAACCAGCCACGACGCGAGTTTGACGAGCAAGCACTCGAAGAACTGGCGTGCAGCATACGCGAAATTGGCATCATTCAGCCCATAACCCTACGACAGGTCGACGAAAACCGATTCCAGATAATAGCCGGCGAACGACGCTGGCGAGCCTCACAGATGGCCGGACTTACTGCCATTCCGGCATACATACGCACTATCAACGACGAAAACGTCATGGAAATGGCGCTCGTCGAGAACATACAGCGTGAAGATCTCAACGCCATTGAGATCGCCCTGGCATACGAACACCTGCTCGATGCCGACGGAATGACACAGGAAAAGGTGTCCGAACGCGTCGGAAAGAGCCGCACCGCCATAACCAACTATCTGCGACTGCTGCGTCTGCCGGCTCAAGTGCAGATAGCATTGCAGAAGAAACAGATAGATATGGGACATGCACGCGCGTTGCTGGCTATCGACTCACCATCCATGCAGATTAAACTCTTCAACGAAGTGGTGAAGAACGGCTACTCTGTACGAAAGGTTGAGGAAATGGCACAGATGCTAAAGAACGGCGAAGACGTGGAAAGCGGCAAGAAGAAGATTGTGGCTAAGACCAAGCTTCCCGAAGAATTCACAGCGCTGAAAAACCACCTCTCCGACTTCCTGCAGACCAAGGTGCAGATGACTTGCTCACCTAAGGGAAAGGGAAAGATTACCATCCCATTCGCCAACGAGGAAGAACTGGAACGCATCATGTGCGCTTTCGACAAAATGAAACAAGAATAATGAACAGTCAAGGCGACGGCAAGCCTACTGAATTTAATAAGAATAGGACAACAGTGAAAACTTTTTTGCTAAATATTCTGCAAACATTGGTTGTGGCTGTGGGCATGACTTTCGTCGCCGACAACGCCGCAGCACAACGCAAAGTGGCTGAGCCACCGGCAAGGATAAAGCCTGCCAATGCTGCAGCAGCCGACTCGCTGAACCCCATACTCGCCCAACAGGACACCCTGCGACTGCTGGATAGCACCAACAAGCCGCTGCTCTCACGCAACGACTCGCTACAATTGCGCAAGGACTCTATCAAGATAGCAAAGAAACGCGACTGGGCTACGTGGCGACCCAACCCCAAACGTGCCATGTGGCTTGCACTCGTGCTGCCTGGAGCAGGTCAGATTTACAACCGCAAGTACTGGAAACTGCCTATAGTATATGGTGGATTCGTGGGCTGCGCATACGCACTCAGATGGAACAACCAGATGTATCGCGACTATTCGCAAGCCTATCTCGACCTCATGGACGACGACCCTAACACGCAAAGCTACAACCAGTTTCTGCACTTAGGAGCCAAAATAGACGACTCAAACAAGGCAAGATACCAGAAACTCTTCAAAAGCAGGAAGGATACCTACCGCCGTTGGCGCGACCTTAGCGTCTTCTGCCTCATCGGAGTTTACGCACTCAGCGTCATCGATGCTTATGTTGACGCGTCATTGTCGGAGTTTGACATCTCGAAAGACCTCTCTCTGAGAGTGGAACCGACAATAATTAACAACAACCGCGAGCGAAATCCGCTCAAATCAAACAGTCTTGGCATCAACTGTAGTCTGAACTTTTAGCTACACAACGAGCCAACCGACATACAAGGAACAACGAAACTGATAAAATCGAATATATATATCATTGATGAAAAAGACATTAATACTCATAGCAGCAGCAATTATGGGCTTCTCAACCCCAATCCTCGCGCAGAGCGACGATAATGAGAAGGAAATCACCGTAACTAACGCTCAAGGCAAGAAAGAGGTTATCGACCTGCCCGAAGCGATGACAGCCGAATTCGACAGCTTGCTTTCGGCATACAACAACAAGACTTATCTGCAGGTCAACAACGACTGCAATATGTCGGATATCAACCCCGTCTACTCACCCGAAGTGTACAAGGAGCGACTGGCACGCATTCCTTCGGTCATCGAAATGCCATACAACGAAGTGGTACAGCAGTTCATCGACCGATACAGCGGACGCCTGCGCCGTTCTGTAAGCTTAATGCTTGGCGCACAGAACTTCTATATGCCACTGTTTGAAGAGGCTCTCGAATCATACGGACTGCCTCTCGAACTGAAGTATCTGCCCGTAATCGAGTCGGCACTCAACCCCAACGCCGTGTCGCGTGTGGGTGCTACCGGACTGTGGCAGTTTATGCTTGCCACAGGAAAGCGATATGGTCTTGAGGTGAACTCACTCGTTGACGAGCGCCGCGACCCCGTTCTCTCGTCCTATGCAGCAGCACAATACCTGCGCGATCTGTACAAGATATTCGGCGACTGGAACCTCGTTATCGCTGCATACAACTGCGGTCCGGACAATATCAACAAAGCAATACACCGCTCAAAGGGCGAGAAAGACTACTGGCAGATATATCCCTACCTGCCGAAGGAGACACGCGGATATGTTCCGGCATTCATTGCTGCCAACTATATCATGAACTATTACTGCGACCACAACATCTGTCCGATGCGTGCCGAACTGCCTGCAAAGACCGATACAGTCGTAGTGAGCCGCGACATCCACTTCGAGCAGATAGCAAAAGTGCTGGGCATAGACGTCGACCAAATCAAACAGCTCAACCCGCAGTATCGACGCAACATCATCAACGGCAACACCAAGCCCTCAGCTGTACGCCTGCCGGCTACATTGGTGAGCAGTTTCATCGACAACGAAGACTCTATATACGCCTACCGACCCGAAGAATTGCTGGCAAAACGTACTGAGGTGGAGGTGAACAACACCACTCCTACATACTCACGCAGCAACACTTCAAGCTCACGAAGCCGCAGTTCGGCATCGTCGAGACGCGGTCGTCACAGCAAGAAGAAGCGCTCACGTGGCGGTCGCAGCATTACAATCCGCCAGGGCGATACTCTGTCGGAGATTGCAGCACGCAACGGCACGACTGTGAAAAAGCTCAAGAAGCTGAACAAAATCAGCGGAAGCAGCATTCGTGCCGGCAAGAAAATCAAAATCAAATAATATAAGTAGGCAGACCAATTCTGTCTACCAGAACGGCGGGCTCATGTCCGCCGCTCTGTATTTACATACAAATATGTCTCTTGACAACAAGGCACAAGCCTGAATCTGTAACCTGAATTACGTATTAACTTAAAGGGAGGACCCTAACTATGGACGACCAGAACTTGAAAGACCAACAGCGAGAAGCCGCTGACAACAAAATGATTGAGGACGCATTCAACGAAGTTCTCAAGATATACCTTGCATCACGACACCGCAGAAAGGTTGACATCATAAACAAAGCTTTCAACTTTGCACGACAGGCTCACAAAGGCGTGCGCCGACTTTCGGGCGAACCGTACATCATGCATCCTATTGCTGTGGCACGAATTGCCGTTGAGGAGATGGGACTCGGTTCTACCAGCATCTGCGCAGCGCTGCTCCACGATGTCGTGGAGGACACCGACTATACCGTCGAGGACATCTCCAACATCTTCGGCGAGCGCATTGCGCACATCGTCGACGGCCTTACCAAGATTTCAGGCGGCATCTTCGGCGACCGTGCATCAGCCCAAGCCGAAAACTTCAAGAAGCTTCTGCTCACCATGAGCGACGACATACGCGTCATACTTATTAAGATATGCGACCGTCTGCACAACATGCGCACACTCGCTTCGCAGCCAGCCAACAAGCAGTACAAGATTGCAGGCGAGACGATGTACATCTATGCACCCCTGGCAAACCGACTCGGACTGAACAAGATAAAGACCGAACTGGAGGACCTTTCGTTCAAGTATGAGCACCCGGACGAGTACAACTACATCAAGAACAAGCTCGCCGACACACAGGCGCAACGCGATACGCTCTTTGCAAAGTTCACCGGACCCATACGCGAGGCTCTCGACCGCATGGGAATACAGTACGAACTGAAGGCACGCGTCAAAAGCCCCTACTCCATCTGGAACAAGATGCAGAACAAGCACGTCACCTTCGAGGAGATATACGACATCCTGGCGGTGCGCATTATATATACGCCTAAGGTGCGTTCGGAGGAAATCAACGAGTGCTTCAAGATATACGTGGCCATCAGCCAGATTTACAAGTCGCACCCCGACCGACTCCGCGACTGGGTCAACCATCCCAAAGCCAACGGCTATCAGGCTCTGCACGTGACGCTGATGTCAAAGCAAGGCAAGTGGATTGAGGTGCAGATACGCTCCGACCATATGGACGAGGTGGCTGAACAGGGATTCGCAGCACACTGGAAGTACAAGGAAGGCGGCAACGAAAACGTTGACGACGATTCCGAACTCAACAACTGGCTGTCGACAATCAAGGAGATTCTTGACGACCCGCAGCCCGATGCGATGGACTTTCTCGACACTATCAAGCTCAATCTCTTCGCAAGCGAGATATTCGTATTTACCCCGAAGGGCGAAATCAAGACTATGCCTGCCGGATGTACGGCGCTCGACTTCGCATTCCAGATACACACTTTCCTCGGCTCGCATTGTATAGGTGCCAAGGTAAACCACAAGCTTGTGCCGCTGAGCCATCATCTGCAGAGCGGCGACCAGGTAGAAATCCTATCGTCAAAGTCGCAACATGTGCAGCCATCGTGGATCAACTTCGTGTCAACTGCAAAAGCCAAGCAGAAGGTTATGGCTATACTGCGACGCGACAACCGCGAAACCCAGAAGAAGGGCGAGCAGATTCTCGACGACTGGCTGAAGAAGAACGAGCTGGAGATGACCACGCCCGTGCTCAACAAGCTGTGCGAAGTCCACGACATGCAGAAGCACGAAGACCTCTTTCTTGCCATCGGACGACGCACAATACTGCTCGGCGATAAGGACGTTGAGGAACTGCTTGAAAAGAAAAAGAAGAACGAGACGACCAGCAGCTGGCTCAAGTATGTGCCCTTCTTCGGCCATAGCGAGAAGAAGGAAGGCAAGAAGGACAACTTCTTCATTGTCGGCGAAGGCTTCAACAAGAAGAAACCTGTCATCATCAACGAGGAGAATATCTCGCAATTCATATTCCCCGCCTGTTGCCACGCTATTCCGGGCGATGACATACTGGGATATATCGACAACAAGAACCGCATCGAAATACACCGACGCGACTGCACCGTGGCAAACAAACTGAAGGCTGCCTATGGCAAACGCATTCTCGATGCCAAGTGGGATATGCATCAGGTGATGTTCTTCGACGCTACCATAGAGATACGAGGCATCGACCGCAAGCGCATGCTGCACGACGTTTCGGAGGTGATTTCCGACAAGCTCGATGTCAACATCCACAAGATGACCATCGAAAGCAACGAAGGAATATTCGACGGACAGATTGAAATACGCGTACACGACCGTGATGAAGTCAAGAAGATTATGGGCGAACTGCGCAAGATTGAAGACATAAAGGAAGTGCTGCAGATACTCTAACAAGCGCTGCATATAATATAAATAAGGTGTATTATGGAAAGGAAATGCCTGTTTGAAGTATGCGCCAATGGCGTGGAGAGTTGTCTGGCGGCGCAGGAAGGCGGTGCCGACCGTGTGGAACTGTGCGCCGGAATACCAGAAGGCGGAACCACTCCGTCGTATGGTGAGATTAAGGTGGCGCGCCGATTGCTCAACTCTACACGCCTGCACGTGATAATCCGACCGCGCGGAGGCGATTTTCTCTACACTCCGCTCGAAGTGGAACGCATGGAGGAGGACATAAGAATATGTAAGCAACTGGGTGTTGACGGCGTAGTGATAGGCTGTCTGAATGCCGACGGAACGCTCGATATGGATGCCAACCGACGTCTGGTGGAGGCTGCCGAGGGCATGTCGGTGACATTCCACCGCGCTTTCGACCGCTGCAACAATCCTCACGAGGCACTCTGTCAGCTCATAAAGCTGGGCATCGACCGCGTGCTTACATCCGGACAGCAGCCCACTGCCGAGCAAGGCATACCGCTGCTCAAGGAGCTTAACGCCCTTGCTGACGACCGTATAACGATACTTGCAGGATGCGGAGTCAACGAGAGCAACATACGCAAGATACATG
>ERZ1026901.1584-NODE-1584-length-12625-cov-3.355052_pt1 | contig 12625 bp, 16 predicted proteins | sample MGYA00380179_ERZ1026901 | MGnify/ENA primary metagenome ERZ1026901 (study PRJEB33269, sample SAMEA4719815) | human gut metagenome | biome: human-associated habitat; feature: organic feature; material: feces | place: Cameroon | collected 2013-10 ... | reverse complement strand
ACGCGATACATAGCTCCGGGAGATTCCGAATGTGGAGGCGATCTCCCGCTGGGTCAGGGGGACGGTTCCGCCAAGACCATACCGCAGGCGGATGACCTCTGATTCCCGCTGAGTCAGGCACTCCGTCACCAGCCGCCGCAGGCGGAGGGCGCTGTCCCGGTCATAGAGATCTTCCAGCATGGTGTCATCTACACCGATGACGTCCATTATCTGTAAGGCATTGCCTTCCCGGTCCGATTCGATGGTCTCTGACAGGGATACTTCTCCCTGCAATTTTTTCTGAGACCGAAAATACATTAAAATCTCATTTCCTATCTTCACCCCAATGCGTTTTTGAGGACATACCAATCTCACTATCCATATCCGTAACATCTTCTGATCCGTCCGGACTTTTATCAGTGCTGTTTTCTTCAGTTAGTCCCGGTATCGCAGGGTAATCGACCTCATCATCCTGCACACCAAAGAGAATCAGGTGTGCGTTTGCCCCATCCCAAACCACCTTGCGGATAACAGTACGGATAGCGGCACGCTTTTGCTCTATGGTCATGCCATCAATGTTGTTTCTGAATACAGACAATAGCTGCCGCATGACATCAAACTCTATATCGCTCAAGGCGTGTTGCGAAGTCAATCCCTCTAATTCCTCAATGTTTGTGTCAATGTCCGTACATGCTTGGTTCAACTGCTCAATCCGTTTTGCCACATGGCTCTTTGCGGCGCTGTCGCCTAATTCCGCCAGCGAATCTACAAGGCCCTCAATTTTCTTCTCCACGTCTAACTTTTCTTTTCTGAGATCAGCTAAGCGTTGCTCATAGTCCGCACGATTTCCTGTGTAGAATTTGCGACTGCGTTCCAACTGTTCAATGAAGTGTCCACTATTTTCTTCCAGCAACTTTATCTGTTCGATAACAGCCATATCCAATGTGTTGCCATTTGCATTTTTCCTATTGCAAACACTTCTCTGGCTGCGCTCTTTCATTTTGCAGACATAAGTATAAATTGGCTTTCCATCGGCGGTTTTCCGCTTACTAACTTTCGGATACATTCGGTTGCCGCAGCTGCAATAAAGCAGGCCCGTCAGCAATGCTTCGTTACTGCGGGGCTTGTGGAATGCTTTGGACTTGTTCCGCTCCAAAGATTCTTGAATTTTAATCCACTTTTTTCCGGGAATGATGCCGGGATGCGCACCTACAGATACGATCCATTCGTCAGGCGGCAAGAATTTTGTGGTCTTGCCTTTTTCCTGATCGGTGCGGTTATATGCCATGATGCCATGAATACCATCAAAATCACTTTTCTGAGAAAAAAGGTCGGCATTTACTGCTATGAAGTAGTTATATGTATCTTCATCTGCAATCACATAAACAGGATTCTGCAAGATTGCTTTGATGGAAAACCGGGTGAAGGGCTTATTGGTTTTTGTTTTGACTCCACGTTTTATCAACTCTGCCTCCGTGATTGTCAGCGAGTCGTATTCCTGATACAGGTCGTAGACCATCCGGACAGTATCAGCCTCTTCTGGAATCAGTTTCAACTTGTAAGCTTTCTTTGTCTTTCCATCAATCGTCACACTTTTGACAGCTTCAGAAGAATACCCCGTTGGGGTGGTGCCACCCAGCCAACGTCCGGTTTTTGCCAGTTCATGCATATTATCACGGATACGTTCGGCAATGGTTTCCCGTTCTAACTGCGAGAATACGGAGGCAATATACATCATTGCACGCCCCATAGGTGAAGTTGTATCGAATTGCTCCTTGATCGAAATGAAGTTGATGTCCAAATGGGACAATTCTTCTATTAGACCCGCAAAATCGCTAATGTTACGGCTAATACGGTCAAGCCGATATACAATGATTGCCTGAAATTTTCGCTCTTTTGCGGCATTCATCATTTTTTTGAAATCCGGTCGATTTAGATTCCCGCCAGAAAAGCCTTCATCCTCAAAGACGATTATTTTTTTGAGTGCAGCTTCGCCATAATGGGAACGAACATATTCTTTGCATAGTTCAACCTGGTTTCCGATGCTCTCGCCCTTCCCAGTGAACTTTGATTTACGGGAGTAAATGGCAATACTGTCTTCATTCTTCTTCATATGTACCTCCCATTTATCATTGTGATAGCAGACATTATTTATTATATCATATAGTATTGATAGTGCAAATCAAGAATTTGCTGGAAAGAGATCTTAAATAGAGGGTTTAACCGATTTTCAAAAAGCTATCAGAATCTTCCACTCCCATATATCGATTCACCGATGAATACGGATAGGAACGGTATAACCCTACATCGGATTTCGGGAAAATTTGCTGCAACGCATGTTTGAGCCTCCAGAAACCGGATAATCCATCTGCGTAGCGGTGTCCGTCTTCATAACTGACCGTGTTCAACACGATGTGCAGGTGAAAATGGCAGGTATCACAATGGAGTGCGTATGCAGCCTGAAAGCTTTGAAATTGTGCAGCTGCCCAGAAGCCTAAATGGAGCATTTCATCCATAGCCATCGTGTATGCCTCTTTTGATGAAAAGCTGATAATAAAGTGCAACAACTGCGCTCCATCTGTCTTATGGTAAGCATTTTTAACCATCATCATTTGGCGATAAGCATGAACTGGGTCGATTGCATATCCGCCGATAAGGTCTGATCTAAGGATATAGTTTAATACACGATAAAGTGATTCAGAGTTTGGGTAATTGTTCTCAATTAGTATAATTTTCGGCACAATGCCTCAACTCCTTCCATGAGTGCAGTATTATTGTTCAGATGCTGTTCCCCTATAATTCGGTATAGATTGCAAAACTCTTTTGCTAATTCTTGTCTGCCATTATCTTCATGAATGGCAGTTCCTGTAATTAAGCAGCGCAGAAAGTCACTTTTGGACAGCTTCGCTTTCTGCGCGTTTTCCTCTAATATTTTTAACGTATCCTCGCTTACTCGCAAAGATATAGTTTTCTCTTTCATAACCAGACTCATCCTTTCAATCATGCCATGGCAGGATACGGATTTGTATTACAAGTCTGTACCCTTAACTTCCTGTTCGTTCTTTTTTTAGATAAAACATTATTTCAGCTTACATGGGTTGCACTTACATCTGGATAACCCTGCTTGAAGGATTTGAGATGAAAAGATGTTGCATAATATCTTATTTCTGATATAATAATATCAGAAATATTAGGAGGTTGATGTTATGAATCTAAAACCCTCTACTGCGCTCCGGAATGAATACCAGCAGGTGGCAACTCTGGCGAAAGCATCCGGTGAGCCAATCATTATTACTAACAAAGGCGAAGCTGACTTGGTACTTCTAAGTGTGGAAGCCTTTGAGGAACGGGAAAAAATGCTGGATCACCGTGCAAGTATTCTGGAAGCAGAATTTTCCAGATTGGCCGGCGCACCCACATACAGCATTGAGGAAGTACGCAGCCGTTTGAAGGAGAAATACGAAAATGCCTAAGTATCAGGTAGAGATCTTACTTGCTGCATGGCAGGATATTGATAAAATCTCAGATTTTCACCTAAAAATGGTTGGCCCAGCTTCCGCGGAAAAAATCACAGACCGTATCCTGGACACGCTGGCAAAACTCGCTTCCTTTCCCTATATGGGCGCACAGCACCCTGACCCGGAGTTGGCCCGGCTGGAATATCGCAAGGTCATCTGTGGAGATTATGTCTGCGTCTACAAGGTGATTGAAAACCACGTCTATGTTTACCGTATTGTAAACGGCAAAACGGACTACCCGCGCTTGCTAAGATGATAAAATAACAATGGCCGTTTCCGGATTTTCCGGAAACGGCCTTATTACTTATTGCTGCCCAAGTTGGCAGCGGAATAGATGTATTGGATAACGGCTTTTTTAGGAACACGCCAAACACGTCCGTTGCGATACGCTTTCAGTCTGCCGGAAGAAAGCAATGTATAAAGTGCATTCTTTCCGATACGCAGTACCTCACACACTTCATCGGGGGTCATAACTTCTTCAAAGCTTTCAAGCATTGCACAGTCCTCTTTTCTCATCGTAGTACAGACATTGTGTTTCTGCACAACGGGGACATTCGCATTTGTTTGGCTTCGGTTTTCTGGGGCTGCGAGTGCCGGAAGTTGCAGTTAGCCCCAATGCAATCAACTGCTGATAGATAGCGGTTTCTGAACGCTGTAAGAGCAGAGAAAGTTCCGAAATGCCAATACCTGCGCGAAAGTCTTCTTCCAACTCCGCTCGTTCTTCCTGTGTCCAGTATGCCGTGGAACGTTCGCAGGATAACTCGCCGCTCCTATATGCGGCTAAAAGTTGTCTCTTTTCGTCTAAACTCATTGTAATTTCCATTGTTTGATGATCCTTTCTTTTGGCTTTTTTACTGGGATGTTGTTTTATTTCAAACAAAAAATTGCATTTTTTCTCGTACAGGCAGGATTCTATTTCAGTAAACAAAAAATGTTCTACACTTCTGTGAAAAGTCAAATTAGATGAAAAAATTTTCCGTCATGCTACCGAATATTCAAAAGTTTATGACAGACTCTCGCTGCATTACCGATTACTGAAAAAACAAAGACACGCCACACATTAGCGCAAGCGCAGTTTGTCGCTTACTCAAACTGCGCTTGCGCTATGTGCCGGACATTCAAATCGCCGTTGCGGAATAAATCTGCTGTGTATGATAATCTATAATCCCACCTACAAAATGTGGTATTGATAAATCTGCTTTCCGCAGCCAGGCATCCAGAGGAAGCAGCTCTGCATGGTCAGCGTCATAGACGTAGAACCCGAAACGGTCTGCGTAGCTTTCCGTGACGCTATTGAGCGCCGCATGGAAAGCCGGGGCAGGCATAATGCCGCTGAACATATCGTAGGACGCCTTTGCCAAAGCCCGTACCGCCGCCATAAAATAGGGATAACTGTTTCGAAAATATCGCGCCTTAAAATCGTGGACAAACCGCAGTTGCTCTCCCTCCCTCATACAAAGGTCGCCAAAGTATTGCTCCAAACAACGGATTTGGACCGCTCTTGTGATTTCGTCCGTATCCGCTGCCGAGTCGGCCACAGTCTGGAAGAACCATTCCGGCAGACTGTCTATTGTGGCCCTCCGGCTCTCTGAAATCGGCCGCTCTGAAAATTCATAAATTGTGCTGTGCATGGTTTATTCCTCCTTCCCGGCGTATTTGCTGCGGAACTCCGCAATCGTGGCACAAGGACCATCGTCTACATACCCCCAATCCTTACTGCTGTCGAAGTCCAAGTAGCCACAGTCATTCAACAGTAAAGGCTGTAAAGTTAAAATAGTTCCGTAGAAGTCAACAAAGATGCCCCGTGCTAACTGGCAGGGATCGCCCCAATCCTCGTCCGCATGGCGGACCTCATACATCTTCATATCAGCGGGAACACTGGCCCTGTCTACGCGCCAGTCGGTAAACCGGGCCGGTCTGCCAAGTACAATGATTTCGTCAAATATGATCTCGTTTGCGTTTTTTCTCATAGTGTATCCTCCTAATAAAAGCGGCCCCGGTATGACCCGGAGCCGCAGCAAATCATTTATTTCAACCGGAATACCGGCCCGTGGGGCGTAAAGGGCAGCCTGTTTCCGGCAGGGATCAGGAAAGCATGGGTGCGTCCACGGAGATTCAGCCGGTCACAGGCCCCATCCGTAATAATGAGCAGCGGTGCGTCTTTCGGAAAAGCAACATCCTCATCCAGCAGGTCGATTCCCGGTTGCAGCTTCGTTCCACCTCGCCCCCGCACTTTCACCGTTCCGGCAATTTCATCCGGGGCCATGATCCCCTGGTCATAGGCAGCAGCATCGCAGAATACCACCCGGACATGATGTACGTCCCGTGATTCCGCATAGCTGGCGATAGAACCCAATGCCGCAGCCAGCAGGCCCCGTTCCATAGAGCCGGATGTATCCAGCAGAACACCGAAGATCCGCTGCTCTGTTTGCTCCTCTGGGAGAAACCACGCCGGACGGGGAATGTCCGGTGTCGCACTCTGCCGTCTGCTTAACCGGGCGTAAGTCCTCCGAGGCTCCAAAGGCTGAAACTGTTCATCAAACCAGCGGGCAAGCTGCACATCCCACGGGATCGGCGGCTGCTGAATGGCCCGGACTTCCTCTACAAAGTTGCCGGGCAGCGTTCCCCGGTTATGCTGTTGGTGGTAGTCCAAGCCACGCTGAATTGCAGAACGGTAAAAGGAATCGACCTCCGCACCGTTCTGCGTTTGCCAATCACTGTCATTGCTATAAAGCAGGTCCTTTGGGTCAAGGCTCAGGTAATAGCGGATGTTTTGGCACAGTTTGTCATAGATCGATTCTGCGGACATTCCTTTAAAATGCGCGTCATACAATAACCCTTCCGGCATCTGTCCCACACCCATTTCCACCAACCAGCCGTTGATGATGTAGTCACAGGCCACATTCCATAAAATAGGGTCACGTCCTTCACAATGTACATCATGCCGCAGGGCAGCGTGGAGACACTCATGGGCGAGGACAAATTGCCATTCCTCAAAAGACAGGCGGCAGCCGGGATTGACGTAAATCTCCTGCAAGCGTGCATTGACCGCCGCAATGGGGACACGCATCCGCTGAACAACGGCAAAATCATCCACCAGTTGAAACCCGGCGGCAACGGCCCCTAACAACGGGTAGCTGCTGACAAACCACTCTTTTGCTCTATGGTAGCCGGTGCTGTTGTTTTTTCGTGCTTTTTGATCCCCTTTCGTCACCCCACCGGCTAACTGAATAGATTCCCGCAGGGAACGTCTGAGGGAATCGGCAAAGGCGGCTTCAAAGTCACGGAAGCGGCTTACCCCATCCCAGACCATATCCGGCCTACCGTGTGACATGAGACTCAGGCTTGTTCCGGGCCGCTTACTCGGCTCCGCAAGAAGCTGACGATACAGCTTTTCTTCATCTGCGGCAGCAGTATTCAGAATACCGCTGACATCCATCGGCGGCGTTCCAATTTTACCGTCCAGTAAAAACCGTGTCACCGCAATGTCACACGCCTGCTGCCATACGGAATCATGGATACGATCTTCCCGCAAGTGTCCCAACCCCAAGTGCAGCATGAGATGGGCAAGCACATACGTCCATTCCCCCACCGTGCCCTCTTTTCGCGGATTCAGGAAGATATGACCGGTGCTGGTAACGTAGCCCCAATCAGCCTTTGACATGGGGCAGCTGTTATCTGTATGGATGTAGGGGATCTCCTCCGCCAGACCCACCAGCGGAGAAGCCCCGATTTTTGCAAGAGCAGCGTCTATGACATTACCCTGACCGGATTGCTTTTGGTACTTCATAGCTCACTTTCGCTTTCTAAGTAGATTCGGAATGTCCTTAGCGGCCTCTACAACAAACCAGTTTGGCAGGTCTGTCCCATCCTCCGGCGTGATCGTCATTTGGGCAATTTCCAGACTGATTTCCGCCAATTCGATCAGCAGTTCTTTGGCCCGAAATGCAAATGCCAGACTTTCCCCGCTCAGTTTACTGCGGGATTCCGGCAATTCCTTGATAAGTTGGCTGCGAAAACTCTGAGCGAGAAAATACAGCACATCCCGTTCCTCCGGCTTATTGGGCCATTTCTGCGTCCCATCCAGAATCTTCTTCAAGGAATACCTGCTGCGGACTTGCCGAACATAGGCGATAAATTGCGTAGCGTGAGCGGCAGTGAGGCAGCCATAAGCGCACAGGGATAAGGTGCTTTCCGGGATGTCCTCTCCGTAGCTATGCAGAATGTCACTGAGCATTTCCCAACTTCGGGGCGTGGAGAACGGTTCCTCCGTCTTTGGCGGCTGCGCCCACAGATGATCCGGGCGGGAGCAGATGTAATCATAAACAAACCGGTGAATACCGTTCTGCGCCGCCCATTCCAGCCATACACGGCTGTTGGCGGTCAGCTCCACATGGAACATCCGATTCACCAGCGCCGAGGACATGGGCCGGGTAATGGCGTTGTCCTGTGTACGGTTGCCAGCGCCGATGACGATAGACCCCTCCGGCAGACGGTATTCCCCGATGCGGCGTTCCAAGATAAGAGAATAAAATGCTTTCTGCACTTCATGGGAACAGGCGTTCAGTTCATCCAAAAACAGGCAGTACGGTTCCTCCCTTGCAATGATCCGGGGCGGACAAAATACACTGCGCCCCTCTACGATCTGCGGCACGCCGATGATGTCCTCCGGGGCTAACTGGCTGCCCAGCAGAGAAACGCACTCCAATCCCACATCCGCCGCAAACTGCCGTACAATGGCAGATTTCCCAATACCGGGAGCGCCCCAGATAAACACCGGGCGGACAGTTGCCACATTCAGCAGCACATCCATAAGCTGTTTCTGATCTACTTGTACTGGCAAATTCAACGCTGACACCCCTTCCTATCCATACCATAGCAGTTGCGGTAGACAGCCTGTGTCCTTTTGAAAAATTTTCTCATACATCCGGCCCAACCTCTGTGACTTCGCCTGTCTCGCTGTCCACTTCCAGCACCGTGCCGGGAACAGCATACATATCTTCCCCCACATCCGTTTTGATGGTGCCATCCAAGGCCAAGCCCCGCTGAAAGTCAGATTTCAGAGGGGCATATTTCAGGACTTTCTTTAAAACTGTCTTTTTCGCCATCTCCTCAAAGTTCGTCTGCCATGGGCCAGAAGAAAAGGACTTGCTGTACTGCTGTGCAAAGGTGCGGACAGCATCCATGCTCATTACATCAAAGCCGAAGCCGCCCTCCTTGGTGCGGAACATAGCATAGACATAGGTTGGCTCCCCACGGTCAGAGGCAGCTGGAATGTGCTTCAGCACCGGTTCCAAGCCAAAGGAATAGTTGAAGCTATCATGTTCATAGACCACCTGTGCCTGAATGATGCTGACCTCTCCGCTGCGATAGGCCAGATCAATTAAGCCCTTGTAGCCCAACTGGAATTGGCATTCGCTGCAATGCGTTTTGTTATTATAAAATGGGATCAGATACGCCTGTCCCAAAGGCGTGTTTGGCTCCATGCCAAGCTGGGCCGCTGTCATCATAGCGGCAAGGAACGATTGCGGAGTGGTCTGCCCCAGCTTAGGATTGGTGGAAAGGGCGGAAAGTACAATGCGGGTAAAGCGTTCCGGCGTCATGACTGCCGGGAGGGCTTTTTTGATCTCCCCCTGCATCTGCTTGATGTAGGCTTGCATAGATGCCTTGGCTTCCGCTTTTGCCGCAGGCTGCGCCGTGGCTTTCTGGATCATATCATTACTCATTATTTTTAACCTGCCTCTTTCTCCACCGTCACCTTAAAGGGACGGAGGTTTGTATTTTTGTAATAAGGCGCTAAGTTAATGCTGGGGTGGTCCTTGGCAAACGCCTTTGCCTGAAAGGTCTGCCGGTTCTGAGATTTCCAACTGATATGGAAGCTGCCGCAGAGGCCGCTTTCCGCTTCGCCCATGTCCGCCTTGATGGTATTCTCGATTTCTCCGATCCGGGTATCCAACACCTTTTTATCCTCTTTCAGCCGCATATACTCTCTCAGAACGGTATCCCGTCCGAACAGGTCTGCGGTTGTGTGTTCGCTGATGGGATAGACTTCCCGCAACGCTGCGGAGGTCGCTTCGGAACCGTCTGCATCCGGGGGTGTATCCTGCTCTACCAGCTTCCAGAAGTCTGCCTCGGCAGCCATGAGCGCATCAATTTCCGCCTGATCGCGTTCCAGAACAAAGGTGAAGAAGCCACGGCCATAGGCCAGGACCGCCAGATACCAGCGGTCTGCCCCAGTCACTGCCAGATAGTGAACGCACTGCGCGTAATACTGTACCGGAAACTCGATGCCGTTAAACTGTTTCAGGTCTAAGGAAAAGGTGGTCTTGCACTCCAAGCCTGCGTTTTCCCCAATGACCATCCGGTCTACGTCAGCGTGTGCAAAGGGATATTTCGGATGATACAACATGGCAGGCAGCCTGTAGACTCGCTTGCCGGTTTCCTCCATCCAGCGACGGGCCACATAGTCCTCTAAATCCCGACCTTGCCGCATGGCTTCGGTGTCCTCTTTCTCCGCTGCCCGTCCGGTTTTGTCAGCCCAGACAGAAAAAGGGCTTGCCCATCTGGACAAGCCCACGATCCCGGCAGCGTCAGAGCCGCCGATCGTTTTTCTGCGCCGCATGAGCCATTCTTCCCGGTTCATGCCTTTCGTAGATACTCTCTGGATTCCTCGCATAGTGCGCCCCCTCCTTTATTTCATGCAAAGAGCGGCCATTCTGTCCAACAGGACATGGCCGCTCATTACCTTGTTCCAAGTATTTTCCTGATAGGTTTTCGTATTCCGGTGGGGCATACTGTGTGTCACCAGATCGCTGATGGCATTGATCGCGCCCCAAGCAGTCCCCCGGAACCTCCTGATGTCCGGGGCGAAGTAACAGATCATAAACTCGTCCTTAATCTTGCCGATGGTAGCTTTTTCCCGCTCGGAGGTTTTGCCCGTAACAGGAAAGAGTTCATTCAGGATTTCCCGGATCTCATCATCCTGAATCGTCTTATTGGCCGCCATATCCGCATACTGCGCCAGCCTGTCCATATAATCCTCTGCGCGGAACAGGCAGTCTCTTGCTTCATTCAGACGCTCATGCACATTTTCCGTATGCCGCATAGACCAGGTGCGTTTCGCAGTTGCCAGCGCCACGTTCAGAGTATTGTTGCAGACTACCCGCACCGGCGTCATGCAGACCCGGACGCCGCTGCTGCCATCATGGGCGTTGGTAAAGCAGAGGTAAGGCTCTACGGCGTCACCGGCAATCTGCTGCTCCGGCATCTTAGCCAGAAGCCATATCTGCTTACCGTCCCGGAGAGAGCCTGCGGTTTCGTAGCGGACATCCGTACCAATCAGTTCGTCTGTAAACTTGAAAGCGTCCCGGTTCTGCACTACCTTGTAACGATCTCCCACCACACCCAGCACGCTGTCATCGCTGTCCCGCACGTTGGCCTTGAAGCCCTTGATGACGCCGCCTCTGGAATTAAACACGTTTTCCTGACGGACATTCCAATCCAACCCCGCAAAGCGCAAAGCGTCCTCGCTGTTAGGCGCTTCGGATACCTCCACTCCCAGACCGTGCCACGGTTTCTCCCGCACATACATCATCGTTTCCACGTTCGCTGCCATTTTCAAATACCTTCTTTCACAAAATTTCACCGAAAACGCCCTGCGATCCGTTGCCCTATGATACGCAAGATCGCCGAAGCGTCTCCGGTGCCATTGAGATAGTATATAACTGAAAGTTAGCACTTTGACATTATGAAAGCGTTATGAGTATTTTACTCGTTTTCTTGGAAAAACGAGTCGGAGTCCTGTTTCCACTTCTTACTACTAAATACCCAAATAATATTTTTGTTAAACGCCGACGGGTTGCTATGGCCTTGTATATAATTTCGGGCTGCCTCACATACTTTGCGGCACAGAGTAGGTACATTGATGTGAACAATGTATTCTCGTTCTTTTGTAGAATTGTCTGTATTGCACTCAATCCCATCTGCGCTATCTTCGTCAATTGTCAAAAAAAGGTGATACGATATTTTATATGCAGCATCTTCTTCACTCCTGATAGCGTTCTTGCCTTCCATCTCTTTGATAAAATCACTTCCTGCGTGTAAATAACTACATCTCAGGCGATAGCATACGGAGCCATCGATAATTCGTTTTTGAGGGGCTGCAATGTCAGCTATATATTTAGGCATATATAGTGGCGCTACATACTGATCGAACCACGATTTGTATCGTGCGCCTACTCTGGCAGAAGGCATTTCTACTTGCCCGCAAATATCTGGCAATGTGAGTGCCAATGCTGACTGGTACATCTTATTTTTAAGAGCAAATTCGATTTCATTGATTCTATCTAATGCTGTAAAAGATAAATAACCCCATCCGCCTTTTTCCATAAACACCTCCAGATTGTACTCCAATCAATCTTAGTTAATATTTTAAATTTCTGTTGGAATTTACATACATTTTTGTTGGGGTAATGCCATTATAAGTGCTTTTGTGGCAGAGTACAACACCGTCAAAAAAATTCGTTAAATTGGTTGAATAGTTAACTGGGGGGAATAGGAAAAAGAACTTGACGGCATTTCCATCAAGTCCTTTCTGGCTATCTTGTTCAAATTTCGACACGATTTTCTAAAAATTCTGAGTTTTTTTGTAAAGTGACATTGAGTGTCCACATGACTTGCTATACTGAAGCTAACCTCCAAGAAACTTCGGCCCCATGCCTACGCGCGATTGCGCGGGGAAAAATACCGGGTAAATTCTCCGCCCGGGCCGCTCCCGAAAAGGCGATTGTGGACGCTGTATCTTCGCATGGGTGCCGGAGCGGAGGATCAATCATCAAACATGAGAAACTTATAGGCAGGAACATCCAGTACGGACGAAATCGCAAAGAGCGTATCCAGGGAAACGGCCTTCTTGATGTTGGGCGCTTCTACATGGCCGATAAATGCCGGGGTACGGTCGATTCGCTCTGCAAGTTCTTCCTGTGTCAAACCGCGCAGCTTTCGGTAATATGCAATTTTAAGACCCACTTGCAGATATTCCATCTCGAATTTGCTATTCATACCGTCACCTCGGTAATATGGTAATCGATGGCGACAGCAGTTGACATGATTTTACAATCATATTATTA
>ERZ1026901.1583-NODE-1583-length-12630-cov-14.265368_pt1 | contig 12630 bp, 17 predicted proteins | sample MGYA00380179_ERZ1026901 | MGnify/ENA primary metagenome ERZ1026901 (study PRJEB33269, sample SAMEA4719815) | human gut metagenome | biome: human-associated habitat; feature: organic feature; material: feces | place: Cameroon | collected 2013-10 ... | reverse complement strand
ATTCGCGTATCTGTATTAACATGCAACTAATCGCTATTTTATCCCGAACTGGGGTCATTGATAATCAACGTCACCTCATTGCCTGAGAAAGATATGCTGCCAGTGGCATCGCTTACACCCGGTATGCGTGTCAATGCCTCATAAGCATTGTCGGCAGGCAACTGCTTCATCAGCAACGGCATATTGTACGACAGCATACCACGCTCTGCCTTGACAATAGGGCGCGATCCCTTTACCATCACTTCAGGAATATTGTGCATCATGGTTTCCATGGTGAGCGAGTCTTTTGTGGCGTTGTCTTGTGCGTTGGCAGTTATGGCTGACGCAACGAGAAGACCAGTAAGTAATAATCTGTTCATTTTAAATCGCTTTGTGTTACATTTCTTCGCAAAAGTAACTAAAATCTAAAAAAAACGAACAAATGTCAGATATATTTTGTGAAATGTACATTTTGTTGTTGTGAACAAAGTTCTTCTTCTTTTATGTATTCTGTTATTCTCATATATGAAATTTGCTATTGCGACAAAAAAACATTAATTTTGTCGCAAAATCTGCGACGTTATTCTATGTATAATGTCGCATTTAACAAAAAATGCTCTATGTATATACACGAAAGAGATAATTGGACGGCATTCAGATGGACCGCATCGGGACTTACTGCATTATTGGAAGAAGTGAACCGAAAGCAAGGATTGTTGTATGGCAGACTTGCTTCGCTCGGCTTTGACAGTAAATTAAAGGCAATGGCAGAGAATCTGACGTATGACATTGTATACTCGTCGGAGATAGAAGGAATACGACTGAATGTAGATGAGGTTCGTTCATCAATAGCACGAAAACTTGGCATTGAGAATGTCAGGTATACTGCACCGTCGCATTACGTTGATTCTGTCGTATCGGTTATGCTCGATGCTGTAAACAATTATGACCAACCATTGACCAAAGAGAAACTTTGTGCATGGCAAGCGTCATTCTTTCCGACCGGTTTCAGTGAGGGTTCACAAATAGAAGTAGGTAGGTATCGTACAAACGAGGAACATATTGTTTCGGGTATGTTTGGCAGAGAGAGGGTGCACTATATAGCTCCGTCACCAGAACGTTTGGAGAAAGAAATGGCGGCATTTATTGAATGGTTCAACAAGAATGAGAACATAAGTTCTGTAATACGTTCTGCAATAGCCCATTTCTGGTTTGTCAGCATTCATCCTTTTGAGGATGGTAACGGACGACTTGCACGAATCCTTTCTGACATGTTATTGGCTCGTGCTGACAGAAGTGAGTTCCGTTTCTATAATATTTCTTCACAGATAAACAAGGACAAAAATCATTACTACGATATATTGGAGAAAATCCAACATGGTGATGGCGATATAACAGAATGGATTTCATGGTATGCCAATACTCTGTCCACTGCACTCGATGAAGCAGAAACCATAGTTACTACGATTCTGAACAAAAGTTTCTTCTGGCAGAAGGCATCATCTGTTGCATTTAGTCAAAGACAAACTGATATCCTCAATCTCTTTCTTGACGGTTATGAAGCTAAAATAACTTCGAAAACATGGGCATCATTGGCAAAATGTTCAAAGGATACTGCAATACGCGATATTCAAGACCTTATTGAAAAAGGCATCTTACGCGAGGATATACCAGGAGCCAAGCGTCCGAGCTATTCCATCGTATACGACCCTGACGATATAACAGTATTCTTCTCTGACATTAACATAACAGAAAACAATAATGTTATATATCTGACAGCATTGTATAAGGGCAAACAACAGGTACGTGAACGGATTTTGCCCTTAGATGCAGAGCGCTTCAAGAAGGGTGATTTACCATTGGAAAATCTGCTTGCCAAGTATTGCTCATATATAAGAATGAGTTAATGATGAAAATATAGCATATTTCCCTAAATAACAATATCGGTCAAGCAAAGGCTAATCAATGAATGATAGCTCTTTGCTTGACCGATATTGTTTAAGTTTCTCTATAAACGCAAGAAACGTTGTCTTCTTATTGCTTAGTGTCCCATGCGTGAGGTATCCACAACCTTTGCAATCGTGACACTAATGTCTGGTTCGTGATATAATGATATGCTGCGTGTCTTGAAATGGTCGTATCATGCCATGATATGACCGTATTGTGCCTTGAAACGATTGTATCATGCCTTGATACGAAGGTTTTTACTGGATGCTTCTAATGTCGATTTGGGTTTATCGGGCGAGCTGTGAATGTCGCAAATATTTGACAAAAAAAGAGCCGCGCTGCATTCTCTGCGGCGCGGCTTTAAATTAATAGTAAAGTGATGACTATCAGTTTTTTTATTCTTTGAGAAGGTATTATTAGGTGATTGTTTAAAGGTATGGTTGTCGCCCGTTCCATCTCTTGCGAGAATGGTCTTGGCGTGTTGTGTCTGTATGGTTTAAATTGGTTGTTATGATATGATGATAACTTTCGACTGCAAAGATAGTTTCATTTTTTTGGATACCAAAACTTTTGTAAAAGAAATGTTTGAAAAAACTTGATTTTAACATTTCACGTCTTCATTTTCAGCCCGTTTACGGCTGAATTTGTGGTTTTTTGTTAAGTTTCTCCATTTCCACTTCCTTCACTTTGCGGAACAGATCGGATGCGAAAACGAGGTCGTTGAGGTTCTCGTTGGTGGCTCCCATTACGTCGTCTTTGGTGCCCTGCCATTCCTTGCGACCCTTATAAATGAACAGAATGTTCTCGCCGATGCCCATCACCGAGTTCATGTCGTGAGTGTTGATGATGGTTGTGATGTCGTACTCCTTAGTGATTGACGAGAGCAACTCGTCGATGACGAGCGAAGTACGAGGGTCGAGACCCGAGTTAGGTTCGTCGCAGAACAGATATTTGGGGTTGAGTACGATGGCTCGCGCAATGGCTACACGCTTCTGCATACCTCCCGATATTTCGCCCGGAAACTTCTGCTGTGCGTCGATAAGATTCACGCGGTCGAGACATTCTTGTGCCCGGCGTACGCGTTCACGATAGTTCATCGTCGAGAACATGTCGAGCGGGAACATTACGTTCTCCAATACCGAGAGCGAGTCGAATAGGGCAGCGCTCTGGAATATCATTCCCATCTCGCGGCGCATTTGCACCTTTACGTCCTTACTCATAGCCACGAAGTTGCGGTTGTCGTACAATACCTCGCCGCTTGTAGGCGTCAGCAGTCCCACAAGGTTTTTCATAAGCACCGTTTTGCCGCTGCCGCTCTGTCCGATTATGAGGTTTGTCTTGCCGTCTTCAAACACAGCGTTGATGTCCTTTAGCACTTCCTTGTCGCCGAACGACTTATATAGATGTTTTACTTCAATCATAGTGGGTTGTTATGTTGTTATGTTGAGGTGTTGCTGTTTTAACTTAGCAGCTGTGTTAGGAACACGTCCGAGAACAGAATCAGCACGCTTGAGTTGACCACAGCGTTGGTACTTGCCTTGCCTACTTCTACCGATCCGCCCTCAACCGTATATCCGAAATAGCTCGACACACTCGAAATGATGAACGCGAAGACCAGACTCTTGATGATACTCATCCACATAAACCATGAGTTGAACTGGTGTTGCAGTCCGAGCGTAAGGTCTTCGGGCGAGAGGATGTGTCCGATGTAAGCCGTGCCGTAGGCTCCCAGTATGCCCGTAGCAGAAGAGAAGATGACGAGGAAGGGCATGATTGTGACCAGTCCCAGTATCTTCGGCAGAATGAGATAGTTGGCTGAGTTGACACCCATTATGTCCAGAGCGTCAATCTGCTGCGTCACGCGCATGGTGCCCAGCTCCGAAGCGATGTTCGACCCTACTTTGCCCGCCAGGATAAGACACATGATACTTGACGAGAACTCAAGCAACAGAATCTCACGCGTAGTATATCCCGACACCCATCGGGGCATCCACGGGCTCTGGATGTTGAGCTTCATCTGGATGCAGATAACGGCACCGATGAAGAACGAGATGAGCAGCACGATGCCTATAGAGTCAACGCCAAGCGACGACATCTCCTTAATGTACTGCTTGAAGAACATGCGCATGCGCTCCGGGCGTGCCAATGAGCGTCCCATCAGCATCAGATAGCGTCCGAGCGTGTTTAAGTATTTCAATATCAACATAATTATGGTTGTGCTTTATTTATATTGAATGCAAAAGTAGCAATAAAAAGACAAAAACTATTCATAAGATTTAAGTTTTTGTGTTTTATTTGGGGGAAATGATATTTTGTTTTACCTTTGTATCGGTTTTTATATATACTGAACCCAATCAAGAACAGATATGAATGATATAAAAGAAGATATGGCTGTAGCAGCCGACGCCAAGCCCCACTGCATGGTGCTCCGCACCGAAGGACTTGTAAAGCGTTACGGCAAGCGTACCGTTGTCAATGACGTGTCGATAAATGTACGTCAGGGCGAGATTGTAGGACTTCTGGGACCTAACGGAGCCGGCAAGACCACATCTTTCTATATGACTACAGGACTCATCGTGCCCAACGACGGCCACATATACCTCGACGACAAGGACATAACCAGCTTCCCAGTGTACAAGCGAGCACGCTCAGGCATAGGCTACCTGCCTCAGGAGGCGAGCGTTTTCCGTAAGTTGAGCGTCGAGGACAACATTATGGCTGTGCTCGAGATGACCACTCTCACACGCAAGCAGCAGCTCGACAAACTCGAAGAACTCATTGCCGACTTCAATCTGGGCAAGGTTCGCAAGAATCTTGGCGACCAGTTGTCGGGTGGCGAACGCCGTCGTACGGAGATAGCACGCTGCCTTGCCATCGACCCTAAGTTCATCATGCTCGACGAACCCTTTGCTGGTGTCGACCCGATTGCCGTCGAAGAGATACAGCATGTGGTGTGGCGACTCAAATACCGCAACATCGGTATCCTCATAACCGACCACAACGTGCAGGAGACGCTTACCATTACCGACCGTGCATACTTGTTGTTTGAGGGCAGAATTCTGTTCCAGGGCAAGCCCGAAGAACTCGCCGAGAACGAAGTGGTGCGCGAGAAGTACCTCGGTTCGACATTCGTGCTGCGCAAGAAGGACTTCCAGCTTATCGACGAACAGAAGCGTAAGCGCGACCAGGACCGCGAACTCAACGACTAATCAGTCATTCAGACAACATCAGAATATACAGATTTATGAAATACTTACTTGTTTCCGACATACACGGATGTCTGCCAACGCTTGAGCAAATGCTCGATTTCTACGACCGCAACCAGTACGACATGCTCCTCATTCTTGGCGACATACTCAACTACGGACCTCGCAACCGCATCCCCGAAGGCATCGATCCGAAGGGCATAGTCGAACTTCTCAACAAGCGAAAGGACAATATCGTTGCCGTACGTGGCAACTGCGACGCCGAGGTAGACCAGATGCTGCTCGAATTTCCAATCATGTCAGACTACGCCATCATCGTCGATGGCGGACGACGCATGTTCATCACACACGGACATGTATACAACGAGCAGAACCGCCCAGCTCTTGCACACGACATATTCGTGTACGGCCATACCCACTTGTGGAAACTTGAGCCTGCCGAAAACGACGGCATCGTGTGCAATCTCGGTTCGATAACCTTCCCAAAGGGAGGCAACGAACCCACATTTGCCACCTACGACGACGGCAAAATGCGCATCCGTCGTATGGACGGCAGCATAATAAAGGAATTATTTTGAAATTTTTTGAATTAATGAAAGTCTTCCGTGCGTGATGCATAGAAGGCTTTTTTTATGTGTCTATGAATGATTCGTTGTGTCGGACGTATAACAATAAAAAATGGGTTAAAATGTTGTTTGGCAACACTTTAACCCATTTTTAAGTCGGGATGACTGGACTCGAACCAGCGACCTCACGCCCCCCAGACGTGCTTCTTTTCATTGTAACTTATTGGCTTTTAGAATATTATCTATTGTAAAAATAGAGAATGCAAGTCATTTGCAAGTTTTGTACTCTGCCCTTACAAAATAACGCACTTGCATTATGTTCTGTAGTTGCGTGCAAGTGTGGAGATAATTTTTGTTTTCGCTTGAAATCTTATACATTATTTAATATACAATTTTTCAAGAAGTTCTATAAGGCGTTTGTTTAAGTCGTCTTGTCTCTTTATATGTTCACATATAATATCATTCTGCTTCTGAATGATATCGATTAAATCTTTGTTGTCACTTTCTCTTAGACGCAAATCAGCAGAAGACTTCGAACTTTCGTCTTCGATTATACGGAATGCGTTAACATCGTCTTCTCCAAACTTTTCATAAAGTTTCTTGTATAAAACGATTGGAAGCTCAATTCTTTCGGATTCCATACGTGAGATTCCAGACTGGGCTATACCAAGTATTTCTGCAATTTCAGACTGCTTCAGTGAATGAGCTAGTCTAAATTCTCGTAACTTAAACATATCTATCAAAATTGTTAAATTTGTATAACGACACAATATATATACTTGTATATTTGCATATATCAAGATATATTTGTATCTTTGCATAAAGATATAAATATAACGCAAAGATAATGGAAAATAACCAATCGACAAATACTTTCGGGCAAAAAGTAGAAAATATAACCTTAAAAGGTTATTACAAAAGATTGCCCTTGCGTAGTGCGCCGAGAAACGACTTTATAAAACATGTGGCACAAGAATGTCATGTTACTATTCAGACGGTGCGTAATTGGATTTTGTATGGCATAAAGCCTCAACAGCGATGCCATATTGATATTTTATCAGAATTAACAGGAATCAAAGAAGAAAATTTATGGAAGGATTAGAATTCTATGTTTTTGAAGATGAGCTTTGGTGTAAAACGACAAGCGGAAAAAACTTCATTGTTGATGAGACAAAAACGGAGATAGTGAAGTATATGCTTGAGAAAATACGTAACAGATACCCAGAGGCTTATTCAGCATTGGAATCTATATATCAAAGCAGTTCTCCTAACCAACCGTATTATCAATATCTTTTAATGCGAAGGTTTTGTAAATGCAATTTCTGCAGTCTTGATGCTACAGTGTATGATGTAGAAGATGTTGATGCTGATGGAAAGTTTAACTTTGAAAAGGTAGAATGCCCTATGCGTGGTGAATGTCCTTATGAAGGAGTTATTTGTATGCCGAAATTCAACTCAAATCTTTCAGCAGCAGAGCTTCGTGTGATGGAACAATTATACAGAGGTAAATCTGAACAAGAAGCCGCAAAAGAATTGTTCTCTTCGCCTAATACAGTTCACCAGCATGTAAAGTCAGTTTATGTGAAACTCGGTATTCATAGACTTGCTGATTTCATTCAATATGCAAATAGAAACAATTTGTTTAACAAACTTAGATAATTATGGCTATACTTAGAAAGAATGACGTTGTTAAAGAACGTCCAGTTATTATCGTCTTGTATGGAACTCCTGGTACCGGCAAGACTTCATTGGCAACAACCGCCGAGAGTCCTATGTTGATAGACACTGACCGAGGTTTTGACAGAGCGGTGCAGCGTCCAGACATCGTAGTGACGGCATCGCAGTGGGAAGACATATACAACGAGGAAATCATTGGTAAATATGTCATCGAGAATGGTGTGCAGGTTTGGAAGCCTGGACTTATTTCAGAGTGTAAAACTATTGTAGTTGATACCGCAAAAGCTATGCTTGACGATTATCTCAGTGCATATGCAATTAAACTTGACTATAAGTTGGAGAAGAACACATTGAAGCGTTATGGCCTTATGGGTGAGTTGTTTAAGCAATTTGTTAGTGTTCTTCGTGCAAATGAGTCTGACATTGTATTTATTTGTCACGACAAAGAAAATACAGATGGAGACATAACAAAACATTCACCTGATTGCACCGGTCAGTCGAAAGACTTGCTAATACGTATTGCTGATCAGGTTGGTTATATATGTAAGGAGAACAATAACCGAGTAATAAAATTTGAACCAACAGACAATCGAGTCGGAAAGAATGTGGCTGAAATTCCAGATACATGGGTTCCAAACTATGGAACTGCAGAGTTTGAAACTTGTATGGCTGACATAATTAAGCGTGTAAAAAAAGCCATTGTGTCAAAGTCTGATGCTCAGGTCAAGGCACAGAAAGATGTCGAAGAAGCTCGTGGAAAACTTGCGGCCGTAAAGACTGTAGATGAAGCCAATGACCTCATTGTTGTAGCTCATGGACTTGCGAAGATTCATCAAAAAGCCTTTATGAACCAAATGATAAAAGAACTTGCTGAGAAAGGAATCGTGTTCGACAAGAAAACTAAAAAGTTTGTAAAGAATGAAAAAACCGCTAGTTCGGGTGACGCTGCTTGAAAGCTTCAGACGCTACATATCAGGCGATTATGCTTATGTGGATGAACAAAGTGTTATTGATAATATAACAAAGAAGTTTGAAGGGAACGACTATACACGTATAGGTACTGCCTTTCACTCCATTGTGGAGACAGGCAAACCTATATGTGAAGTTGTTCAAGAAGGAGAGCGACATTTCACCTATTATAATAAAGACAAGGTGGAACCTGTTCCATGCGGAAGAAAGTTCGTATATGATGGCGGCGAGGTTGTTCTTGATATTCCACAATGTAAGGTTGCGCTTGAATACCGAAATGAGCATAATGAAGCTTTCCACGAAGTTAGAGAATATAAAGACTTTGGGAGAGCTGTAGTTACAGGCTGTGCCGACATGATAGATGGAATAGAAATACGAGATATAAAGACCAAATATAGTACGGTTTCGGCTGATGATTATATAAACAGTTGCCAGTGGAAGTATTATCTTGAACTTTTCGAGGCTGACACTTTTCACTTTGACCTGTTTGTCTTTGAAGGCTACAACAAAGACAAACATAAAGGTGATGTTCGTGGCTTGAAATTATCTCGAATTAATCCACCTATAACTTGTTATAGATACCCACAAATGGAGAATGACAATAAAGCTTTACTAAATTGCTTCATGGACTGGGTTGAATACAGAAATTTATTAAGTTATTTACCAACAATAGATATAAATGGCTAATACAATGACTGGAAGAATCTTGGCAATCGGTAATGTAGAGTCGATTCCAAGTAAGCATGGAGATAAAACATTCACTAAAAGAACATTGGTATTGAACTGTACACGTTCAAACTATGGTGAGGTGTATGAAAATTATCCGAGTTTTGAATTCGCAGGACGTCATATCGACGATCCAGTTGCATTTAAAGTGGGAGATATTGTAACGGTATCATTCGTTGTGCAAGGAAATAAGTATAAAAAGGACAATCAACCTGAGAAGTTCTTTAATACTATAGCAGGGTATAAAATAGAGCCTTATAATCGTACTGTGACGAATCAAAGCTCTTCGTCACAACAAACTCTACAGCAGCCCGTGACGCAACAGAACACAGTACATAATGACGATAACACAGTACATAATGACGATAACACAGTACAAAATGACGATGACTTGCCGTTCTAATGATATTCAATCTTAAAAATGAAGTTGACAGAGTACGCTATAAGGACTATTGTAATGGGCTTTATAGCGATGCTCAAAAGACTCGAAATGCATTTATTGTGGAGGTTAAGAAAAAACATCGTCCGCGTTCTATTGCACAGAATAGTTATCTTCATGTGTGTCTTGCTTACTTTGCATCGGAATTTGGCTATAATCTTGAAGAGGTGAAATACAACATCTTCAAAAAGATAGTTAATCAAGATATATTCTCAAAGCAAAGGGTTAGTAAGCGAGGACAAATGGTAACTTATTGGCGTAGTACGGCTGATTTAGACACAAAAGAACTTACCGATGCAATAGAGAGATTTCGCAACTATTCGGCAATGGTTGCCGGATTGTATATACCGGAACCGAATGAGGAAGATGCCTTATTGGAAGCTCAGAAACAAATAGCATTATACGAAAAATATTTATAATTATGAAAGCAGATTTAAAGAATTACACACCAACAAATGTAGAGTATATAATTGAAGAAGATGCAAAGGAATTGTTTCCTTTAAGTCTTGATTTCTCCTCTCATGGAGAGAATAAACTCAATGGAGAGAAACCTATAACAAACAAACGTGATGCATTGAAGTTCATTGGCAAGATGTTCACTGCTACATTCCCTGACAACGAGCTTGTTACCCGCAAACTCGATGACTTCGAGAAGAATAATATTCGTGAAGAATATTGCACTCTTGAAGAAAACGATGTTCCTAAGCGTAAGCTAGAATTAGAGATTGCCATCGAAAAAGCCAAGAAGATGAAGAAAGACGCTGAGGAAGCATATGCCTCTGTACTCATGGAGGTTGCAAAGTATGCAGCAGAGGTTAAGCTTGGCACTGTAGATGTGAGACTTAAGGCAAAAGATACTTTTTGCATTGCTTTAGCTGGGTATTATCTCGTATATTCATGGGACAACACAAAAGAAATTTTTGTACTTGCCAAAGCCTATGAGATACCCGACAGAACGGAGCTTTGGGCAAACGAAGAGAAGAACAGAAAGGCAATGAAGGAGTTGTTTGACTTAGATTTCCCAGAAGTCGAACAGAGTCAAACTGCCATAGAAGAAAATACCGATAATACAGAAGATGATGATTTGCCATTTGGGGAATAATGTATAACCTAAGATATTATCAGAAAGAAGCAAGTGATGCTGCCGTTAAGTTGTTTACTGGCAAGACGGATAAAAACGGTTTGATTGTAATACCAACTGGTGGTGGAAAATCTCTTATTCTAGCAGATATAGCTTCTCGGCTTGAAGGACCTCTATTGGTCTTTCAGCCGAGCAAGGAAATATTACAGCAGAATTTTGCAAAGTTACAGAGCTATGGTATAATTGACTGTGGTTGTTACAGCGCATCTGTTGGATGTAAGGATATTAATAGAATAACATTTGCTACCATCGGTAGTGTAATGAACCATATGAGAGACTTTGATTGTTTCAAGAATATCATTGTTGATGAAGCTCATTATGTAAATTCCAAGGCAGGTCAGTACAAACAATTCATTGAGGCCAAAAATAGGCAAGTTGTAGGACTGACAGCGACCCCGTATAGACTTGACAAGTGTATAGGTGGCTCAATGTTGAAATTTCTCACACGAACACGTCCGAGAATATTCTCAAAAGTGATATACTGCTGCCAGATAGGAGAATTGTTATCAAAGGGATTTCTTGCCTCATTGAACTATTATGACTTGACATCAATAGACTTACGGCGTGTTAGGAGCAATTCAACTGGTGCAGACTATGATGAGAAAAGTCTTATTGCTGAATACGAGAGAAGCGGGTTCTATGACAAGTTATCAAATACGGTAATAAATGTCATGCACCCTAAAAGCGGTGTGCCACGTAAAGGAATATTGGTGTTCACTGCGTTCAGAAAAGAATCGGAAAATCTTGTATGTAAACTCCAGTCATTGGGGGTGGAAGCAGCAATCGTCACATGCGATACACCAAAGAAAGAACGTGAAAATGTTCTAGACAGGTTTAAGAAAGGTGAAATCAAGGTGGTTAGTAATTGTGGTACTCTCACGACAGGATTTGACTACCCAGAGTTAGACACGATAATTTTAGCAAGACCAACAAAATCTCTCGCTCTTTATTACCAAATGGTAGGGCGTGCTATAAGACCGTCAATCAATAAAGAAGGTTGGGTCGTTGATCTTGCTGGAAATTACAGACGCTTTGGAAATGTAGCAGATTTATATATTGCGAGACCGCCAGGAACTACAAGGTGGGATGTTTATTCAAGAGGAAGACAACTAACGAGTACAATGTTATGACAATAAAATACAATACGTATGAATCAGTGTTGGGCATTGACTATATAACACCATGTCCACATGAACAAAAGGGGAAGTATACTCACGTAATTATAAATGTAGGGAGTAAAGCCTGTTGCAGATGCCCTTATCATATGGGTAAAGAGACAGATTATGTTAAATGTAAATTAAATGAGAAAGATGTTTCCGTTTTACAGAAAGAAAAAGAAGAAATCATCGTTGCCCAAAAAGAATGGTGGCGTTGATTTGGTGAAGAAGCTTGATAGAGTCTTCGCTTATTATATTCGTCTTAGAGACATTATGCCGAATGGCATGGGGAAATGTATCAGTTGTGGAAAGATAAAGCCATACAGGGAACTTGATTGCGGTCATTTCTATGGTCGCACTAATATGGCAACTCGTTTTGATGAAGACAATTGTAATGGTGAATGTAGAGGATGCAACAGAGCGTCCTCCGACCATTTGATATTTTATCAAGAAAATCTTATAAAAAAGATTGGTATTGCACGGTTTTCGTCACTACGTGAGAAAGCTCGTTCGACAAAAAAATGGGAAGCGGAAGAACTTCAAAGAATGATAGATTATTACGCTAAAGAAGTAAAAAGACTTAGTTATGAAAAGGGAATTCATGTTAACGTATAAAATAAAAGCTCCACGTTTCACAACGTAGAGCTTCTAAAACCAATTAAACTCATTAAAGATTAATGAATTTGTTTGCAAAATTATAAAAAAAACCTTGAATGTACAAATGCTTATACTTATGAACACCTTCAAAAGCAACACTTGCGTAGAAAAATTCATAAAGATAATATTTATCACAAAGATACATAAAAAATAGCGTATATGCAAA
>ERZ1026901.1578-NODE-1578-length-12673-cov-21.146378_pt1 | contig 12673 bp, 6 predicted proteins | sample MGYA00380179_ERZ1026901 | MGnify/ENA primary metagenome ERZ1026901 (study PRJEB33269, sample SAMEA4719815) | human gut metagenome | biome: human-associated habitat; feature: organic feature; material: feces | place: Cameroon | collected 2013-10 ... | reverse complement strand
AAGCGTGGAGCCAGTCCTGTTACTCGTTCCACTTGTTAAGGCCTTCGCATTGCCCGGATTGTCGAAACGAGCAACGCCAAAAGCCCCACGTTAGTGTAAGTATATAATTCACCCTCCTGACAACGAGCGGTATAACCGTCCGAAGCCAATGAGGGCTGTATACAATACACCCCATGAGGCGTTCCCGTTGCTTTGTTTTTGACAATCCATAGAGTTTGCGAAGTTCTAACAAGTCAAAACCAAAGCGTACAGTTACGCCTTATTATGTATACGTCTGCCCAACCTCTGCCCATCGGGGCTTTCGGTATGAGTATAAACATCGCAAAGATAAGGCTATTGCATGACAATGTATCATGTTTCGACGACAAATTTATTGGAATGAAGCAAAACACTTCAATCGCACATTAAAACAAGACACGATATAACATCTTATGGAATGATGGGGAACTCAGAGAATATCACAGCGTAAACATCCAACAACTCAAACAGTTTGTTTACGCATTGTTTACGCAGAAACCAAAAACAGCGGCCTACGCTGAAACGTAAGTCGCTGCAATAGAAATGTGGACCAGCTAGGGCTTGAACCTAGGACCTCCAGATTATGAGTCTGTTGCTCTAACCAACTGAGCTACAAGTCCAATGAATCAAAGATGATTCGTGTGTGCAAAATTACAAAGTTTTTTTGAGATTTCCAAATGTATCGCAGATTTTTTAGAATACGAAACATTACTTTTGCTGCAGGCGCGTCTGATTCACACGGAAAAGATGAAACCGCAAAACCCGAAAAGATAGGAAGCAGGTCGTCTGGGTATTGAAGAAAAAAGCCGCAAGCGAGGCATAGATCCTGCTTGCGGCTTGATGGTTATTACTCAGTTCCCTTTAGCAAGGGAATAGTAGTCTTACTCGGCGGGAGTCGGCGTCTCCACAGAGGCCTCGTCCTGTTTCATTTCCTGGCTGGCGAAGTCGATGACATTCTTGCGATTGGCAACGATGCGGTCATGCTCCTCCTGAGATCCAACGATGAGCTTCTGCCACTGTCTCAAGCCCGTACCAGCCGGGATGAGGTGTCCACAGATGACATTCTCCTTCATACCCTCAAGGAGGTCGGACTTACCACGGATAGCAGCCTCGTTGAGCACCTTCGTCGTCTCCTGGAAGGAAGCGGCACTCATGAAGCTCTTCGTACCAAGGGCAGCACGGGTGATACCCTGGAGAACCTGCGTGGCCGTAGCAGAGCGCGTGTCGCGGACCTGTACCTGACGGAGGTCACGACGCTTTAGCATACTGTTCTCGTCGCGCAACTTGCGCACAGTGATGATCTGACCCACATAGAGCGATTCGGAGTCACCCTTGTCAGTGACCACCTTCTTACCCCAGATACGGTCGTTCTCAGCAGCAAAGTCGAGCTTGTCCACCAAATCCAACTCCAGGAAGGTGGTGTCGCCCGGATCGTTGATCTGTACCTTGCGCATCATCTGACGAACGATGATCTCGAAGTGCTTGTCATTGATCTTCACACCCTGCAGACGGTACACATCCTGTACCTCGTTGACGATATACTCCTGGACAGCCGTGAGACCCTTGATGGCAAGGATATCAGCCGGCGTGATGACACCGTCAGAGAGTGGCGTACCAGCACGCACAGCATCATGCTCCTGGACAAGGATCTGCTTGGAAAGGCTGACGAGGTACTTGCGCTGCTCGCCCGTCTTCGACGTGACAATAATCTCGCGATTACCACGCTTCACCTTGCCCAACTCGACCTCGCCATCGATTTCGCTGACTACAGCAGGGTTGGACGGGTTGCGAGCCTCGAAAAGCTCCGTGACACGAGGCAGACCACCAGTGATATCACCAGCACCACCCACAGAACGCGGAATCTTGACCAACGTCTGACCCGTGGTGATGAGCGTACCCTCGGTGAGGGTCGTCTCCAAGTGACCACCCACAGGGAGGTTGTAAGATCCCAGGATATCGTTGGCGGCATAGTGACCATCGGCCTGCTTCTCAGCGTCCTCAGCCACGATATCGACCGTCGGGATGCGGTTCTTGTCCTTAGACTCGGTGATGATGCGCTCCATAAGACCCGTAGCTTCATCGGTCTCGGTACGGTAGGTGATGCCATCAACAACATCGCGCAGATGGATCTTACCCTTATACTCGCTGACGATGACCGCGTTGAACGGATCCCACTTACAGATCAAGTCGCCCTTCTTCACCTTGTCGCTCTGCTTGAAGTAGAGGGTGGCACCATAGGGGACATTCTCCGTCGAGAGCACGATGTTCGTATTGACATCGACAAAGCGGACCTCGCTCAGACGGCTGACGACCATGCGGCAAGCCTTCTCCTCATCATCAATGAAGGGAACAGTACGCAACTCGTCAAACTCCAGCTTGCAATCGTTCTTGGCTACAATCTTCGCATTGGCAGCGGCGTTACCAGCCACACCACCAGCGTGGAATGTACGGAGCGTAAGCTGGGTACCCGGCTCACCAATAGCCTGGGCGGCAATCACACCGACAGCCTCGCCCAACTGCACCATACGGGCGGTAGCAAGGTTGCGGCCATAACACTTCATACAGACACCCTTCTGGCTCTCACAGGTGAGCACTGATCGGATCTCGACCATCTCAATCGGAGATTCCTCGATGGCGCGCGCCTTGTCCTCTGTGATTTCCTCGCCAGCAGCCACGATGACCTCGTTGGTGCTGGGATGAATCACGTCGTGGACGGAGACACGGCCCAGGATGCGCTCGGAGAGAGAGGAGATGACCTCATCACCGTTCTTCAAAGCACGACACTCCAAACCACGCAATGTGCCACAGTCCTCCTCGGTGATGATCACGTCGTGAGAGACATCGACCAGACGACGGGTGAGGTATCCAGCATCGGCTGTCTTCATAGCCGTATCAGCCAGACCCTTACGGGCACCATGGGATGCGATAAAGTATTCGAGCACGCTCATACCCTCCTTGAAGTTGGAGAGGATAGGATTCTCAATAATCTGTGCACCCTCGGCACCAGCCTTCTGCGGCTTGGCCATCAGACCACGCATACCAGCGAGCTGGGCAATCTGGTCGGCAGAACCACGGGCTCCGGAGTCGAGCATCATATAGACGGCATTGAATCCCTGGTCAGCCTCGGTCATGTGCTTCATCACAGACTGCTTGAGGTTGTTGTTGACGTGGGTCCAAGCATCAATCACCTGGTTGTAGCGCTCCTTGTCAGTGATGAAACCCATACCGTAGTTGGCACGCACCTGATCGACCTCATCCTGACCCTTCTGCACGATCGCCTCCTTCTCATCAGGCACGATAATGTCGTCGAGGTTGAAAGAGAGACCCGCGAGATAAGCCATACGATAACCGAGGTTCTTGATACCATCAAGGAACTCGCAGGCACGGGCCATACCGACAGCTTTGATAACGTCGGCGATCAAGCCGCGGAGACTCTTCTTGGAGATGATACCATTGAAATAGCCGATCTCATCCGGCACGATCTGGTTGACGATGATACGACCTACGGAAGTCTCTACCATTCGGTCGGTGAGCACACCATCGACAAGATCCTTCACGCGGACGTTGACCTTGGCATGGAGATCGCACTTGCCCTCGTTACGGGCAATGAGGGCCTCCTCAGGACCATAGAAAGTGAGTCCTTCGCCGAGTGCACCCGGACGCAGTTTCGTAATATAATAGAGACCAAGCACCATATCCTGCGAAGGCACGGTGATAGGAGCACCATTGGCCGGGTTGAGGATGTTGTGGCTCTGGAGCATCAACATCTGTGCCTCCAGGACAGCCTCGTTGCTCAAAGGCAAGTGGACAGCCATCTGGTCGCCATCGAAGTCAGCATTGAAAGCCGTACAAGCCAGCGGGTGGAGCTGGATAGCCTTACCCTCGATGAGCTTCGGCTGGAAAGCCTGGATACCAAGACGGTGGAGCGTCGGTGCACGGTTGAGGAGCACAGGGTGGCCCTTCATCACGTTCTCGAGGATGTCCCAGATGACAGACTCGCGGCGATCCACAATCTTCTTCGCGCTCTTCACCGTCTTGACGATTCCGCGCTCAATGAGCTTGCGGATGATAAACGGCTTGTAGAGCTCGGCAGCCATCAGGGTCGGCAGACCACACTCTCCCATCTTCAACTCCGGACCGACGACGATCACCGAACGGGCAGAATAGTCCACACGCTTACCGAGCAAGTTCTGACGGAAACGACCCTGCTTACCCTTCAGCGAGTCGGAAAGCGACTTCAGCGGACGATTGCTCTCACTCTTGACGGCAGACGACTTACGGGAGTTGTCAAACAAGGAGTCAACAGCCTCCTGCAGCATACGCTTCTCGTTGCGGAGGATCACCTCAGGGGCCTTGATCTCCATCAGTCGCTTCAAACGGTTGTTGCGGATGATGACACGACGATAGAGGTCGTTGAGGTCGGATGTGGCAAAACGACCACCATCAAGGGGAACAAGCGGGCGCAGGTCAGGAGGCGTGACAGGGACGATCTTCATGATCATCCACTCCGGACGGTTGATGCCCTTCGACTGATTGAAGGCATTGACAACCTGCAGACGCTTCAAAGCCTCCGTCTTGCGCTGCTGGCTAGAGTCGTTGGCAGCACGCTCACGCAACTCACCAGCAAGGAGGTCAAGACCCGTGACACCATTGACATCCTCACGAGACAGCTCGCAGAGGAGATCGTAGATAGCCTCCGCACCCATCTTGGCGATAAACTTCTTGGGGTCATCGTCGGGCAGGAGCTCATTGGTCTCGGGCAACTTGTTGTCAACTATATTGATGTACTCATCCTCGCTGAGCAAGTCGAGTTTCGTGGAACCGTTAAGCGGTTCGTCGTTGGCATCCTTCATGCCCTCGACCACACCCGGCTGGATAACGATATACTTCTCGTAGTAGATGACCTGCTCCAGTTTTTTGGTAGGCAGACCCAACAGATAACCGATCTTGTTGGGAAGGCTGCGGAAATACCAAATATGGGCTACGGGCACGACCAACTCAATATGGCCGGCGCGCTCACGACGCACCTTCTTCTCCGTCACCTCGACACCACAACGGTCGCAGACGATTCCTTTATAACGGATACGCTTGTACTTGCCACAGGCACACTCATAGTCCTTCGTCGGACCGAAGATGCGCTCGCAGAACAGACCGTCGCGCTCGGGCTTATATGTACGGTAGTTGATGGTCTCCGGCTTCGTCACCTCACCATAGGAGTTTTCCAAAATCTCCTCAGGAGAAGCGAGGCCGATGGTAATCTTCGAGAAATTACTCTTAACTTTATTGTCTCTTTTAAAAGCCATGTTCTACTTTCTGTATTTGGGGTGTACGTTTAATCCAGTTTGATGCTCAGTCCAAGGCCGCGAAGCTCATGGAGCAGGACGTTGAGCGACTCGGGGATACCCGGCGTAGGCATCGGGTCGCCCTTGACGATGGCCTCATAGGCCTTGGAACGTCCCACGACGTCATCAGACTTGACGGTAAGAATCTCTTGCAGCACATGGGATGCGCCAAAGGCCTCGATGGCCCAGACCTCCATCTCTCCGAAGCGCTGTCCACCAAATTGAGCCTTACCACCGAGCGGCTGCTGGGTAATCATACTGTACGGACCAATGGAGCGGGCGTGCATCTTGTCCTCGACCATGTGGCCGAGCTTCAGGAAGTAAGTGATGCCCACCGTGGCCGGCTGGTCGAAGCGCTCACCCGTCTCGCCATCGTAGATATAGGTGGAGCAGAGGTTGGGGAGTCCGGCCTTGTCGGTCCACTCCTTCAAGTCCTCCAGCTTGGCACCATCGAAGATCGGGGTGGCAAACTTCACGCCCAGGCGCTTTCCTGCGGCACCGAGAATAGCCTCGAAGATCTGTCCGAGGTTCATACGCGAAGGCACACCCATCGGGTTGAGGACCAAGTCCACGGGACGACCATCCTCGAGGAACGGCATGTCCTCCATGCGCACGACCTTGGAGACGATACCCTTATTACCGTGACGACCGGCGAGCTTATCACCGACCTGGATCTTACGCTTCTTGGCAATATATACCTTGGCGGTCTGGAGCACACCTGAGGGCAGCTCGTCGCCAATGGTGATAGCAAACTTGCGACGCTTCATCTCTGCGTCGAGTTGCTTGTACTTACGGATATAGTTCATGATGAGGCGCTGGATGAGCGAGTTGGTGTGCTCGTCGTCCGTCCATCCGCTACTCTGGATGCCCTCATAATCGAGGTTCTTCAGCGCAGCCATCGTAAACTTGTTGCCCTTGGTGATGATCTCGGCATTGGAGTAGTCCTTTACACCCTGGCTAACCATGTCCTCAGTCAGCTCCAGCAACTTCTCCACGAGAATATCCTTCAGGTCCTCGTTCTTGGCCTCATACTCCTCGTCGATCTTCAGCAGCGTCTGGCGATCCAGGCGCTTGCTCTCCGTCGTCTTAGTTGCACGAGAGAAGAGTTTCTTGTCGATGACGACACCACTGAGCGACGGATTGGCCTTCAATGAGGTATCCTTGACGTCACCGGCCTTGTCGCCAAAGATGGCGCGGAGCAACTTCTCCTCCGGCGACGGGTCGCTCTCACCCTTCGGGGAGATCTTACCGATCATGATGTCACCTGGCTCCACACGAGCACCGACGCGGATCACACCATTCTCATCGAGGTCCTTGGTAGCCTCCTCGCTGACATTGGGGATATCGTTGGTAAACTCCTCCACACCGCGCTTCGTGTCGCGGACTTCCAGAGAATACTCATCGACATGGACAGAGGTGAGCACGTCGTCGCGCACCATACGCTCTGAGATAACGACGGCATCCTCGTAGTTGTAACCCTTCCAAGGCATGTAGGCGACCAGGAGGTTACGACCCAATGCGAGCTCACCATTCTCAGTGGCGTAGCCCTCGGTGAGGATGTCTCCCTTCTTCACGCGCTGTCCCTTGTTACAGATAGGACGAAGGTCGATGACCATGTTCTGGTTCGTGCGGCGGAACTTCGGAATGCGGTACTCCTTCAGTGCCGGTTCGAAGCTGACGAACTCATCATCCTCGGAGCGGTCGTAGAGGATACGAATGGTCGTGGCATCGACATACTCGATGACACCCTCGCCCTCGGCGGTGATCATCGTGCGAGAATCTTCGCAGACCTGCTTCTCCAGACCAGTACCGACAATCGGCGCATCGTTGTGCAGCAATGGCACGGCCTGGCGCATCATGTTACATCCCATCAGTGCACGGTGACCGTCATCATGCTCCAAGAAGGGGATAAGACCTGCCGAGACAGAAGCGATCTGCTGCGGAGCAACGTCCATGAGTGACACCTGATCAGGCGTGACGACAGGATAGTCGGCATCCTGACGACACTTCACGTAGTCGCGGATGAAACTGCCATCCTCCTTGAGCGGGGCATTGCCCTGACCGATGATTTTCTCCTCCTCCTCCTCAGCGGTGAGATAGACCACGTGGTCGTTGTCCATATCAACCTTGCTATCGACAACGCTGCGATACGGCGTGACGATGAAGCCCAGGTCGTTGATCTTGGCATAGAGACAGAGCGAGGAAATCAGACCGATGTTCGGGCCTTCAGGAGACTCGATTGGGCAAAGGCGACCATAGTGGGTATAGTGAACGTCACGGACCTCGAAACCTGCACGCTCACGGGAGAGACCGCCAGGACCCAGTGCGGAGAGACGGCGCTTGTGCGTCACCTCGGCAAGGGGGTTGGTCTGGTCCATAAACTGGCTCAGCGGATTCGTACCGAAGAACGAGTTGATGACAGAAGAGATGGTCTTGGCGTTGATGAGGTCCGTCGGCTGGAACACCTCGTTGTCGCGCACGTTCATACGCTCACGGATGGTACGGGCCATACGAGCCAAACCGATAGAGAACTGGTTGGCAAGTTGCTCTCCCACCGTACGGACACGGCGGTTGGAAAGGTGGTCGATATCATCCACGGTCGCATTGGAGTTGATCAACTTGATGAGATACTTGATGATCTCAATAATATCCTCCTTCGTCAGGACGCGGACATCTGAATCGGTGGTCAGGCCGAGCTTCTTGTTGATACGATAGCGGCCTACCTCGCCCAAGTCATAACGCTTGTCAGAGAAGAAAAGGTTCTGGAATACCTCACGCGCACTGGCATCGTCGGCAGCATCGGCATTGCGAAGCTGACGATAGATGTAGTTGACGGCCTCGATCTCAGAGTGGCTCGGGTCCTTCTGCAAGGTATTGAAGATGATGGAATACTTATTGGCCATCTCCTCGTCCTTATGAAGCAGGATGGAAGACACACCACTCTCGAGAATGGCGTCAATATTGTCGGCAGTCAACTCAGTCTCACGTTCGACAACGATCTCGTTGCGCTCGATGGAAACAACCTCACCCGTATCCTCGTCGGCGAAATCCTCATTCCACGTCTTCATGACATTACCAGCCAACTTGCGGCCAATGGCATCCTTCAAATTCTTCTTAGTGACCTTCACGTCCTCGCAGAGGTCGAAGATCTGGAGAATGTCCTTATCAGTCTCATAACCGATAGCACGAAGCATCGTCGTGACGGGCAACTTCTTCTTACGGTCGATGTAAGCAAACATCACGTTGTTGATATCCGTAGAGAACTCGATCCAAGAACCCTTGAAAGGAATGATACGCGCGCTATAAAGCATCGTACCATTGGCATGCTGGCCCTGGCCGAAGAACACACCCGGTGAACGATGGAGCTGAGAGACAACCACACGCTCGGCACCATTGATGACAAACGTACCGTTGGCCGTCATATAGGGAATCGTACCCAGGAATACATCCTGGATAAAAGTGCCAAAGTCCTCGTGATCGGGATCCGTACAATAAAGTTTCATTTTGGCCTTCAAGGGCACACTATAGGTAAGTCCCCTCTCCAGGCACTCAGCGATGGTATAACGCGGTGGGTCTATGAAATAATCGAGAAACTCAAGGACGAAGTTGTTGCGCGTGTCCGTGATAGGGAAGTTTTCTGCGAACACCTTATAAAGTCCATCATTCTTACGCTCCTCGGGCGGTGTGTCCAGTTGCAAGAAGTCTGAGAACGACTTCAGCTGCACGTCAAGGAAATCGGGGTAAGGATAGGGATTCTTGACAGAGGCAAAGTTGACACGATTATTGATGATCTTTGTTGCCATATAATGTTTGAAATCTTATTGAATACGTCACAAGGACAATGATTGAGCAGACGCCCAAAAATATAGAAAGACATAAAATGGTTAGGACTCACCGACTGGGCAAATCCTAACCATTATAGCTTTTTCCAGAAAATCTGGAAATGAATTAGCAAATATTACTTGAGCTCAACCTTTGCGCCCTCAGCCTCGATAGCCTTCTTCAGGTTCTCTGCCTCGTCCTTTGACAAGCCCTCCTTCAGGGTAGAAGGAGCACCGTCAACGAGATCCTTAGCCTCCTTCAGGCCAAGACCACAAGCCTCCTTAACGGCCTTGACGACCTTCAGCTTGTTAGCGCCGACCTCGGCGAGAACTACGTTGAACTCAGACTTCTCCTCCTCAGCGGGAGCAGCACCAGCGGCGACGGGACCAGCAACAGCAACAGCTGCAGCAGCCGGCTCAATTCCGTACTCGTCCTTCAGGACAGTTGCCAACTCGTTTACTTCTTTCACAGTGAGGTTTACCAACTCCTCTGCAATAGCTTTGATATCTGCCATTTTATTTTAATTTTTATTTTTTCTTAATTTACGAAAATGTTTTGACTTTGATTCGGTCTATTCTTATTATTAAAACCGTGATTACTCAGGACGCTCGCCTAAAGTCTTCAGCACACCATGGATGGTGTTTGCACCTGATTGGAGAGCAGAGACAACGTTCTTTGCCGGAGACTGCAGCAGAGCCACAACATCGGCGATAAGCTCGTTCTTGCTCTTGAGAGCGGCCAGCTCATCGAGTTTGTCAGCACCTACGAAGATGCTCTCCTCGGCGTAAGCAGCCTTCAATGCAGGGATACCCTGCTTCGTGTAGTCCTTCAGCAGCTTGGCTGGCGTGTTGGCAACTTCCGAGAAAAGGACAGCCGTATTGCCAGTAAGTGCAGAATAGAGACCTTCGTAATCAACCTCTGATGCCTCGAAAGCCTTGTGGAGAAGCGTGTTCTTCACAACGACCATCTTGATCTCGCTCTTGAAGCACTTGCGACGAAGATTGCTCGTGTCCTCAGCATTCAGACCCGTCACATCGACGAGGTAGAAATGAGGATACTGCTTCAGCTTCTCGCCAAGCTCGGTGATGATAGTATCTTTTACTTCTTTCTTCATTGTTTCTTGCTTTTAGCGTTACTCTGCCTGCTTCGTGTCGATTCTGACACCCGGGCTCATGGTGGAAGACATAAAGATACTCTTGATGTAAGTGCCCTTTGCAGCAGCCGGCTTCAGCTTGACAACCGTTGAGAGGAACTCACGAGCGTTGCCAGCGATCTGATCTGCAGACATGCTTGCCTTACCGATGGAAGTATGAATGATACCAGCCTTATCGACCTTGAAATCAATCTTACCCTGCTTGACCTCCTTGACGGCGGTAGCAACATCCATGGTAACAGTACCACTCTTGGGGTTAGGCATCAAACCACGGGGACCGAGGACGCGGCCCAAAGGACCAACCTTACCCATGCAGGAAGGCATCGTGATGATCACATCGACATCCGTCCATCCACCCTTGATCTTCTCAATATACTCATCGAGACCTACATAATCAGCACCAGCCTCCTTTGCAGCTGCCTCCTGATCGGGGGTGCAAAGACAAAGCACGCGCGTCACCTTTCCAGTACCATAGGGAAGCGAAACTACACCGCGTACCATCTGGTTGGCCTTGCGAGGATCTACGCCGAGACGTACATCAATGTCGAGGGAAGCATCAAACTTGACCTTGGTCATATCCTTGATCAGCTGAGCTGCCTCGTCCAAAGTGTATGCCTTCCCTGCTTCAATCTTGTCGGCCACTGATTTTTGATACTTTGTCAGTTTACTCATCTTAATTGAAGTTTATTATTTATTCTCCAGGGAAGTCCCCTTTTACAGTGATACCCATACTGCGAGCAGTACCAGCAATCAGACGCATAGCTGACTCGATGGTAAAGCAATTCAGGTCGGGCATCTTATCCTCAGCAATGGCGCGAACCTGTTCCCAGGTCACGCTCGCAACCTTCTTGCGGTTAGGCTCGCCGCTACCCTTCTTGCCTTTGGCGGCTTCGAGCAACTGCACAGCTGCGGGAGGCGTCTTGATGACAAAGCTGAAAGACTTATCCGTGTAGTAAGTGATTACGACAGGAAGCACCTTGCCAGCCTTGTTCTGGGTGCGGGCATTGAACTCCTTGCAAAATCCCATGATATTGATACCCTTGGAACCCAAAGCAGGACCAACGGGGGGAGAAGGATTCGCTGCACCACCTTTAATCTGTAATTTGATTAATCCAGCAACTTCTTTAGCCATTTCTTCTTGTGAATATTAAATGATTCAATATGGAAAGAGAGAACAACATCCGTAACAATGCTTATTCTTCTTTCGCCACTTGCATAAAACTAAGTTCCAAAGGATTCTGACGTCCGAATATCATGACCATTACCTTCAGTTTACGCTTCTCAGCATTCACCTCTTCGATGATGCCGTGGAAACCACTGAACGGTCCATCAGTCACCTTTACACTCTCACCCACCTCATACGGCATCTCTGTAGCCTCTTGGACCTCAGACTCCTCGACAGTGCCAAGAAGTCTATTGAGTTCTGCCTTGCGAACGGGAGAAGGGTGCTCAGTTCCACCAAGGAAACCAAGAACATTAGGCATAAACCTCAAAGCTGCAGCTACTTCGCGAGTAAGATTGGCTTCTACGAGGACATAACCAGGGAGACTCATTCTCTCGGTCACATACCGCTTACCATCTCTCACGGTAGCATGCTTCTCCATAGGTATCAATACCTGAGACACATGTTCTGACAGCTTTGCGTTATGTCCCAATTCAGCATCGATGTATTCTTTCACCTTTGCCTCCTTGCCACTGATAGCGCGAAGCACATACCATTTCATTTCTGTTCCAGCCATCTCTTTGATGAAACTTTATCCAGGATAGACGAACTTCATAACAGTCTCGGACACAAAATCCATGACCCACACAACCAACGCAATGACAAGGGAAGCAGATAAAACTATCATTGCACTGTGCGTAAGCTGGGCCCGACTTGGCCAAGTAGTCTTATGCGCAAGTTCATCGTAACAAGCCTTGCAGGAATTTACTATTGTTTGAAATACCTTAGACATAGTTTTATTCGTTAGCACGGGTTGGAGGGCTCGAACCCCCGACACCTGGTTTTGGAGACCAGTGCTCTACCAACTGAGCTAAACCCGTAGAAATTCCCCACCCCGAGGAGCGGGGAATTATTATCTGTTGAAGATTTACTTCACGTCGTCAAGGATTGAAGTGATCTGACCTGAGCCGACCGTGCGACCACCCTCGCGGATAGCGAAACGGAGACCCTCGTTCAGAGCAACCTTGTAGATGAGCTCAACCTCGATCTCAACGTTGTCACCAGGCATCACCATGTCAACACCCTCGGGGAGCTTAATCTCACCCGTGCAGTCCATCGTGCGGAGATAGAACTGAGGACGATACTTGTTGCCGAACGGAGTGTGACGGCCACCCT
>ERZ1026901.1574-NODE-1574-length-12683-cov-13.570874_pt1 | contig 12683 bp, 15 predicted proteins | sample MGYA00380179_ERZ1026901 | MGnify/ENA primary metagenome ERZ1026901 (study PRJEB33269, sample SAMEA4719815) | human gut metagenome | biome: human-associated habitat; feature: organic feature; material: feces | place: Cameroon | collected 2013-10 ... | reverse complement strand
AGGGTGCGGCCAGTATAGTTGGCGCGAGTCGGCAAAACTAGTTGACGTCTAATACCGGGATGATATAAATCAGGGAGAACGGATATTTTTTTGAATGACTTTCTTTTTGTATACCGCTGTTGTCCGGAAGCAGAGTGACATTTTTTCCGCTGGCTGACAGGACCGTGTTTCCCAAACGGAATCGTATTGCAGGAACCGCATGAACCACAGAGATGATGTCCTGAATAAAATAATAATCCGTGGCGGTAATGACCGTGCCGTTTTTGTAAGGTGTTCTTAACAGGCTCCAGGGCAGAGTACCTGTATCTTCAGGAAAACGAATCAGCATATCGTGCCCCACTGTTCCTTTTCAGCAACTGGACCGACAGGCAAACCGGGGTGGGTGCTACAAAATACAGCCTCTTGTCTTGCCAGGCTCAGTGCACGAAGTTGTGGGCGTTTCAGCAGCAGATTGCTTAATTCATGCTGAGTATCTGCGTTACAGTTATTCAGAAGCAAATGTTCTGCTTCCTGGCTGATGCTGTTGTTCTGATTGAGAATGTTTTCTATATAGCCAAGTGCGAAATTAACTCTGATCTGGCTGTCATTCACCAGCTCTGCTTTTTTCCAGAAAAATGTCAGCAGAATAATGAACAGAAATATCAGACTACCTGCCACCATAGCTGGAGTATGTTTTTTTACAAATAATCTGGAAAACATGTTTTTTTGCTCTGAATGACGCCAGATTTATCAGAATGTTTTTGTGTATGTACTGAGTCTGTGCTTTGGGTTAAACGGGCGATAAGGTTTCCGGATAGTATTTCGCAATAATGTCATTCAGTCTGTCAACCAGCTCTGGTTTCCTGAACGTGATGTGCGCGGAGCCCTTCTTAAAGTATCTGATGCTGAACATCTCATCTTCATAGCACGCTTTACCCTGAACTGAGTGGATGTGATCATCCAGACGAATAGTGATGTTTTCCCGGTTGTCGGGGATCGGTTTGCCGCTGAACAGGTGTAGCATTCTTTCCAGGTCGGCAAGTCGATCTGCCTGTTGCCCGGTGATAAGATGAAATCCCCACCGGTCCCATCTCACCAGATTGTTGACGATAATTTTACTGCCAAATTTACAGGGGCAATTAGTTTTGTAATTCCAGTTCAGTCCCCTGAAGACGTTGATCACCCCTCGCTCAAACACTTCATCTTTGTTCTGGTGCAGTTGTTCAAATGTGCTCAGAATGTTCGCTTCACTGATTTCCGGAAAATTATCATATTCCAGTGATCGGTACCATGTATCACGGGCCTGCGCATCCATCAGACTCAGCATCCCGGAACGTTGCATCAGGTCACGCCAGATTTCTCGATCGAGATTGCGGGTGATGGCTTTCATTGCTGCTTCCGGTTTTTCCATCAGCCAGCAGCCACAGCGAAAATTCTGTTTCATGGCCCAGTCCAGGGCGGTTTTGCCGCCAATGCCTGCTGTCAGCACTGAGATTTCTGCCAGTTGCCGGATAAGCGTTTCGGTTTGTTGCAGTGCTGCATTCCGTACCGTCACAACGTGTCGGATACTGGTGGAGCAGATAACGTCCGTATTCCCGGTGACCACTTCCGGATGGGAGATTGTGATGTTTGACATTATCGGTTTCCCTTTTGGTTTATAAACGAAAACGCCAGCCGTATTCAGGCTGGCGTCAGTGGAATGAAGTCTGGTGAGTAAGACTCACCGGTTCTGTTGCAGAAGCTGCAGTTGGCGCAGGGTATGGATATCCTCCCTCGCCTGTTCAATGCAGGGCAGCAGTGCTGCCGAATCCGTTTTATCCTCATCGTTGTCAAAGATAATTCCCGATTCGCAGTCGATATTGTCCTGCAGCCACGCAATCAGAATATCCAGTGCTGTTTCCGTGGTTAATGATTTCATGTTGTGAATTTCCCTGATTACCAGTCGAAAGTGGGCAGACCCGGCAGACATTCAGCGCAGGCATCCAGATGAATGAGACTGACGCCATAACGGCGAATGAGCGTGACGATCAGACGACGAAACGTTTTTGACAGGCCCAGGCGTTTAAGTCGCAGAACCGGGTACGACCACGCATCGGTACGTAACAGATATCCGCTACCGGTAAAATGAATCCATTCTGATTCGCCGAAGTCATTCGTCTGATGTGACAGCGAGTACAGCCAGGCGTTGTCCTTTTCCGTGATATGTGCGGTACTGCAGCGTATGCCGGCAAGGGCCGTAAACGGTGGTGGTGTGCAGGTTGACTGTTGGCCGGATTCATCCACTACGCGGAGTGAATGACCATTTTCAGCAACCTTGTTAATCAGTTCAGTGAGATTAACACCATCGACGTCAACGACAATGCGCCCCATGTTCAGTGCCTGCACGTTAATGCTGTCGGCTTCCAGCGTCAGAGCCAGTTTCATTGTTTCGCCCCCGGATGTTTACCCAGGGTAATGTTATTTACCGTTCTGTAATTGTCGCGGGCCATCAGACCGGTTGCCCGGCGGGCCCGGAGGATATCAATACTGTTTATTAACTGAGAACGGGTACAGGCGCTGAATCCCGGCTGGTCGGTACGTACCAGTGCGTATTTTTCAACGAGAAAGTTCACTGCATCACAGAGTGAAATGCCTGTCTCAATATGCTGCTCAATCACACGTTCATCGGCGAACGGTGTGTCATTTAGCGTGAGGCCGTAGTGCTGGTCCAGCAGTCGGGTGAGCAGTGTCTGCCAGATGGTGACGGGAGACGGGCAGCGCGATGCCTCCCGTACGTGTGTGTCGGGTAATGTGTTCATACTGAAGATTTTCCTGATATGCAGAGATGAAAAATGGGAAAGTGGCGTTGTGAAAACACCAGGCCGGAGCAGAAGATTATTCTGATGATTTACTTTTTCGTTTCGGGCGTCGGATAAACAGCCATATAAACGTAGCCACAACTGCCGAGGGTGTCGGCTTCGCAGGTCAGCCCTTTTGCATACAGCGTGACGGTATGCTGATGGCGGGGGCTGAGTTCACCGCTGGTGAGCATGAGTTCCAGTTGTTTCATCAGCAGCGGAAAGGCCTGGTCCAGGTGGTACGCATCCGCGTCGCTGAACCGGCCTCTGATACCGGCACGGTCGGCAAGGTAATGCAACTGGTTGCCTTCCTGCACCAGACGGGCGCCAAAACAGGGTGTCACGGTGCAGGGCAGTCCCCACCAGGGGCGGTCGTTATGGTCGTCGGGATAATTTGTCTCATGGAGCGAGTCTGACACGATAAAATCCTTACAGAAAATCGGTGAATGATAGTTTAACGATGACGGGTCAGCCGGCACGCAGACCGGCTTCGGTGAAGGTATATGTATTGATGTGAATGGCCTCATCCACAGCGGCGTCTGAGGTCAGCCAGTCGTACTCGTTTTCCAGTTGACGGTACAACCAGAAGGCCAGGTCGCGCAGGGCTTCACTGACTGCGGCTTCCGCATCGGCTGTCATTGCCTGACCAGTCGGACTGTTCCGGGTGACGGTGATATCCATGCTGTACGGATGGCAGTAACGTCCCCGGTGACTGATTTCAGCCTGTAACTGCCAGAAGTTACGCTTCTGTACCGCCTGCAGGGCATCCGCGATACGATGAAGCTCACGGTCCTGCGGGGCATACTCCCGGACTCTCCTGGCTGTTGCTGACTGCCAGTGCCAGCGTCCTTCAAAACAGGCTCCGTCCCCCTGGCGGCAGAATCCGCTGAACCAGATGCACGGCTCTTCCATAAACCTGCCGTTGCTGAGCCGGAAAACGCGCTGGCGGAGGTCAATCCCGAAAATGTCACAGACCTCCCTGAAGTCCTCATACACGTTTTCATACCAGTTGCTGTCAGCATGATGCTGACGGTACCAGTCGCGGGCTTTTTCCCGTGCCGGGCAGGAAAGTTCATCCAGCGTATACACGGTGGTGATAATTCTGCTCATCAGAATCCCCCTCCTGATTCAGTTCAGTGTGACGCTCATCAGCCGGACATACGGGCCAAAACTGTCCTTACGGCGTTCAGCAAACACGGCCAGCACACCGGGAATATCCTGCACTTCACGACCGGTATACGTCTCAGCACTGCCGTGCCAGCGGTACTTACCGGTGCAGAACGGAAAAAGACGGGATGCCGGATGCTGTTGGTGAATACGCATGGCTTCACCACGGGTGATGATTTTCATGATGTGATACCTCTGAAGACAGAAGATAAAAGTGAAAACAGGTATGATGTGGTTGTGACGGTGACGGGTTAAAGCAGACCGTGTTCGGCAAAGGAGAAAACCTGGCTGCCACCGACTATCAGATGGTCCGGCACCCGGATATCCACCAGGCCCAGTGCCTGTACCAGACGTTCCGTAATAAGCCGGTCTGCCTTACTGGGTGTGACTTCACCGGACGGGTGATTGTGTGCCAACACCACGGCAGCGGCATTGTGGTACAGGGCACGTTTAATCACTTCCCGGGGATGGACTTCCGTGCGGTTGATGGTGCCGGTGAAGAGGGTTTCACTGGCTATCAGCTGATTCTGGTTATTCAGATACAGCACCCGGAATTCTTCACGCTCCAGTCCCGCCATGTTCAGAATCAGCCATTCCCGTGCTGCACGGGTGGAGGTGAAGGCCACGCCGGGTTCATGAAGATGGCGGTCCAGGGTTTTCAGGGCCCGTTGAATGAGGCTGCGCTCGCCGGGCGTCATCTCTCCGGGCAGAAAGGAACGCTGTTGCATGGTCCCGCTCCTGCTCAGTCGATGATACGCATAATGGCACTGCATTCCGGATGCTGCAGGGCGTAATCCCGCAGACGGTAATAGTGGACCGTCATGGCATAACACTCCGTACGGCAGGCGTGATGGCTGTACGTCATCAGACAGGTAGCAATGCCGGCGGCTTCCGGGCTCATTTCAGCGCGGTTACCGTTCATGGCATTGAACAGCACCCATGTTTCGTCATCATCGTCATCCGGTTCAGGGGCCATAAATGCCCCACCGTTGTTCAGGGTGTACAGATTCCAGATACCACCGCAGTAGTCTTCGCAAAGACGGTCCATCCAGCCGAAGACACGGGGCTCCAGGGTCACCCACTGTGGAATGAGGCCAAAATGCTGCGGCCAGAAGCTGACGCGCTGCTCATCAGGGACGAGGGTGGCAACCAGCTGAGACTGGTTATTCCCTGATGCAGTGGTTACGGAAACAGAAGGTGTGGTGGAGCTATGCGAAAAGGTTGTCATGAGATTATTCCTTATAAAAAGTAAATGAATGGAAGAATGCCTGGGGACTGGTACAGACGTGAGTCAGGGCTGCACTTTCAGGGAAACAGCATCAGCGCATGCTCTCCAGCAGCGTTTCTGCCATCACCCACAATGCGCGATTGAGCTTAATGTCCGTGTCGATGCTGTGAATGGCCCGGGTATGGATACGTTTTCCTCTGGCACTGCGGCCGGAAATTCCGCCTTTCAGCATATTCTCCTGGATGGTCTGATAAGCACTCCACAGGTCCTTACCGTAATCCTCCCTGCGTCGTGGTGTCAGAATGTCAGCAGTGGTGACGGGCTGATGTTCGTCACCATAACGGTAATTCAGTGCCGCCTGTGCCAGCGCCTGGCGTGCCGGTGGCGGTAAGAGCAGCGACTGCATGGCATCACGCTTCTCCTCTATCCGGTCAAACACGCCCACCACCTCGTAAGCCCCTTCGATAACTTTCTCCACTACATTTCCCCGGTGTGGAACACGCACTTCCCCCAGAGACTGACCACAGACGCATCCGTTCTGGCAGACGAACCTGAAGTAACCCGGCAGCATCTGGTAGCTGGAGGTACCGTCATGGGAGTTCAGCAGGATGATTTCAGGGACATGTTGTCCGTTTATCTCCCCGTCACGGCGCAGACGCAGCATGTGTTTGGTATACCCCCGGCGGCCCGGGTCGCGCACGTGGGTCTGGCAGGCAAAGAAGGGCTGAAAACCTTCCCGCTGCAGGCTTTCCAGCACGGTGATGGTGGGGATCCAGGTATAGTTCTCGCTTCTGGATGTGTGTTTCTCTTCCCCGAATACGCTGGGGACGACCTGCATCAGTTCTTCACGAGTTAAGGGACGATCACGGCGTATCTGGTTCGCATAACCAAAACGACTGGCTAATCGCATAATTTGCTCCTTATCAGTGGTTAATATTTACTGGCGCAATAAATGAAAAAGCCGAGTCTCCCGGAGAAGACACGGCCTGATGGGTGAAATGAATGAGGTTTATTGTCTGAGAAGCCCTTCACTGGCGAGCCACGCATTAAGTTGTTTGCCGGCATCGGATTCAAAATTCCAGCACCGCCAGCGCAACTGACCTTCAGCATTACGGATAACCAGCCGGAAATGCGTTCCCTGGTCATCTTCAGTAAACACATTGCGGTAAGCTGTTTTGACGGCAACAGCCTGTTCGCGTGAGAAAGGGCCTTCGGGCAATAAATGTGATGTACAACCCGGCATATCTGTTGCTCCCTGAAAGTAAAAAGCCCCGGTCATGATGACCGGGGCCTGAAGGAGAGTGACCTGATTATCAGAAAGTCACATTCAGCGTGGCCTGACCGTTATAACCTTCAGCGCTGCTGCCGCTGACACTGTGGGCATAACCGGCCTGAACGCCCAGGGTGATATTTTCCCGGACACGGGCTTCCAGTCCGGCCTGCAGGTCCAGTGACGTGCCATTCCGGGACGGTGAGAACGTCATGTTACTGCCGGCTGCGGCTGTACCCATGCTCATGTCTCCCCGGGAGCTGAAGGTGCGGATAACAGAAGGCTGTACCCACCAGTTCACAGGCAGTTCACTCACACCGTGTTTTGTACTGTCGCGCAGGGTGTCACGGGATGAGGTGCCTTCACCAAAGGTCATATCGTTGTGGCTGCCCAGACGGAAACCGGCACGCACATGTTGTGCACTGCCATGCCCGAACTTCACATAACCGGCGTTATCCTGGCCGTCATCCAGGGAAAGTCCCTGCCAGGTATACTGCAGTTGTGGCTCCAGCATCAGGTTGTCAGTGATACTGAAGGGCAGACCGGTTTCCAGTGAGCCCAGCCAGCCCCAGCCCCGGGCGCGGAAGTCGTTATTGTCCGATGACGCTTTCATGCTGTGGCGGGTTCCCTGTGCCACAATGTCAGCCCACAGGCCGGAGGACGTGTGTACCAGATTCAGGTATCCGCCCAGACTGCCGGCATCATCCCGGACCGTGCCGGCGCGGGAACCGTCATCATCCTTAACATCAACGGAAGAATGGCCTGCAGCACCATACACTCCTGTCGTCAGTGACATACCGGCAACCTCTGTTCTCAGCAGGTCACCCTCCAGACGGACGAGGCCATAGCTGCCGCTGCTTTCCGGCGTGGCCCCACGGGCAATACCACCGTTGTTATCGTGTCCGAGATGACCGCCCTGAATGCTGAGACGGACGCTGTTATTTTCACCGCTTACACTGGTCTGATGGCTGCGGGAGCCTGCCAGAATCCGGTCATAGTCCATTGCCTGTGTCAGCATGGAGGCATACAGGGGGACTTCAGCACGATAAGCATTTTCACTGCGCAGGTACCAGTCTTCATCGCTGTCACGGTTCAGGGTGTAGTTAAAGGCGCCGGCCTGAAGCGGGCGACTCAGAGCAAATGCACCTTCTTCTGTGGTGGCACCATTCTGTGCATCCACAACCCGGATACCCTGTCCGGAGGTTGCCACCCCGAGGTTACTGTTTCCGACATTTGTAAACGCAAGCCAGGTTTTGCCGGTTGCCTGACCACCATTAATCACCAGCTGGTCAGAGGCATTACTGCCATCAAGGCTAACACGCATATTGATGGTGCCACCCTGACCGGTGAGGTTCGTGGTGGTCAGTTTATGGAACGTTACCGGGGAGTTACTTTTTGCAACAGCACGGCTCAGCGCGGCTTCCTGTGTCGTCTGATTATCAAAGTGAATCTCTCCTGCGTTAACAATATCGCCGGTACTGACCACATCACCATTCAGTACCATACTGGCGCCTTTACTGAGCTGTGTTCTGCCACTCAGACTTCCCCCGGCAGCCAGCGTCAGTGTTCCACGATGTCCGACAGTGGTGTTGCTGGCCAGTCCTCCGGCATTAACCGTAAAGCTGCCGCCATTTTCCAGCAGCAGTCCGCTGGCCTGACCGGATGTGCCATCAATACTGAACTTACCGCTGGCATTGGTCCCCTCAACAGTGGCACCACTGTCTGCAATCAGGGCACCACCGGATGTCATGGTGACATCTGTTGCCTTACCACCGGCAGACACTGCCAGGGTACCTCCGTCATCCACCAGTGTTTTCCAGGCTGAATGGCCCTCCAGTACATCCAGGCGACCGCCGGATTCCAGAACAACGCCGTCAGCCTTACCGTTTTCCACCGCGAAATTGCCCAGACGGTTGCTGCCGGTGACGGTTGCCGCCGTACTGGTGACCAGTGCGCCGCCCTGCGTCAGGGTGACATTCGTGGCTGTACCACCGGCGTTCACCTGCAGTTTACCTTTCTGGTTAACGGTGGTGAAATCCGCCAGACCACCTTCCTTGATAATCTGCCAGCCGTCACTGTTAACAACAGTGTCAGATGCTGCACCTCCGTTGTGCACATACTGGTACCCCCCATTCAGCGTGGTATCCAGTGCGTGACCATGTACCGTCTGGTCGCCGCCGGCATAAACCACCGTGGTGTTTGCCACTCCGGTGGCTACCACAATCTGACGACCATTTTTATTGATGGTGGTACGTACGGCATCTCCGCGAACAAACTGTCCGGTATCAGCATTTTCCGCATCCGGTCCTCCTTCTGCGCCGGTATTCACAACGGTGTCTGTTGCCACTGCGCCGGGTTTGACGACCTGCCAGCCCTTATCATTAATGACGGTTCCTGTGGCTATCGCACCTTCATGCATCCACTGCTCGCCACCATTCAGCGTGGTGTTCAGTGCCAGTCCCTTCAGACTTTGTCCACCTCCTTCATTGATTATTGTGTCTGTAGCCTTTCCCCCGGCACCTACAAACTGGAGCCCGCCGCTGCTGATGGTGGTATTACTGGCTGTGCCGCCATCCTGTACCCATTGCCCGCCAGTATTGGCCTCGTTATCCGGCCCATACTCCAGCCCGGTACTGATGGTTATTCCGTTGGTCGTACCGAAGACAATCTGGTTGTCATGATTTACCAGTGTCCCGCCGTTCACGATTTCCCCTGCCTGTACAACACTGTCAGCAGCCAGGGCCGGGACTGAAGTGGCGGTGGCAAGAGACAGCGCCAGCGCCACGCCAGTACGTTTCCCCCGTGAGCGGGCCAGTTCGGAAGTCACCACCAGGGTGCCCGTAATGTGATTCCATACCAGCTTGTAGCTGGTGTTCAGATGTCGTTTCATCAGCTTTTCCTTACAGAGGGTGAATAAAAAAGCCGGTACCCACAAATGTGGATACCGGCAGGTACAAAACAGAGTTATCGGGCACTGCGATACGTCCCGGGCGTAAACGCTCTCACCCTTCATCAGGCAGAGAAGTATCAGTCCGTTGTGTGCAATTCCGTTCTGCATGATGAAGAGATTCAGCTGCCTTTTCGCAGGTCATTAACCACTATAAACGATCGATAGTAACGATCGATATCTGTTTTATCGATCGTTTTATTCTATTAACAGCAGAACAGTCACGCAAGAGAAACAGGAGGGGTATGAGGTGTTTGTGTCATGTTTTCAGTTTGTTAGCGCAATGTAATCAGGCATTTCCCCTGGCAGACTGTTCAGAAGAAAATCCAGTTCCATACCGCGCGGGCAACAGAGACCACCGTGTCACGGACGGCACGCAGAACCGTGCGTGCAACAGAGGCAATACAGACGCTCTCCGCCGTGTCAAATATCCGGTCCACCGCACCGGTAAACTGTTCACGGGCCTGAGCGCGGACAGATTCCGTGCGCAGCTCGTCCTGCAGGCGGGTCATCAGGGGACTGGCGGCATGGTCGGGAAGCGCTGTCATGAGCGCACTGACCAGCGTATCCAGTTCCCAGCCGGTGCGGGCCGATACGGCAACAACCGGATGTACGGGCCGGAACAGACGGAATACCGCCTCCGTTTTCTCCCGAATGTTCTGTGCCTGTGCGGGAGAAGGCTGAATGCCGGCCATATCCCATTCATGGCAGGGCTCCGTTTTGTCGGCCTGCGTCACCACAAACAGCACCTGCTGATGTCCCCGGTGCAGGATGTGTCGCCAGAAATACTCATCCACAGACAGGGCACGGTCATCGGCTTTAATCAGCCACAGTACCAGGTCAAGTTCAGGCAGAATGTCACGGTACAGGGCTTCATACTCTGCATCCCTGTCCCGGCTCTCGCCCACCCCGGGCAGGTCAGTGATAACCATGCTGTGACCGTGGCCACTCAGACGGAAGCGCTGCACTTCCCGGGTGCCGGCGTGAACATCACTGACCGGGGTGACCTCCCCCTGAAACAGTGCATTACAGAGTGAGGATTTACCGGTCCCGCTTTTCCCCATAATGCCAATCACGGGTTCGTGGCTGGTGAGTTTGCGCAGATGTTCCAGGATGTGACGGGAAAGTGAGTAAGGCAGGGAGGAGAGCGGTTTTTCAATTGCCTCAATGGCATCAGACGGATTCATACATGTATTCCAGGTGAAAAAAGACAAAACCCCGCGCACCGGAAAGGTGGCGGGGGATTCACGGAGATAATATCTGTCTGAAATTATTTTGAATGTGCTTCAGAATTTGTCTTCAGCCGGGTTTCTGTTTCTGTGTGGTTGTGTTGCCTGCAAAAATGTTCCTGATAGTACTCATTAATCAGTTTCTCCAGCATATCTCCAATACGCAATCTGTTGTGTTCCGCCATTAAATCGAGCCGGGTTTTAGTTTCGTTTTTCAGATAAGTGTTGATTGCTTTTTTATCTGTACGGGATTTACGTAATTTTTGCTGATTCCAGGCTTTATTCAGATTAAGCAAAAACAAACGTCTGCTGTCAGGTGCATCCCAGACATCGAGAGCTGCCTGTAAAGCCAGAGCGCGTTCTGAATGGCTGACAGGAGAGAACCATTGAGTCAGTAGAGGACCTGTATTCCCGAAAGAACCGAATGTTCCGGACTGGTGTTTTTTCAGAGATTCCCAGGCCCACAATACAGCGTCCTCATCGTTAACCGGCAACCATTTTAATGGCAATGGTCTGGCGAAGACCGTTTTCCATTTTTGTTTCAGATTCTCCATCAATGTTTTTTTTCTGTGCATCACTGGAGGTGCAGGGAAAATAAGCTCATCCATAAATGCGATGATAAGGTTTATTCTGTCCTGATGATTTGTTGGTGACAGACTTAAATTTAAACGCTGATACCAGATGGTGGGAATACCGTCATGCAGGCTTTCATTGATATAGCCACACATGTATTTTAGCTCAATATCATCCATGTTGTGGAGTGTTGCCCATAACCAGAATGTGGCTCTCTCATTCTTTTTTAACCAGTTGAATGATTCATCCGGAAGAATATTTTCTTCCCGCATACTCTCTAGGGCTGACATTAAACTCCTTATGGCAATTTCATTGGGTACACATTGGTGAATTGCGTTGTTTAATTCATGTCTGCAAATTTCGATGTCCTGACAGGAGATATCAGGTAAATCATTAAATTTGTTTTTTAATAGTTTTGCATAAAATTTGCACACCCGCAAATCCCGGGTTTTTACAGGGCCTGTGGGATCGTATGAATATTCTTTAGCCATTATCTGATGCCTCAAACAAACTACGTAGTGATACTTTTGGTGGTGATACAATGGTTTTGTTGTGTTCGTCAAGTCACTTAAAAATCACTCTGGTAGTCATCTTGTAGTGATGTTGTGTTAATACAAAGGTTTTTATAAGGTTTTTCACAGGTTGTATCATGGTGTTTATTGCCGTGTTTTGCTGATGTTTTCGCTGTTGAAAGCTCTTTTAAGCAGGTTTTCCTGTTGTTTGTCAGGGGCTGAGGCGATATGAGGTGGTCAGCACCGACCATCTCTTCGGTAATATTCCGGAAGAGAATTTTTTACTTTATCCGGTTGCATGATGATGATGAGAGGTTGTGACAGTGTCGCTTCTTTGTTGCCTGCAAAACAGGGGGATATCTGTATCGGAGGCTGTTAACAGGAATGCGCAGTATTACCGGGGGGAGGTATGTATTTTTAATGTACTTTATCAGATTGACGTATTTTTAGGATATGATGAGGGGATTACAACGGAAGCGGTCCACAACCCAATAAAATGTACTGTTGCTTTCAGGAGGGTACAATACACTGACTGAAAACAGCGATGATATCGCCGTAATTGTCTGTCCTGATTTATTAAGGTTGGGGGCGAATATTATTGTGCAGAAGTCATGTTTTTATACATTTTAGTATACAGTCCGCATTTAAATATTATCTGGCGAACATATTGGCAGAATTGCAGGGAATCCGGGAGAAACTGCTCAGGATTAATGTTCTGGTTATTCTGAATAAAAGACAGGTTTTATGTTGTTATTTTCAATGGAGCAAATTCTGTAAGGGAAAAGGAAGTGATGCTGTAAAGGAAAGATTATTTCTGAGCAGACGTGAAAAAACGACTTACAGGATTTTTGTCTGGCTAAGTAACTTCTGGGGATGTCCCGGTATATGTCACGAACGGTGCAATAGTGATCCACACCCAACGCCTGAAATCAGATCCAGGG
>ERZ1026901.1572-NODE-1572-length-12693-cov-6.989239_pt1 | contig 12693 bp, 21 predicted proteins | sample MGYA00380179_ERZ1026901 | MGnify/ENA primary metagenome ERZ1026901 (study PRJEB33269, sample SAMEA4719815) | human gut metagenome | biome: human-associated habitat; feature: organic feature; material: feces | place: Cameroon | collected 2013-10 ... | reverse complement strand
ATTAGAGGGGTTTAACGACGTCCTCTTTTTTGCGGGCTATTAAATCTGCCCACGTTGCCACGGAAAGTCGTAGCTCGGTGTTTTGTTTTGTTCTATTTTGACCAGTACCATAGATTTCTTGCTCTAGTGTACGTTTGGTATTATCGCAACTCCTACACGTTGCTACTACGTTTGAAATTTCCGTCCTAAGTTCTGGCGCAATTTCAACGGGTGTAACGTGGTCGCCTATGCGTGCGTCTGGTGCGATCACACCCAACGCTAGACAGTACTGACACAGATAGTTGTCACGTTCTAAAGCTATCTTACGAATAGAAGACCAAATCTTTGACCGATAGAACGCATACCGTTCCTTGCTCTCATCATCTCGGTTCCTTACTCGTGTGTTGTATCTCGTCCGTGAATATCTCTGTCTCTCTTGTGTGTATGCTGCTTCCATGTCCTTGTGTATGGTACAGTAGTGTGCTGGTCTCTCTGTTAAGGCACGGCACCCCTCTGCCTTACATCGTCTGACCATTGGCATCGGCATACCTCCTTTCAGATAAAGTAAAAGAAGAACACTACTGTGTCCTTCTGATTCGATAATACTATATTACCACGTTGGTAGTATGATGGTGTATAGATTGGTATATACCACTACAGATTAATCCAAATACTTCTCAGCTTGTCTTAACTTAACGTAGTAGGTTGCCTTACTAAAGCCCATGCGGTCACATATCTGCCAGATATCCAGCTGGTCTATGTATACCATTTGTAGTAGGGACCTAGCGTCTATATCCCCCACGTTTGCTATCTGCCGGCGAAACTCTAGTTTCTGTTTGATAGCTTCAGCGGTAAACCGTTCTACTTCTTCACGGGCTGTCATAAGCTCTACATAGATATCATCTTTACCCTTACGTTTGCCACCTTGGACCATGTCTGTTTGCATTGCACCAGCCGTTACTTTTAGGGCTTGTGATTCCAGTCGTTTAATCTGTTCTATCTGACTGTCAATGTATCTATCAAGCGCCTTGATTTGTTGCAGCCGTTCCACTGTTCTCATAAATTACATTCCTTTATGGTATAATATTATTATTAGCGTTTGAATGGTCCTAGGCATTAGTCTGGGTCTTTTTTTATACAAGAATAAAGAAGAATTAGGGTACCACCTCCCATACATTAGATTTAGCCATGCCACCAGTAATGCAAGACTAGGCCTAAAAGAAATAAAAAGGATTCCTCGATTCTAATGTTTTATTTACTGGATTTTGTGTCGAGGTCTGTCAGCTCGACGGTGTCGAAAAAGTGTTAAAAAAGTGTCTTAGCCACTAAATAAATTAGTGTTTTGACAGACAAACAGCCAGTGACGGAATCGAACCGTCTATACCATTCTGGCTACAAACCCATTGCTAATGCCGTGTATAAGGCACGCTTAACGCTGGGTTTCTTGCGACCTAACTCGCCTTTAGTGCGATATTCGAGAACAATGCGATCAACTTCATCGTCTAACTTTTCGGGCCATTCGTAATTATTTAAGACATATTTGGCAATCTTGCTAAATAAGTCTCGTGACAGTAGCCCTTCCATTTGAATGACCTTGAGCGGTGTTAGAACGATACACTCGACATAGCATCGATTGATTGAGTCTTTGATTCTGTTAGCCTCTTTCTTATCGCAGCCTTTAATTTCCATGATGTGTTTAGCCATGCTGTTCTTATGAAAGTTGCGCAGTTCTTCCACTTCGCCTTGGAATTGCTTAAACAATTCTTCTGGTAATCCCGCATTACTTGTATCTACGATTGGTCGAGTAACTGTCCCTCTTGTGTAATTCTTGGCCAGATAATCTTGAAGATCCTTGAATAATTCATCAGAAATAATACCTTCTAGTTTTTCTGAAGTGTTGGGAGTCATTTTCCAACGCTCCACCACTACATTGTTAAATGCTTGATAAACAAGACGAGCTTGCAATTCATCGCACTGTTTCACCTCTTGAAAGAACTGTTTATAGTCCTTTGGATGTGCTTCTTTAAGTGCTGCATGCTCACTGACTAGCCTTGAATGTAATTCCTTAGTTAGTCCGGAATACTGGTATGTTTTGCTCATGAGCCACGTCCCTCAATCACTTTGTGATCTGTGACATATCCATCTAGCGAGATTTCTATAAGTTCTCCAAAACTCCACTCATACCGGCTTTGTTTGACCATAACTGTTGACAGTGTCCGTCTGAACAGCGGGTCCATCCCGCAGATAATAGCCATGTCTTTTCTGAAACGACCTTGTTCAAAAACCACATCATAATATTTTGATACATTTCTCATTACTGATTTCTTTCGTTGTCGTTTGTTCATTGTTTCACCTCTGCCAGCTCTGGATGTTCCCATATGTTTCCGATAATTTTTCTTGAGCTAGCAACGTTGCATAAGCGTTCAAAATTGTTGTACTCAACCAAATTGCTAACAAACATCCCCAAAGCTTCTCTAAATTCAACTACCCCAGTCAAAAAACCGTCTGTCGAATCGATAATGTCCCCCTCAAAGATTTCCTTGCCATTCTTGTCGGTTAGTCCTGTTGATTGCATTAAAACGATATCATCGAAATCGTAGCGACTTGCTTTCTCAAAAAAGAGTGTCTTTACAGAAATTTCGCTTTTTCCGAAATCGATAGACATAATATCATCAACTTCGTACATTGTTTTATGGATTTTATCCCACGCTCTATATCTTGGAATCATTGGCCTCGCCCCCTCAAATAGCTGGGAATATCATCCCCAACCTGAACACTGTCGTACTGTTCCTTGCTGACAAGGAATTTTCCATAAGCTCCACAATCAATCGTGTAGAGCTTTCCGACCATAGATTTTCCGGTCACTTTGCCGTGTAGCTCAACGGCATTATCTGCTTTGTGGATAACCACTGTTTCGATAGGTCTGTTGGTTGCTCGTAGTACAGTCGTTACGTTAATGGCTAGTGATAGCAGTAGTAGAATCGTTGGTATCATTAGCTGGTTGTCTCGTTTTTGTTTTGACAAAGTTATCATCAATCATTACTCCCTTTCTATCCTTGATGTCGTTATAAGCAATTGTAAGGCATTCCTCGACGTCGTAACCTAATTGCAAACATAAAACTATTAGCGTTACGATAGAATCGCCTATAGCATCCTTTAGCGACCATTCTGGGTCAGCGAAATCATGCGGCTTTAGAAACACGTCTCGAATCTCGCCCACTTCTTCAGTAACCTTCATCCATTCGACTTTAGGATTGCCCTTGTCCAGCCCGTGACTAATAGCCCATTTATTGACTTTGTTGATAAGGTCTGAAATGCCATATTCCACTGGCTTTTCTATACCTAAAAGATATTCAATGCTTACACCGAAATATCCAGCTAACTTTTTAGCTTTGTCCACGCTGCAAGTGTATTCCCCGCCTTCAAGACGACGTATTGTTTTACTAGAAACTCGAACCGTATCCGCCAACTCTTGTTGAGTTAGCCCTTTTCGTTTCCGCAACAGTTTTAGATTATTCATCCTCCACCTCATCAACTTCAATACCTAAATCTACTAATTGTGTCTTTAAATTTTTGATCGTTTGTTTCAACGCGTCATTGATTGCGTCTGATAAAATTTCCGATGTTATTGCCATAGTTTTTTCATCGAAAAAGAATCTCGTTTTAATTGCCAACTTGAATCTTGGTTTTTGTTTTATAATCAAAGCTTTGTCAAGAGGTGACAGTTTGTAGTTGATAAATTTTTCCAATTTTTCAATCTGTTGTCTAATTTCTTCTGCTTTTTTTAACTCTAATAAATCCATCTATTCCACCTCTTTCACTTCAACGCCTGGGCAATCGAACACCCAGCCAAAATCAGCATCTTCTAGTTCTTTGCGGGTGTGGGCAAGAACGACATAGCAAGATTTTTCCTTGGCACCAAACCACCAGCACTCTGTCAACTCGCCAAAAACCAACCACTGATGATTCTTATTTACTCCTTTCACTTTAACCGTATATCTAGTCTCTTTGTCCACCTCGTATCCAAACTGGTGCATGTTGATGAGGGTTTTGATTGCTTTATTTCTCGCATCATCAAACCATTCATAGAAATCTGAAGTTCTATCCTTACTTTCCCAATACCTAATCAAATAGTATATCTCACTCTCGAAATTATTTTTATGTCCCTCATACCAATCCGCCACATACTGCGGTACTACTGGTTTAGGAAAGAATGAATCGTACAGGTCTTCTGCATACGATACAGAGATATGCCCGATTGTCGATAATTTTCCGATTGCTTCTTGTCTAGTCATTGTCATTCTCCTTTATAAATTACCAATGCTGACGTTCGGATTATGGTCGAATCCCCAATGTCTATCGCTGTTGTTTGGTATTTAATATCAATTAATTGTTCAACATGGCCCGACGACAAGAATAGATTGATAGACGTGTCGATATCAAATCTATCGCCTGTTTCCGCTGAAAACTCTCGTGTTTTAATTGCCATCACATTCCACCATTTCCACCTTATATTTTCGTGCATTGCGATATTTAACACCACGGAGGCGGTGTAATTCATTAATCGCATCATTTTTATTACTGAAGACATGCTCACTGTCTTCCATGTTGTCGTAATAGACCACTACTTTATATTTCATAGCTCGACTAATCTCCTTCCATTTTCGCTAGTTCTTCGAGCATATACCGGCGTACCATAGTAACCAACGGTGCTAGGTGACACGCCCAATTGTTTAGCAATTTCACGCTTGGTTCCCATTGCTAGCAATTCTTCACCTTTGTAGAGTGCATATTCCTTTGCTCGCATAGCTCCATCATTCCTTTCAATAGTTCTTCATCCGGCAACTGCTCCAACAGTAGTATGCGGTTAAGTTTCTTATTCCCAATACCTAGCTTAGTAGCTACCGCACCTTTCTTTTGATGCGTGGTATAAAACCAGTGGCTGAAATACTCCACACGCTCTAATACCGTTGCCGCTTGCCCGTATGGTCTCGGTGCATATTTAACACCAGCCATGCGATCAGTCCATCGTTTTACCATCGACTATATCCATAGCCTCCTTAACACTCCTTGCCACACCTACGAGTGCCCCTCGTTTACGCATGGCATCCATAAATTTCTGTTGGTCGTCTCTCACACGACCTTTTTCATTTTTTACCTCGATGAAAAATATCTGTCCGTCTGGTCTAAATCCAAATAGGTCACAAAACCCTTTCGGTGCTCCAGTATCAAACCAACGCCCATCAGCCATTCTGACCTTACCAACGTTTATCCGGAATACCATATAACCAGCTTTCGATAATTCCACTCGGATTTGGTTTTGAATTAGTGATTCAGTGGTCATATATACCATCCATAAGACACTAGACACTCACGGTGACACCTCGCTCGGTGCCCTCGAAAACCCTTGATATATATGGGTTTTAGCGTATTTTAGACACCAAAACACCTCATTTTTCGACTCTCTTTCTATATATATATTTATTTATTTATTTATTTTAATATTAGTAATAAGTAGTATCTTAGTGTCTAAGTGGTGTCAAACCCTTACGTATCAACTGTTTTCGAGGACACCGTTTTCGGTGTCTTTGGGTGACTAAAGTGTCTTTTTTATAATTACAGTCGTTTTTTTACCGTCTTTTTCGGTATCCCAACTAAAATTGTAGTCATGCCAATAATCCGGCTTATCTTTACTTGGATTGAATTGATCTAGTGTTTTCCACTTTCCTTTTTCCCATCCAACTGGTAAGTTCTGGGCCATTTCTCGTTCAAAGTTCGATTTCTTAGGTGCTGTATGATTGCCCTCATGACACCACGAGCGGTACACATCCCATAGGAATCTAACTGGAATACGAGTAGATTCAACGGTTGCAAGGTACTCATTAAGGAATTTATAAACCGTGTTATTCTCTTCCTTGAACTCTTGCATGCGTTCCTGTGTCGCTTTTGGCTCACTGAAACGGTCAAAATCTAGGTTAATCGCCTTCCAAAGAACGTACTCTAACACTTCCTTGCGGTTGATGTAATCATCCTTGATTGCCCAATTATCATCATTGATCCCGAATGTTTTCTTGAATGGGATAATCACGATACGGCGGTAAGTACCGTTAGACTTGTTCTTAAACACTGGCATGGCGTTAGTGGACTGGATAACCGTCTTCTTAAACTGTGCTAAGTAAGGATTTTCCCCTTTCTTTTCAATCGAAACGGGCTCACCAGTTACAACCGAGTTAAAGTTAGAAGATTCATCCACATAAATACCTGCCTGTACATCATCACCGATAATTACCGTCTTACCTTCAATAATGGCAAGACCGAAACGCTCTGAAAACTGATTAAGTTTCAATGGTGCTACGTTTTTCAATCCTACGAGGTTGCTAATGAGTTGCTGAAAGGTACCCTTACCATCATTACCATTACCGACTAACCAGATAGATTTACGGTAAGAGTGGTTGCCGTTTAGCGACGCTGCAATGACTTGCCATAGCAACTCGACCAGCTCACTGTCACCACTCATTAAATCGAGTAGCCAGCTATCGACATCCCAACCGTCTATGGTTGGTTTAGGGGCATCCTCGACTAACTCCGTTTCAATGGTGCTGAAGTTGATAAACTTATAATCAAACGGTAGAAGTTTTTTCTTTCGTTTATCGTAGATACCATTTTTTACGAGGATGAAACGCCTTACGTCTCGATACTCTGGTTCGAAATCCATTCGCATGCGGTTGTATTCGTATTCTCTACTCATGTTCGATAGTAGAAATAGAACATTACGGCATTTCGTCTCGTTGAATGTGGGTTCTAAGATATAGATAAGCTGGTAGGCGTATCGATAATCTTTCTGGTAATACCCACGCTCAGGATCATATAGGGCTACTTTCCCATTTTCGAGGGTGATTACATGAGTGTATTTATTTAACCCCTTAGCCACTACTAACTCTGGTAACGATTTAGGCTCTGGCTTTTTTGGGTTTTCTTCCTTGAATCTCTCAAACCATTCATTTCGGTAAGCTTTCAGCTTGTTTCTGATACCTTCCTTGCTGCTTGGTTTTCCAGGCTCTAACCCTTTAGAAAATTGTTCTCGGTAATAGTCGAAATCAATCGTTGTCACGCATTCCCCTCCTTGCTTCTTTATCTAACATGCTCTTAAATGTCCTTTCAAATTCCTTGTCACCTAACGGCTCTGGTGTGTTGCTATTTGCCATCTTTGCGAGATGGTAAGTTATTTCTGGGTCAACACCTCGAAGGAGTAGCCCGCCGACAAACTCAGCTAAGGCGTTGTTTCGTCCTCCTTGGTCTCCAAAACCTAGCAGTATGCTTTCAAAGAGCTTGGTCGTTTTTGTGCTCTTGGTGTACCCACTAGCGAACGATGGCATCTCATACTGTGTAGGCTCTGACTTCATTTTCTGCAACACCTTTATCAACTCAAGGGGTGCCTCTGTTATGCTCCCGCTTTTTGGCGAATGTATGACATCCCATTCGTAGTACCCCTTAGAATTGTTAGACGGTGGCACCAGTACATAGTTATTAACGTGTGCCTTGATATCTACGCCCTCAATCATCCCGATATTCTGTGATATAGGGTGATTCGGGTCTTTCTTTAAGTAGATATGCCGTCCACCGCTTGGTGTAGTAGCCTGCAAGGTTGGTGGTATCAGCCGTGCATGTTCCCAATTCCTTAGATTCGTTAAGCCATCCACATCACCGTGCATGTCAACATCAATGACGAAGAATGTATCAGTCCTAAGAGCTATGTTAGCGTCTGGATTTTCTCGCCATGCCCTGCGTATTTCGTTTTCGGTCATGGGAGGTTTGTCAGCAAAGGATATAAGAGGGGTTTTGCCGTTTTTTGAAATGGGAATAACAGAGTAGCCCATGCGTTGATAGTTGATTGCGTAATCAACCATCTCCATAATTAGAATGGAAGGTCTGAATCCGAGATATCCATAGGATTACCTGCCGGAAGTGGTAGCTCGGTAACTTCCATACGTTTAACGTTTAAGTTTTCGTATGTCTTACCTTGCCACTCAGATTTTTCATTCTTAACGGTCACTTTAAGGGCCTTGCCTACGAGTTGACCAAGGTAATCTTCCAAACTGCTAAATTTAGTCCCGTCTGGGATACCGGCAGCTTTGGCAAGGTTCATGATAGAACCGACTGGATATTTACCATCTTCCTTCTTAGCAAAAATGCGATGGAAGATAATGTTATTTTGAAACTCTTGTTGGAAGTCCTTGCGAATACGGAAACGAATGTCAAGATAGTCCGCACCACCTTGAGTAGCGTCTTGTTTTGCTTGGTCGATGGTAACTTCATAAGTGCCATCTTTGATTGATCCAAATTCTTTAGCTTGTGAATAATCGATTGTAAACATATTGTTTTATCTCCAAATATTTCTTTTTTTCTGTTGGATAAACACCCATCCAGGCTTATATCCATGTTGTTTAGCAAAGGCTTGCAATTCTGCGATGGTTTGGCATTGGTCACTAGTGACGAATGTTTCCACCTTATCGCTGACTGCTTGCCGTCTTTCTTCGAGCTCAATTTCTCGAAGAATTTCTATCTCTTCTTTGGTAGGCTGATTCTCATGGCCACATAGTGGGCAGATACGTTCAGCACTCCAGAATGTAGCGTAGCACTCATCACACGTTCGAGTGGTAGGCTCACCGAGTTTAGCTTTCTGTTTCTGCTTACTCACACCACTCAGCGACCATTCTCGGTCATCATTGGGTAATCCATGCCTATCGACATTTCCAACGTGGTCAATGATAATCGCTGTTTTTCCCTCACGAGGATTTAAAGCCCTCATGGCAAACTGAAGATATAGGGATAATGATTGTGTGGGGCGTAGCATGATACAAACATCAACGTTTGGCAGGTCGATACCTTCCGTGAATAGCTCACAATTTACCATGACTGTAAGCTCTCCATCTCTAAAGGCCCGCATTGCCCTCTCTCGTTCCTCTGGTGGCGTTTTACCACTGATTGCGATAGAACTATAACCATGCTCGTTAAACGTGTTAGAAACGCTCTCAGAGGCTTCTACGCTATGTGTATACACTATGGCTTGTTTGCCTTTGGCTAATTTTTCATAGTGTCGTATGACATCACCGTAGATCACACGCTTCATGGTGTCGTCTACGGATTTTTTTGTAAACTCTCCACCACGTTTTTTTAGGTTCGTGGTATCGATTAAAGAAGGGGCATAGTATTTAAACGGGGCGATGTTCCCATTCTCTTGTAGCCATTTAACTGACTCGCCTAGAACAATGTCGTCTGCGATGTCGTCAAACCCACTACCATCTAGTCGGGCTGGCGTACCGGTAAACATGAGAACAACGCTATTAGTGTAGTATTCAATAATTTTGAGGTAGGTCTTAGCCTTAACGTGATGGGCCTCGTCAATCAGTATGATTGATGGCTCTGGCAACTTACCAAGGTTTCGTGCTATCTTAGTCACACTATCAATGGTTACAAGAGCCATATCAACGCCATTCCTCTTGAATGTATTGACTACCTGCTCATTGATTTCCTTTCTGTGACTGAAGAATAGGACGGTGTTTCCTTTATCTGTTGCACCTTTTGCAATGTGGGCCATAACTACGGTCTTCCCACTCCGAGGTGGAGACTGTACCATGATTCGTTTATTGCCATTTAGTATAGATTGCTTGATGCCGTTAACGAGGTCATTCTGGTAATTCCTTAGCGAAAAGCTCATCTACCTTACACCCCTTTCGCTCATCGAGACGATTCTTGGCGTAGACGCTTGCTGACGGTTGTAAGATAAACCCTCTTACTTCCTCACCGTCTTCAGTGGTCTTTTTGACAAGTCGAGCTACCACATCGGTTAGACCGAGGAAGTTATTTAAAATTTTTGAGCGAATGTCTGGCATGGCACGATTGTAGATAATGCCGTTTTCGTCCGTCCACTGATCAGATGTTTCCCATGCGATAAACACGATTCGTTTGTTGAGTTGCAACAAAGCTCGTAAGCTATCTAGGATAGTGAAATCGACACGTTGGTAATCAGCTTGTGAAGGTACACGGTTGTTATTGCCTTCACGCCCTAGATTAGATAGGCACGCTCGGAACAGTTCTGAAACATTATCAACTACGATAGTGTCGTATGGTTGACCAGCTCCCTTTAAGAGTTCCTTGACGATTGTTAACCATTCATCCCAAATTTTATGAGTGTCTACGTCTGCGATATCAATATTCTTACAACCACTTAGCACCTTGGCTGATTTATCGATATTGATAACCAGTGTCTTACCAGGAATGTGTTTGACCGCTGAAGTCTTACCAAACCCCGGATTTCCATAAATCAGATAACAAGCATCGTTATTTTTTAATTCTGTAGCTTTAGTAATTTTCATCGGATACTTAAGTTTCTCCTTTCTTCGAGTGCAGCACCTCGGATGGTAGCACCACTGTTAAGTAACTCTTTAATCGTTTTCTTGTCTGGCTTGTAGCTGACAATTTGATATTTCTTAGGAAGTTTCTCCTCATCCACTACTACTGCCTTCGATTTGCGGAAACCAACTTTGAATAACGTGGTGTCTACTCTATCCTGGCCAGTTTCAGCCATACTAGTAGCAAGAGCTGCCTTAAGGTTGTCGATTTTAGATTGGTCTGACTTATTCAAACTATCTAAACGTTTCTTTTCATTTTTGCGAGCTTCAATATCAGCTTCTAGCGATTTGATAACCTTGACATAACCTTCTACTTTATTTTCATAGTCGGCAGTCCAGTCAATTGCTTCGAGTGTATCGAGCTTGGTTTCATCGTCAATTTCCATGTTATAGATTTCTAGAAACTGACCAGTTAAATCATATAATGTTGCCATATTTAATGCCTACCCTCCCACCACTTCAATTATTTAATTACTTGTCTTCTTTGCCGTTGTATTTTTTAAAGCTCAATGTCAAACCTGCGATACCTGCGGAGATAACCAAGAGACCAAGTGTTGACATGATGCCCTCTTTTTCGCCAGTGTTTGGTAGAACGCCTCCATAAACGGCTGTTTTTGGTGCCTCTTTTGGCTCAGAATCGAGCTTATAAGATACTGTGGCAGATTGTGCCACTTTGCCATTAGAACGCTCTACGCTCGTTTTAGGGGCTTTTTCTGGTGTGCTAGGTTTTTCTGGCTCTACTGGAATTTCAAGCTCTGGCAAGTCCAAGATAGGAGCATCGTTTGGAATTACACCGCCTTCAAATGGTGGGAGCTCACGTTCTTCTGGAATACCCGGAATGCCACCACTAAATTCTGGCTTGTCATGTACTGGTGCTTCATTTGGCACTGTTCCGCCATTCCATTCTGGTTTATCGTAAACTGGGGCTTCGTTCGGTACGGTACCGATTGGCTCAGTGTACTCTGGCAATTCTCGCACCTCTGGAATGCCGGGGATACCGCCCTCAAATTCTGGGATATCTACTTTCGGAGCTTCACGGGGAATTTCAAACGTTGGCTCTGGCTTGTTTTCACCGCTTGCGTCCCCACGTCCGCCTACAAGCTGAATTTTCATATATGAAACAGCACCGTCTGATTCAGCTTTCAGTTCAATCTTGTTAGTAGGGTTTACTGAATCCTTCACAGCATTTACAAGTTTAGTCTTGTAGTTAATGTAGATCATGTGATCTAAGCGATCCATTGTGATAGTGAAGCCATGTTCAGATTTACTGATAGACTTAACCAAGTTCATAGCATCACCCTTATCAATCCAAGGGTCAACACTTTCAATATTCTTTACTTCAAAGAAGTTATCAACAAGTTTTTGGTTCTCACTCATTTCATCAATGATAGTTACATAGTTAAGAACACGTTTAGCGTAATTCACACGAGCAGTCCAATTGATAACTGTAGGATCATCTTTGTCTTGTGATCCCCATTTTGCAATCAATTCATCTTTACCAATGACTTGCTCTGCACCTACATTAGTTGTTACTACAGTACCGTTAAAGTTAGCAGTTACAGGCTTACCCGATTGAACCTTATCTGTCCAACTTGCATCAAGTTTTAGACTCATGCTCTTGTTAAGAGGGTGAGTTTTGAAATAGTCATTAAATACAGTTGTCACCTTGTTAGTAGTGGCATCCGCTGTAGCTTTACCAACCACAGCCTTCTCTGGGTTTTGTACATCAAACTCGTAAGAGGTTTGGAATTTCACTTCTTCGGGCAAGTCAAAAGTAACTTTGTCCCCCTCATTCACCGGAACATCATCCGGGATTTTAATGTCTTTATACTCAACTTCAAACGGGCTATATTTACCGTTACCATTCGGGAATGTTACTTCCACATTTGGATTGTTAACTGTGATTGTGTCACCCTCTTTGACAACGCTTGTAGGCGCTGCTGGTGTTTCAGCTACTGGTTGAGCTACCTCTGTAGTTGGTGCTGGTGTTTCTGCAATCGGTTGAGATTCTACTGGAGCTGGTGCTAGCACTTTTGGTGTTTCTGTCACTGTTTCAGACGGTGTCACAGTGACATTGCCAGCGTTGTCAGCAGTATAGACATTAGACACCGCTGGTTGAGCGTCAACTACTGGCTGTGTTGTTTCGTCCGCTGATACTTGGCCAGCACCAATCAATAGAGCTGTCGCAATAACAAGCGTGCCACAAAGCCCATAGGCTTTAGTTTTAACGTAGCTAGGTTTTGAAGTTGTTTGAGTGTTAAAAGATTTCATGGTATAATCTCCTTGGTATAATTTTCTTGCA
>ERZ1026901.1570-NODE-1570-length-12704-cov-7.172820_pt1 | contig 12704 bp, 15 predicted proteins | sample MGYA00380179_ERZ1026901 | MGnify/ENA primary metagenome ERZ1026901 (study PRJEB33269, sample SAMEA4719815) | human gut metagenome | biome: human-associated habitat; feature: organic feature; material: feces | place: Cameroon | collected 2013-10 ... | reverse complement strand
GCTTTCGCTGTTATCTTCTATGCTTGCTCATACTATGATTTACAGTCCGTGGGTTATATACTTCAGCATTATTGCAACACAATGGTTAGTTCGTTTTATCAAAATGAAGCGAAAGAGTGATTTGGTCTTGACCGTTCTGTTTTTTGTGCTTTCCATTTTGGCATTTGTTGGATTTGTTAGCCACCTTTTAGAGGTGAGAATATGAAAGAACAATTACAACTGAAAAATCACTTAAAGGAAGTTCGCACAGAAGCAAATCTTTCTCAAGCTCAGCTTGCAGAAATGGTAGGGGTATCAAGAAATACCATTAGTTCTATTGAAACAGGACAGTTTAATCCAACTGCAAAATTGGCTCTAATTCTTTGTATTGCATTGGACAAAAAATTTGAGGAACTATTCTATTTTTAGGAGGTCATTATGGAAAATATTATAATGTTGATTTTGGGAGTGCTCATATCTGTTATGGGAATTGTAAATATCAAAGGCAATATCAGCACAATTCACTCTTATAACAGGCGAAAAGTAAAGGAAGAAGATATACCAAAGTATGGAAAAACAGTCGGCACAGGAACGCTGATTATAGGAATATCTCTTGTATTAGGTTTTATTGTTTCGTTTTGGAGTGAAATAATTATAGATTATATCATTCTTCCAGCAGTTATTGTCGGATTAGGCTTTATATTGTATGGACAGTTCAAATACAATAAAGGAATTTTTTGAGAATCAGGGAGGTATAAAGATGGAATTGAACACAATATCAGGTCTGGCGATAGCGGGAGTTATCTGCTCCGTTGTCCTCTCGATGGGGGTACCGATTGCTTTGTTCATTGCAGGAAGGGTGAAGCTTAAGGCAAGGATTTCCTCGTTCTTTATCGGAGCAGGAACCTATCTGCTGTTTGCCATGCTGTTGGAGCAGATGCTGCATGTTCTTGTCATTCAGTTCTGCGGACTGAACGCACAGAGCAGGCCATGGCTTTACTATGTGTACGCGGCTTTGGCTGCAGCGGTTTTTGAAGAGACCGGAAGACTGATTGCCATGAAGTTCTGGATGAAGAAATGGCTGGATTTTCCAAATGCACTGATGTATGGAATCGGGCATGGCGGTGTGGAGGCCATTCTGCTCGGAGGACTCTCCGGAATCAGCAATCTTGTGTCCATGCTGATGATCAACAGCGGAGCCATGCAGAATACGCTGGCGGCACTTCCTGCTGAGTCTGCAAACCAGACCGTGTCACAGCTGTCGGCCCTATGGACAACACCGGCACCACTCTTTTTTGTAAGCGGAATCGAAAGAATCAGTGCCATCATTCTGCATATCGGGTTGTCACTGCTGATCTACCGGGCGGTAAAGGCAGGCAAATGCAGGACAGCGGCTTTTACAGCGGTTCTTGCATATGGGATTCATTTTATCGTGGACTTCTTTGCCGTGGCAGGTCCGGCGCTTCTTCCCATCTATGTGATTGAAATTGGTGTCTTTGTGATGGCAGCCGGAACTCTTGTTATGGCGTTGAAGATGGGGAATGATGGAAGAACTGTAAATTCAAGTTTGCAGAACTAATAGAGAAGTAACATATAAAACAATAAATATGGTCAAAAAATCATCGACATCCGACCTACAGCACGTTATAATATAGTTAATCTAATAAGAAAACCAAGTGATCATTGTTACGAAGCTGAATCGTAATGGTGGCCAACTGAGTGAACTCGATGGAACGGAATGGTTATATCCTCCGGGTGCTCCGAGCACCGGACGAGCACCGAAAGGTGCTTTACAGAGATGAAAACAGGTTTTCTTATTTTGACAGGGAGTAACAGAATAGTTAGGAAAACCAAGGATTTCCTCGACTTAGGTTGACTAATTATTGATGGAGAAACATTAGAATATTGATTGATACAAAACTGCACTCAGGGATATTGTGGGTGCAGTTTTGTATTAAAATTATTGGTTTGTTGAATAGGGGTAAATGGTGGTATAATCCTATTATTGTTAGATAGTAATAATAGGTGATTTTTATGGAACGAGTGGTGAAGTTTTAATGACTAAGGATGAATGGTACAGGCAGTTATTTGAGCGGCTGGGGAATTCCAGGTTCCGAAGCAGTTTCCATCTGAAGCAGAAAGATATTGATTACATAAATGAAAAAGGGTTGGACACAATCAGACAACATGCAAAGGATTTTATTGCAAAGAGAGAAGCTCCGGCATATATAGCAAATGATGGCAAGCAGACACCAATGAAAGGTCATCCGGTATTTATCGCTCAGCATGCAACAGCTACATGCTGCAGGGAGTGCATCCGAAAGTGGCATAAAATGCAGCCGGGCAAGGAATTGAGTCAGGTGCAGCAGGATTATCTTGTAGATGTAATTATGACATGGATTCAAAAAGAAATCGAGGGGCAGGAACATAAAATATGAGTTTTGTCAATACATGTTGGATAATGACATTAATAATTGGATACATCATTATGCTTATAAGCTTGCTGTTGGGAGTAGTATTACTGTAATAATGTTCATATAGAGGTGTGTATTATGGGAAACGAATCAGGTGAATGGATTATGCATGGCATTAATTGGGACAACCCGGATTGCATCCATTCTGTAGATGAAGCAATTAAGTATATAAATGAATTTGGCTTTTTACCATTATTTAAGAATGACATAGATGGGTTTTCACTTGAAGAAAGAACTGTTCCAGAGTACTGGTGGAGTGATAATCCGGAGATTGATCCATGGATGTGGCGGGCTGTTATAGCAAGGCGGCATGATATCGTTTATGGAAAGTTCTTTGATAAGAAGGCAGGATTTATATCAAAAAAGTGGCTTCCTGTATTTGCTAATTATCGCCGGGATGGATATGATTTTGATGCATTATATGATGATGGAAAAGCGCCTAATAAGCATAAAAAGATAATGGTCAATTTTATGGAAGATAATGCTGATTCAGAGATTTATTCAAATGAATTGAAAAAACAAGCTGGATTTGGTAAGGATGGAGAAAAGGGATTTGATGGTGCAATAACGAATCTTATGATGCAGACATATCTGTGCAACTGCGATTTTAAGAAGAGAGTGAATAAGAGAGGTATTGAATACGGATGGGATGTTGCAGTGTATTCATCTATTGAGCATATCTATGGATACGATTATGTGACTTCCTGCTACAAGGATAATCCACAGGATTCATGGAAGCAGATTGTAGATTATATGCATGAGATGTATCCGGAGGCAACGGATAAGCAGATAAGGAAGCTGTTAAAGTAATACAGGCATGGATAAGGAGGCGCCACAATGCCATTTAAGATTGTTCGCAACGATATAACAAAGGTAAAAGCAGATGTAATCGTAAATACTGCTAAAGGATAAGGCATTACAGATTGCTGTGTCAGTATTCAGCCAGTTTCTTACCGAAAATGAAATTGAAATTATATTGGTATTTTTTGATAAAAGGTCTTTTCAGTTTTCCGTTCAGATTGTAGGTGATATTGATTCTTACATAGATGTTAATTATGTCAGGGAAAGTCATAGAAAAGAATATCCAGTGCGAAGCAGAAGTGGTGCTCGCAGGAGAGAATTGTCAGCGGCAGGTTGGCTTTATGATTCAATTGAAAGAACAAGAGAGGTAGCAAGAGCGACAGCAAATGTGACACATAATCATCCGGAAGGTATAAAGGGTGCAGAAGCATTTTATGGAATCCCTGCTGTGCTGATTGCAGAGTGTAAAAGTCGGATTGATAAGGGAATGATGACGGATGTTCTTGATGAATTTGATCATGTACTTGGCAGCAGGAGCGTGGATACTTATCCATCAAATGTTAGTGGTAATGCAAAGATATACTTAAATGTTGGTATAGTTATTTTTTGTTTATTATGGTATATTTTAAGCATAATGTTTGACGTCTGGTATATTCATTTGGAGCCAACTCAAATAATATATAGAAATTACTTGGGTGCAAAAAAAGTAATAAAAGCAAGTGATATTTATTATTTTGAAAGAAACTCAAATGGCTCGTTAATTATAGTATGTTCTGATGAAACTAAAGTTTCTTTTGAACCGGAGTACGCAGATAGCATTATGTTATGGATGAGCGAGCAAAGTATTAAAACAAAAAATGCAAGAAAAAAAGATAGATTTATTATTAGACCAGCAAAATATCAAAGGGTGCTAAGTGTTTTGTGCTTAGTAGTGTTTTTGGCTTTTTTGCTTTTGGGAATATTTACATATAATGTAGTAGTAAGCCTTATATTTGGACTTTTGTTAATATTTGGCATATGGAATTGCGGTTACCACTATTCAAAAAAATATACTATTGGTAATGGATATATTGAAGAGTCAAGTATATTAAAGAGAAAAAAATTGATTGCATATGTTGACATATCTGAAGCGGAGATTAAACAAGGGGATAACGTTACTTATATTTTACTGTTTGATAAAAGGTCAAAACGACCAATTATAAAAATAAACATGTATTATGAAAATGCATTTTTGATTAAAGAACTTGCTTATAAAATGAATTGGTTAAAGTAATTTCTGCAATCAACAAATTCATGCTTCACGGATTATGATATTGCACCTGCAATTAAAAATTGATAGGACGGTAAATAATGAGTCTTAATTACATGTGCTTCTCATTCTAGATTGATGTATGCTTCTCAACTGCACTTGAAAAGCAATTGATAAAGATCCAATGATGAGATGAGGACGCTAATCGAGAGCGAAGGCAGCGCAAGAACAAGCATAATGTTTAAAAAAGCAGAGCGAGAAATAAAAGTGAAGAATAGAAAAGGAAGGGAATGGATATGAACGAAGAATATGGGCTAACTCCTTATGAAACAAGGGAAATCCTGTTTTATAAAACCGATAATGGTGAAGTTCGGGTTGAAATCCTTTTATATCAGGAAAACTTGTGGCTGACGCAGGCAAAGATGGCAGAATTATTTGAAGTGCAAAAGGCGGCTATTTCAAAACATTTGAAAAATATTTTTACATCCGGCGAATTGCAGGAAGAAGCAGTTGTTTCCAAAATGGAAACAACTGCGGCAGACGGCAAGCGGTACAATACAAAATATTACAATCTGGATGCTATTATTGCTGTCGGATACCGTGTTAATTCTAAAAAGGCTACGATGTTCCGCATTTGGGCAAATCGAGTATTAAAAGAATTTATTATTAAAGGCTATGTGATCAAATCACTTAATCTTTTACTATTTCCTTCCGTTCTACCGATTATCCTTGCTTCATCAATATAATGTATTTCCTTTTCTGATAGTCCATCATAATAATCCATTACACACACCACCTTACATAGATTCACTTTCCTCACACAGTACTCCAACAATGCGTCCTATGCAACTTTACATTTCGACTAAGAAATCCATAAGTTCATTATAGAAATCCCATTTTCTCTTAATGACAATTGTTTTGGTTTTTTCTCTTTTTTTAAAATCTTTGGTCAAGTTACTAAACTCAAGATAATTAATTGTCACTTCGCTATCCCCATTTTTATTTTTAGAAATATTTGCAACAGACAAAATCTTCCAAATATCCTTATGCCCTGGTAGATTTTCAATGTCATACTCATTCTTAATTCTGCTACTGTAAAATGCCCAATCAGCTTCGCCCTTCCGTGATAATATTTCACCTAATATAGGATGCCCTTTTCTTGAAAGGAATATAGAAGATGTTTCTTCCTGATTTAAATACCTAAACCGATATAAATTTCCTCTGCAGGAATCATAAATATACTTCCACTCATTCCATTCTCTCGGATCAAAAATAACGTTAGTTTTCCTTTTTTTCGCTAGTGCTTTTTTTGCTTTATATTCTTCCAGTTTTTTCTTCATATCAGGGCTTGTCTGTCGTGAATATAAAGGACTGACTGACATTTTTTCTACAGCATCACTAAAAGCTGCTGTATAGTTGGGGTGCATTTTAGCGCAACGTTCCACAATATTGTCTTCACCATCTATGATAACTCCCCTGTAATATTCACATTGATAATCTTCATGCCAAATTTTTTCAGCCTCAGGTCTGAAAACCCGACTTTTTCCATCCATCGCCAGTTCTCCTTCAACTTTCGATTTGTTACTCACATACCAGATCTTTTGTCGAATTATTTTATGATAGCCATTAAAAGCACCTTCTCTTGTGGTTATGAGTTAATTATAAAACACCAATTTACAACTTTTTTCATAAAAAAAATTGTACAGGGCTTTCTGATGTATAATGAATTTGCACAAAAACATTAAAAAGGAAAGTGAACCTGTACGACAAAGACATTATACAATGAAAACTCATTAATTGGTAGACTTCATAAATATTTTCTAGCATATTTTGAAACTGTTTCTGTTTCTACGGCAGAAACATTATTTTTACTGGTACTTTCAATACTCGCATTGTGATCTCATTGGAAATGCCAGAGCAGATTCTGCGTCTTTTTTTGTAGTTTTATTGCAATAAAGAACAAAGATTCGATGTGCGAGGGCAGACTTTGGGACTCGTAAAATGCTAAGCTATAGCCATCATAAGAAACAAGCATTTAATTTACGAAAACAGGAGGACAGGACAAAATGGAAAAATTTATTTACTGGATAAAAAGGACACTGCATCATTCAAAACAATGCAACAGCTTATGTATGCTGTGCAAGTATTATGATGAATGTAAAATCGACGGACCGGTATAATAGCAGGAGGACACGACAATGAAAGAAATGTATTTTACAATAGCAGGATGTAACCATTATTACGGAAGTGACTTCATGGAAAAAGGCATGAAGGTCAAGCTGGTCAAGGAGCCGGACAATGAGTATGACAGCGAAGCAATACAGGTAAAGATAAAAGGACTTGGCAAAGTAGGCTACGTAGCCAACAGCCCATACACCGTGAAGGGTGAGTCAATGAGTGCAGGCAGACTGTATGACAAAATCGGTGGTAAGGCAAAAGGAAAGATTGTGTTTGTGACAGACGGCGGAGTGATTTGCAAAGTAATCAGTGATGGTAAGGACAAGCCGGTGATGATAGAAGAAGACAAAGTAAATGATGAAGATTAGTTAGGTTTTAAAATATAGTTTTTTTCAATGCTTAATGGTATAATAAACTCATGATGAACAAAAACAAAACCTTGGAGTATTACAACAAAAATGCAGATAATTTTGCAAAAACAACAATAAATGTGGATTTTTATGAGACACAAAATCGCTTTAGCACGCTGTTGCCGGAGCACGGATATATATTGGATTTTGGCTGTGGTTCAGGAAGAGATACAAAATATTTTTTGGAACAGGGCTTTTATGTAGATGCCACAGATGGTTCAGAGGAAATGTGTCATATCGCAAGCAATTACACAGGAATACAAGTCAGAAGGCTGCTATTTGAAGAGCTTGACGAGAACAAAAAATATGATGGCATATGGGCCTGCTCGTCAATACTTCATCTTCCTAAGAATGAACTTAAAGCCGTGTTTATGAAAATGTTTAAAGCATTAAAGGAAGACGGCATAATCTACACATCCTTTAAGTATGGTGACTTTGAAGGAGAAAGAAATGACCGCTATTTCACAGATTTCACGGAAAAGACATTTGAAGAGTTTGTTGATGAAATAGATAATCTGCAACTGAAGGAAGAGTGGATTACAGGCGATGTAAGACCGGGGCGGGGAGAAGAAAAATGGCTGAACGTAATACTGCAGAAGAATTAGATGATGTATATGAAATAAAATATTCGACAGATGCAATGACCGGAGGCGCGGATAAGAGAATGTATCTGTACTATCAGCTTGCAGACAGTATAAAAAAGGCTGACAGTGTGGATATTATTGTTTCGTTCCTGATGGAATCAGGCGTGAAAATGCTGCTCGGTGAGCTTGATGATGCACTAAAACGTGGTGCAAAAATCAGAATTCTGACAGGAAACTATCTTGGCATTACGCAGCCATCAGCACTGTATCTCATAAAGCATAAGCTTGGTGACCAGGTCGATTTGCGTTTTTATAATGAGAAAAACCGTTCATTTCATCCGAAATCATATATGTTTCATTACAAGGATTACAGTGAGCTATACATTGGTTCCTCTAATATTTCAAGAAGTGCACTGACATCCGGTATCGAGTGGAATTACAGATTCAGCAATAAAACAGATCCGATTAATTATGAGAAGTTTTACAATACTTTTGTAGACTTATTCGAAAATCATTCCATAGTAATAGACGATGAAGAACTGAAAAAATATTCAAAGAACTGGCACCGTCCGGCAGTATCAAAGGACTTGGACAGATATGATTTGCAGGATGATAAAGAGACATCAAATCAGATACCGCTATTTGAGCCGAGAGGCGCGCAGATAGAGGCTTTGTGTGCTCTGGAAAATACGAGAGCAGAGGGCGCAAGGAGAGCTCTGGTTCAAGCTGCAACCGGTGTCGGAAAAACATATCTTGCGGCATTTGATTCAAAAAATTATGAGAGAGTTTTGTTTGTTGCACACCGTGAGGAAATATTAAAGCAGGCAGCAGAATCATTTAAAAATGTACGTGATTCAGATGATTACGGATTCTTTAACGGAGATAGTAAATGCACTGAAAAGTCGGTGATTTTTGCGTCAGTTGCGACTCTTGGCAGAGTGGAATATCTGAATGAAAATTACTTTGCACCGGATTATTTTACATATGTTGTGATTGATGAATTTCACCATGCTGTTAATGAACAGTATCAGAGAATTGTTGATTATTTTAAGCCAAAATTCCTACTGGGACTCACCGCGACTCCGGAGAGAATGGACGGAAAAAATATCTATGAAATATGCGATTACAATGTGCCATATGAGATTTCACTAAAGGAAGCAATCAACAAAGGAATGCTTGTGCCGTTTCATTATTATGGAATCTTTGATGAAACAGATTATTCAAAGCTGCATATAGTAAGAGGCAGATATGACGAAAAGGAATTAAATGAAACCTATATAGGAAACGTTAGCAGATATGAGCTGATTTACAAATATTATTGTAAATACGGCTCAAGGCAGGCGCTTGGCTTCTGCTGTTCAAGGGAGCATGCAAGAGAGATGGCAAAAGAATTTTCAAAAAGAGGAATACCATCTGTAGCAGTGTTCAGCGATGCAAGCGGCGAATATACAGAGGATAGAAATGTAGCTATTAGGCAGCTTAAGCAGGGCAAAATCAGAGTGATTTTTTCAGTGGATATGTTTAATGAAGGTGTGGATATCACATCAGTTGATATGGTAATGTTCCTCAGGCCTACGGAATCTCCGATAGTTTTTCTCCAGCAGCTTGGAAGAGGACTCCGTAAATGCAGAGGAAAAGAGTTTTTGACAGTGCTTGATTTTATCGGCAATTATGAGAAGGCGGGCAGAGTGCGCTTCCTTCTGTCAGACAGGAGTAATCAGCATGCAGGTGCGTATAATCCGTCAGATACATCAGCTTTTCCGGATGATTGTCTGGTAGATTTTGATATGAAGCTGATTGATCTTTTTGCGGAAATGGACAGAAAACATTTAAAGCTTAAAGACCAGATAATTAATGAATATTTCAGGGTGAAGGAACTTCTCGGAAGGCGCCCGGACAGAATGGATTTGTTCACATATATGGACGATGGAATTTATGAAATAGCCATTGCTCATTCAAAGGATAATCCATTTAAGAAATATCTCGAATTTCTTAAAGAACTGGATGAGCTTAATCAGGATGAAGAGGTTTTTTACAAAGGAATAGGAAGAGAATTTATCAGTCTGCTTGAAAACACCAGCATGTCAAAGGTGTATAAGATGCCTGTACTTATGGCATTTTATAATCATGGAAATATCCTGATGGAGGTGTCGGAAGAGCAGCTGCTTTCAAGCTGGAAGGAGTTCTTTTCAACCGGAACCAACTGGAAAGATCTCGATAAAAATATGACTATTCAAAAATACAATTCCATATCGGATAAGGAACATTTAAAGAAGATTCTATCGATGCCGGTGCATTTCCTTTTGGAGTCGGGAAAGGGATTTTTTGTGAAGAAAGATGGTGCGGCAATCGGGCTTAGAGAAGAGCTGAGACCGCTAATTGATAATCCGGTAATGGTTTGTCAGATGAAGGATGTGATTGATTATAGGGCTATGGACTATTATCAGAGGAGATATAGGCAGTCACAGGAAGATGGAGAAGTATAACCATTCGGTTCAGGGGAGGAAGTCCGACCTGCGTGGATGTACAGAAAATCAGATTTAAATATTATGCAAATGGAACAGTAATTTGGCAAAGAAAATGCCCTGCTTGTCAAGGTGGAAGGTTATAAAATATGAGGTACAGTGCATGACTGATGAAGAAGAAAAGGTAATATGTGATTTTTATGCAAAAGAATTTCCAGATACGATGTCATTTGATGATGTTTCAACTAAGCTTGATACATTGAATAATCATCCACACATACAGCAATTAAGACGTATATTTTGTGATAATCTGGTGTTTGCGTTAACAGAGGGATTTGTTAAATATGATGATACATCTCTGGTAGCGTATGAGGGATCTTTACTTAAGCTTGTATATGAAAATATAGAGAAGTTGGACAAAGATAGTTACTTCTTTTGGGCATTCTATTATTATTTAAAAAAGCAGTATAAAAAGTGCAAAGACAATATACATAAAGTGTGTAGTGAAAAGCTTAAACAAGGTGTTCTGAATGAGGATGGGGTACTGGATTTTTTCTTGGTTCCTTTTAAAAATGCACCTAATGAAATCTGGGATTTTATTACAGATGAAGTAAAAAGTGTAAAGTGCGAAGCGGGAATACCAGAGTTTTGTGATTTGATATCCTTGTATTATAGGAGCAATGATAATGATGTTGTAGTTGATGCGTTGCTTTCATTTATTCAGAAATATCCAAACTATAAATCTCCTAATGAAATGCTGGGATATACATATTACAATATGTCTATGTGGAATAATGCTATTGCCTGTTTTGAAAAGGTTGAGAAGGAATATTATTTCTTTATGTCAGATATATATTGGATGTTAGCATGGTCGAGTGGCAAGATTAAAAATTTTGCTGATGAAGAAAAGTATTATCGGTTGAGCTATGAACTTGCCCCTGATGTGCAGTTTACTTTAAATAATCTTGGCTATTCATTATATAAGCAGAAGAAATATTTAGAAGCTAGGGACATTTTTAAGCAATGTTTGGATGCTGAAAAAGATTTACCGTGTGCAGCCAATAATTATGTTCGTGTTTTAATCGCTCTTGGTAGAAATGGAGATGCAAAGAAATTTATCAATTCCGGAAAATTTAAAGTTGTTAAAGCCATTCGCGACAGAGTGAAAAAGCTGGATAATCACAATGCAAGATTGAAGAAGTGTGATGTAGCAGTTGAACCAGATATTGATGACATCGACAGTACCAAGAAAGTTACAATAGACATTGGTGTAAAACGACAGCAGTTTTCTAATGAAAGGTTGTTAGAAGATGAGCTTACTGCAAGGATAGAAAGTGGTATGCCAGTATTTGGCTTGAACCTTAAAGTGTATAAGCGCAAAGGTGAATATGGCAGACAATATAATATTTCAGCTGGAAGACGTGATTTATTGTGTGAAGATACTGTGGGAAATTTATATGTTGTTGAATTGAAGAAGGATAGTGGCTACGATGATGCTTATGAACAAACGGCTCAGTATCTTGACTGGTTTGAGAAAAGTGAAAAATTTAAAGGTAAAAAAGTGTATGGAATTATTTGTTTGAACAATCCAACAAAGGAGCTTATTTCAAGGGTGCATAATGATAAGAGAATGAGATTGTTTGAATATCAGATATCCTATACAGAATTATAATGTAAACTTATACCAATAGGATTACAGTGCTTCAAGTTCGCAGGACTTGCATTTTTTTTATTTGGAAAAGAAGTCATTTATGCCGTTTGGAGCAGAGGTAGTATAGGATAATTAATATAAATGGAAATCAATTATGAAAAAATAATATGTCCAAAATGTAAATCAGAAAACAGTATACCAATTATATATACAGATTGCAAAAACCAAGAGTTGTTAGAGTCTGTAAACCGAGGGATTGTCTGCTGGCAGATGGTGTATGTTCAGAACTGGCGGCAGACTATTATTGTAAAAGTGTGGTTTTTCATGGTGTACCGGAAGTCTGACCGGTGTGGATGTACAGAAAATCAGAAGTAAATATTGGGCCAATTTCGGATGTTGTGATAAGAATTCAGATGAACTGGGAAAAGATGTGTATGAGTTTACTAGTGATGGAGAAAGCTACGAAATGACGGTAACTTATATTGATGGTCGTAAGAAGAAAGTTAATGGAGATGTAGATTGTACTGAAATTGATGAGGCAGTGTTTTAATTTTTGAAAAATCACTCTATAACAGAGAGTTAAGCATATAGGGGGTGAGACGCAGAATAGATGATGGTGAAACTGGCTATGGGTAATGGAATCAGGTCTATTGCATTTCCCTTCATATCAACGGGAGTATATAGTTTTTCGGTGGAACTTGCGGCAAAGATTGCTGTATGTACAGCTGCCAAATTTCTGCAGGGGAATCCGGGGGCAGTTTGATTTAGTAGAATGGATGTTGTTTGATTATCATACGGAATCGGTGTACGAAGCTGAGGTTGATAAATTATATGATAAATAAATAATAGTAGAACCTAAAGAGGAAGACATCTTCCACCAGCATATCAATAATGCTTGTGGAGCTTTTTATTA
>ERZ1026901.1562-NODE-1562-length-12784-cov-81.570980_pt1 | contig 12784 bp, 8 predicted proteins | sample MGYA00380179_ERZ1026901 | MGnify/ENA primary metagenome ERZ1026901 (study PRJEB33269, sample SAMEA4719815) | human gut metagenome | biome: human-associated habitat; feature: organic feature; material: feces | place: Cameroon | collected 2013-10 ... | reverse complement strand
TTGATCATTTTGCAGTTTATGCGACTGCGTCGTATTCTTCTGCAAACTTAGAGCGCCATCCGTGGGAGAATAATTACGCACCCAATATCCGTGTAAATCTGTGACATCTGTGGGAGATTAATTACGCACTCTTTTTGCTTGAGAATATTATCCCACAGATTCCACGGATTTTCACAGATTCTTTTCTTTGATTACGGATTTATCTGATTATTCTGCGCCATCCGTGGGAGAATAATTACGCATCCACATCCGTGTGAATCCGCGACATCTGTGGGAGAATAACTCCGCACCCCACATCCGTGTAAATCTGCGCCATCTGTGGGAGAATAATTACGCAATCCTCCCCGCAGCAAACATTTCGCCGAAGTCTTTCGCTCCCTCAGCCAGCTGATGATGGCAGAGTCCGGGCAGCACCTCCCTCAGCTGCATGAACAGCCGTTCGCCGGGAGCGTCGCGGTCAGGAAACATGTGGAACGTCGTCCCGAGCCTCTCAGCCAGACCCCTCAGCAGCCTCTTGTCTGCCTCAGAGAGCAACGTCGCAGAAGGAATGGCCACGGCCTTGTGACCGGCTGAGAGCATGGCCCAGCAGTCTGAACAACCCTCCGTGATGTATAGCGGCTCGCCCTCACGCAGCAGCGCCGTAACCGGAAGATTATAGACTGAGCAGCGCGACCCGTAAGGAAACCTGAAACGAGGCACGTCAGCTGCCGACCCAGCCTTGCCGTAGTCTAAGTTGCGGCTCTGCATGCCCGTCAGACGCCACTCCGTGTCATAGTAAGGCGTCTGAAGCCAATGCGTGCCATGGCGGTCAGTCCACGACGTCAGCCGGCACCACCTCACCACACGACGGTCTATTCCGCGCTCCTCGAACAGAAACCTTTGCGCCTCGTCGCTCAGCCACGGACGCTCGAAGAAGCCGGCATAGCGCAAGGCGTCAAAGGGCTTCAGCGGCGTTACGGCAGAAGGCGTTTGCGGCCTGTATTCTTCCACGATTATGTTGGTGGAGTCAGCCAGCCAACGGCAAGCGTCAGGAAAGTCCTTGTGCAAATGACGCATCACGAGGTCGATGGTGCCGCCATGTGCGTCGCAGACGAAGCAGCGGTAAGTGTTCCGTCGCACGTTGAATGTCAGGCTGGCATGATGGTCGTCATGGAAGGGACAGAGGCTCTTGTGCCTCGTCACGCGCAGCCCCAGCCGCTCCGCCACCCCCTCCACGGGCAGCTGGCGGAGCTGTTGTATAGTTTCTCGATTCATAATTTTAAGTGAAAAGTGAAAAACTCCAATTCCTAATTCCTAACTCCTAATTCGCAACTCCTAAATATTCCTTCGTCTTCGTGTAGAGTCCGGTCTGTGCGGAGTGCGTGATGAAGCCGCGAGCCGTCCACACCCTCAACTGCCGTTTTGTGCCATCCTTCGGCTTGTCCAGAGACATGCGCAGAGCCTCCAGCTGAGCCTCGTTGAACGTGTCAGGAAGGTCCGACAGCATGTTCTTGGGTCCGCTCTTCTGAGCCTCCGCCACGCTTGTGTCGCCGTTCTTGAGCAAGTCGCCGAAGATCTGGTTCTTCGACCAGAGGTCGTAATAAACCAGCCACTCCACGAATTCGCCCATGGATCTTGTCCATGTCTGTCCGTTCAGCATGTAGAGCACGCACCCCTTCTTCCACGCATTCACTATCGAACGCTTGCTCAGGTCCCATAGAGTGTCGTCGTCCGTGAGGTCAGCCAAGGCAGCCATGTCCGCAGCCAGCTTGTCAGCCAGATTGTTCAGCGGCTTCACTATGAAACGTCCCTTGCATGCCTGCAGACGGACAATATACTCGTCGAGCTTGGCAAGAAAGGCCTCGTCGTACTTGCCTTGGCGCGGAATCCTGCCATCGCGGTTGCCGCTGGCCTTGTAGGAGAAGGCTATGCGTCCGAGAGTGCCGTTAAAGAGGTCGCGCTTGAAGAAGCTGCGGGCCTCGCCCGGAGTGCACGAGATGTTCATGTTCACGCGCAGGACCGGATTGCCCGTCACGCCCTCAGCCGTGGCTCTGAGCGCACCAGCCCTCTGCTTGTCGTAGACGTTGCGTATGGTCTGCGTCACCTGACGATGTCCGCCACACATTCTGTCCGCCATCTCCACCTCAGGCAAGTTGTAGTACTGGGTGTGTCCGTTGTCCTGCTCACAAGCCATGGCGTTCTGGATGAAGGCAGCGTTGGTGACGTCGGCAGGCGGAAACCAGAACGACACGTCAGGACGCACGGGCTTCTCCTTGTTGGCACCCTTCGACTTGACGGTCTTTTGCCATTCCACAAGCTTCTGCAGCTGCATCTCGTCATGCTGGCGAGCCACACGCATAATGGCCTCCACCAGACGTTGCAGCTGACCCTTTCCTCCTGCCGAACGAGTGACAATACCGGTAATCATGCCGCAGATTTCCTTCCAAGTGAGGTCCGGATACATAAATTCGGTTTCGCTCATGTGTGAGGCCAGAGAGTCAAAAAGCAACGGAGCAATGGTCTCTTGCATGTCTTTTGACAGTTGCGGAAGCAAAAGTTTGAGGATTTCCATTCCCTTGCCAATCTTAGGCATGGCTGGAGCTGTCTTTGTTGTAATGTCGTAAGTCATTGTATTTTAGCCTTTTAGATGAATATTGATTAAGATTCAGATATGCTCAGGCGTTTCAGTTTCAGTTGTTTCAGTTGTTTTTTAAGGGGTATCTATCTTCTTTCTTTATATATAACTTATTGATTGTTAATTAGTTATAAGTGTATAAAAAGGGGTTTGGGACATAACTGACCCATAAAAACCTAACTGAAACTGAAACAACTGAAACGCCTTTCGCTTATTCCCTCGGTTTGCCTTCCTTCTCCAAGGCCTCCCCCTGAGGGCAGTTTGCCTCTGCGCGGCGTGTTTCCTCTACGAGGCATTCCCAAGCTTGCCTTATCTCGCGCATCACTCCGACGGCGAACCTCTCGACGTCAAATCCCTCACCTGCGTTCACCTCCTTGAAGTTGAAGCGCACATGGCCGTCCCTAAAGCGGTAAGTTAGGGTGATGAAGTGGCCGTTAAACAATCTGACGTTACGCTTTTCGGGTGCCATACAGCCCCTTTCCACGAAGCTGGCGCCAAACTCGTCGTCCAACACCAGGCTGCCAAAATAAGCCTTGCCGACCTTGAGGAGGGCGTCTTCACGAAGAAGCGTCCTCAAGTCAATGCAGAGCATAATGTTCTTGTTATACATAATTGCTTCGGACAGACAGGAATGGTTTGGTCTGTGCTGCCCTCGGCAATGGGGAAACGAGGGCAATAACGGTAAGCGGTTCTCAGCGTATGGCTTACGTCATGTGGGGGAAAGAAAATACAAAAGCCGAAACACTCTGAAAATCAAGAGCATTTCGGCTGAAAAAATTCTGTAAAAAAAATGTCTGCGCTTACAAAATCGCTTACGTACGGTCCTTACGGCTTACACAAGAGCCTATAGGCACTTGGTGGAACGTAGCTGTCTTTGACAGACTTCGTAAAGAGCGGCGTCGCTGACGTCTTCTTCATTGCCGTCCCTTGCGTTACGTTGGGGTAGGGGACTGCTGGTGTCGAGGATAAGAATGGAGATACTGATTTTTTCCTGTATATCCTGACTGATGCGGCGTCAGTCCGAGTTGGGAGTTTTGCCGAACTGCTTTTCCACAAGATGCTTGGCAGAACAGTTGGTCTGCTTCTCGATAAAGTCCTGCTCTAAGAGTTGCTGCATCAGGATGGTAAGCGTGGCGCTTGTGCCCGTCCACTTGATGTTGCAATGACGTGGCTGTCCCTCAAACAGGCGGTCGAAGTCGTCAGGATCCGTGTCTGCGTCTATCCATTTCCATTCCGTCCATTTGCGGTAGAGTATGTCCACTCTTTGCCTTTGCCGCGCCATAATCCCTTTGTTTCCATGTCTGTAATATCTTATGGTAAGGGGCTTTTCGTTGGCCGTGACAGCCTTCTTCCGGCGCTTTCCGCTTTTGTCTGCGCTGCCTTCGGAGGATGTTGTCGGAGGATTGGCGCTGCCTTCTGAAGGAGGTGCTGAGGGCATCATGAATGTGCAGTTCGAGATGTTGCCGAAGAACTGCTGGCAGTTATGGTTGTGCTGCTCCTTGATGTATGTGGGCTTGCGTCCGCCGTCGGGCTGCATGTCGTCCGTGTATTGTTCAGATTTCTTCATCCTTTGATTGTGTTATAAAGTTCGGGCTATTCATTTCTCCCATAAACTGCTGGCAGTTATGGTTGTGCTGCTCTTTCACTATCATGCGAGGCGCATAGATGGCTTTATTCATCTCGTCAATCTTAGCTTGCAGCCGTCGGACCTCATCTTCGTAGATATGTCCCTTTTGGTAATCATGATTAACAAGAGAGAGATAGACCGTTTGGCACATTTGCAGATCATGACTTTCTAATACAGAAGAAACATAATCATGCATTAATTCGATTGGCTCGCATTTATTATTGCAAACACTTTCTCTTCTTCTCCTAATAATTTCAAAATAATTCATAATAGATAAGTTATTGGTTTGTAAGGTAAAGTCAAAGGTAATATATACAGCTACAAAGTTAACATTTTTATTTTATTATGCTGTTATGATATATGGGGAAAAAGTAAGAAAAATTACTATTTATCATAACACCGATTATGTTAACAAAGGACGTTCTTCTTTATTTAGGCGAAAAAAGACTTGTAGGTTAAACGTTGTTAATTTTGATACTTTGAATTAAAAAAGTCGTTTATTAATTATTATCTTTGTAATATCAAATAAGAACTTGAATTGTTAACATTCTTCATTATGGAAAATAATACAGAACTCATTTCACAATGTGAGGCAAGAGCCAAGGAATGGCTCACTCCGTCATTTGACGAGGCCACAAGAACAGAAGTACAGAAAATGCTCGATTCTGAGGACAAATCGGCCCTTATCGACGCTTTCTATCAGAACCTCGAATTCGGTACTGGTGGTTTGCGTGGCATCATGGGTGCCGGAACCAACAGAATGAACAAATATATCGTCGGTATGGCTACACAGGGATTTGCCAACTACATCCTTAAGGCATTCCCCGGAGAGAAGGATCTCTCGGTTGTTGTAGGTCACGACTGCCGTAACAACTCACGCCTCTTTGCAGAAACCGTAGCTGCCATCTTCTCAGCCAATGGCATCAAGGCTTATCTTTTCGAAGGTCTTCGCCCTACCCCGGAAATTTCGTTCGCCATTCGTCAGCTCGGCGCTAAGGCTGGCGTGAACGTTACTGCTTCACACAACCCGAAGGAATACAACGGATATAAGGCTTACTGGAGCGACGGCGCACAGGTATTGGCTCCGCACGATACAGGCATCATCGAGGAAGTGAACAAGGTGGCTATCGAGGACGTGAAGTTCGAGCCTAACAAGGACCTTATCAAGATTATAGGTGGCGAGATGGACTACGACTATATGACAGCCGTACATTCAGCCATGATTGACCAGGACGTCATCAACCGTCAGAAGGACCTCAACATCGTTTATTCTGCCATGCACGGTACAGGCCGTGTTATCGTTCCGCTCTGCCTCCGTTCATGGGGCTTCCAGAACATCAACGTCGTTCCTGAGCAGATGGTTGTAGACGGCAACTTCCCGACTGTTGTTTCGCCTAACCCTGAGAATGCAGAGGCTATGACCCTCGGCATGAAGCTCGGCACGAAGCTTAACGCCGACCTCGTTGTAGCAACCGACCCTGACGCAGACCGTCTTGCCATCGTCTGCCGCGACGACAAGGGCGAATGGATGATCATCAACGGCAACCAGACAGCCATGATGTTCTGCTACTATATCATCGAGAACAAGAAGAAGCTGGGCAAGCTCCAGCCTACAGACTTCCTCGTCAAGACCATCGTAACAACGGAGGTTATCGCTGAGATTGCCAAGAAGAACAATGTGGAGCTTCGCGACTGCTACACAGGCTTCAAGTGGATTGCACGCGAGATTGCCATTTCTGAAGGCAAGCAGCAGTACATCGGCGGTGGCGAGGAGAGCTTCGGCTTCCTGCCTTACGACAAGGTTCGTGACAAGGACGCTCCTGCTTCTATCTGCCTTATCTGCGAGATTGCAGCATGGGCCAAGGATCAGGGCAAGACTCTCTACGACCTCCTGATGCAGATTTATGCTGAGTATGGCTTCAGCAAGGAGTTTACGGTTAACGTGGTACGTCCGGGCAAGACTGGCGCCGACGAAATCAAGCAGATGATGGCAGACTTCCGTCAGAACCCGCCGAAGGAGCTTGGTGGCAGCAAGATTTGCGTATGGAAGGACTACCAGAATCTCACTCTTACAAAGGAGGACGGCAGCGTGGAGAAGCTCGACATGCCTGCTACAAGCAACGTTCTGCAATGGTTCTGCACAGACGGCACCAAGGTGAGCGTTCGTCCTTCAGGTACAGAGCCTAAGATCAAGTTCTACATCGAAGTGAAGGATCCGTCGTTCAAGTGTGCCGGATGCTACGAGCGTTGCTCGAAGGATGCAGACAAGAAGATTGAGGCTATCAAGAAGGGTCTCGGACTCGACTAATATTTAAGAACATTCGAGACTGTCATTTATGATGGTCTCGTACAAGCAACATGTCCACTTGAAAGAGTTTTTATTCACTAAACCTTTTAAGTGGACATTGTTTTTTATTTACTAAAACATCAAAAAATGAATAGAAAGTTGTTTTCAGTTCTCCTGCTCTCCTTTTCTTTAGGTATCGGCTCGGCTAATGCCCAGAACTTTGCACGTAAGGTGAATACGCTTATAGGAACGGACTATACAGGAAATACATATCCTGGAGCGCAGGCACCTTTCGGAATGGTGCAGCTTAGCCCTGACAACGGACTGCCAGGATGGGACCGCATAGCAGGCTACTTCTATCCGGACAGCACGATAGCCGGCTTCAGCCATACGCATCTCTCAGGTACTGGAGCTGGCGACCTATACGACATCTCCTATCTTCCAGCCACAAAGCCTTTCTCAATCGGCGAAGAACCGTTGGGGCTGCATTCCAAATTCAGTCATAAAGACGAGACGGCATACGCAGGATATTATCAGGTAAGGCTGCAGGACTATGACATTAATGTGGAACTTACCGCAACACCACGATGTGGCGTTCAGCGCTATACTTTCCCTAAGAATGGAAAGGAAAGATATGTGGTGCTGAATCTTGCAAAGGCGATGAACTGGGACGCCACAAAGAATTCGGGCATCACACTTGTAGATTCGTTTACTATTGAGGGCTATCGCTTCTCGGACGGTTGGGCAAGAAACCAAAGAGTATGGTTTCGTACTCGCTTCTCGCAGCCTATCAAGTCCATAGAGATAGAGAAGCCTCCCATATCTTCAGACGCAAACGGATGCGTGGCTTACTTGACGTTCGATGCTGACGGTCCGGAACAACTGGTTTTATGCACGTCATTATCAGGTACCGGCAAGGAAGGAGCAAAGAAAAATCTGCAGAAGGAATGTTCAAGTAATGATTTTGATTATTACAAGCAACAGGCTGAGAGACAATGGGATAAAGAACTTGGTAAGATAGAAATAGAAGGCGGCACAAAGAGTCAGCAGACATGCTTCTATACTGCCTTGTATCATGCTATGATAGCCCCCACCCTATTCTGCGACGTGGACGGTTCGTATATGGGTCCTGACGGCAAGACGCATGTCCAGACAGCATGGCAGAACTACAGCACGTTCTCTTTATGGGACACTTATCGTGCTGCTCATCCCCTTTACAGCATCATCGACCAGAAACGTGCCGCCGACATGGTAAACTCGCTCGTGGCTTTCAGTAAGGAAAACGGCAGGTTGCCGGTATGGAACATGTGGGCTTCAGAGACGGATATGATGATTGGTTATCATGCCGCTTCTGTCATAGCAGAGGCTGTCCTTAAAGGCTTACCGGGGATTGACGCCAATGCTGCCCTGAACGAATGCGTCAAGACAGCCAACCTGGACGATTACAGAGGCATCGGCATGTATAAGAAGTTGGGTTATGTGCCTTACGATATCAAGGAGCCGACACTTGGCGACGATTGGTCGTTGTCGCGCACCTTGGAATACGCTTACGATGATGCCTGCATAGCCGAATTGGCAAAGAAGCTGGGCAAGACAGACGTTTACAAGACATTCTCAAAACGTGCGCAGAATTACCGAAACGTATATAATCCAACATCCACTTTCATGCAGCCTCGCGACTCGAAGGGCGACTTCCAGCCTGACTATTCGCCAGACAACTATACCTCACATATATGTGAAAGCAACGGTTGGCATTATATGTGGTCAGTTCAGCACGACGTCAAGGGTCTTGTAAAGCTCGTAGGCAAGAAGCGTTTCACGGAAAAGCTGGACAGTATGTTTACGTATAGTCCTAAGGCTAATGCAGAACTTCCGCTTTTCAGCACGGGAATGATTGGTCAGTATGCTCAAGGCAACGAGCCGAGTCATCATGTGGCTTACCTTTTTAATAAGATAGGACAACCCGAGAAGACGCAGAAATACATATACGAGATTCTGACCGAGCTTTATAAGGACTCTCCCGACGGTCTTTGCGGCAACGAAGACTGCGGACAGACGTCAGCATGGTATGTGTTAAGCGCTCTTGGATTCTATCCGCTTAATCCCGTAAGTTGCCAGTATGAACTTGGCACTCCGTTATTCAAGAAGGCCACCATTCATCTTGAGAACGGCAAAGACTTTGTCATAGAGAGCCAAAACCATACCGATGGCAAGTATGAGGTGGAGAGTGCATACATCAACGGCAAGAAGGTGAAGGACTATACCATCGACCACAAGGCTATGATGAACGGCGGAACCCTAACATTTAAGATGAAACAATAATATGAATCCAGACTTGACATTTTATATCGCCTGCATCATCATTGCGATAGTAGGATTCTTGGTATTCAAGAAAGTGACCAGCTGTCTGTTTAAGACTGCGCTTACGATAGTGGCAGTCGTAATACTTGCAGCCATTTACTTTATGTACATAAAATGATAACATTAATAGTTGATAGCGGAAGCACCAAGACTTCTTGGTGCTTCGCTTTTTTGCCAGATACGAAATCGGCAGACGGGGCGAGGACTGTTACTACAGAAGGACTTAATCCTGCCGTAATGTCAGCAGAAGAAGTGGAGGAAAAAATAGCCAAAGCCTTAAACCATTGTCTGCAATCCCTAAGCATTTCAGCAGCTGACGTTGAGAACGTGTTTTTCTATGGTGCCGGATGCATAGCAGGAAGAACAGGTGTGGTAAGCGAAAGCATTTCCTCAATACTTGTTGATGCAAAGATATACGTGGCTGATGATCTGCTTGGAGCCGCAAGAGCCTTATGCGGTCATAAGGCCGGCATAGCATGTATTTTAGGAACCGGATCGAACTCGTGTCTGTATGACGGCAAGAATATCGTGGCGCACACTCCTGCTTTAGGATATGTCTTGGGCGACGAAGGAAGTGGAGCTGTATTAGGCAGGAAATTCCTTAATGCCGTATTAAAGCAGACATTACCCGAAAACATCCGCAAGCGATTCCTTCAGGAAAGCGGGCTGGATATGGCTGAGGTCATAAATCGGGTGTACCGCTCCCCTGCCCCAAACCGATTCCTTGCATCCATGTCAAAATACATTCACGGCTATTCGGACGAAAAGGAAGTAAGGGATATCGTGATTGATAATTTTGAGGATTTCATCCGCAACAACATACTTGCTTATGGCGACGAATTCAGAACAATAAATGTTGTCGGAAGCATCGCCTACCACTATAAGGAGCAACTGACAGAAGCTGCAAGCAGGAATGGCTTTCAAATCGGGAAGATAATAAAAAGCCCGATAGAAGGACTGATAGAATATCACATGAGTTGAGAAAATATGCTGTTATTTTAAGTTTTTCAGACTGTGTTACCGAAAACATTTAAAAAATGCAATATCGAGATAGCAGTTTTTATATAAAACATTTGGATTTCTGCAAAATAGGGATTATCTTTGCAGTTAACAAGAAAAAGTAATAAAACTTACAATTGACAAACATACTAAAATAGTAATAACATATAATATATTTTTTAAAAACCTAATTAACAATTATGAGTGAGAAAAGAGTTTATACCTTTGGTAATGGTAAGGCTGAAGGTAAAGCTGATATGAGAAATTTGTTAGGAGGTAAAGGCGCGAATCTCGCTGAGATGAACCTTATTGGTGTTCCCGTGCCTCCTGGTTTCACAATAACAACTGACACTTGCAACGAGTATTATAAGGTAGGTCAGGCTAAGATCGTTGAACTGCTTGCTGATGAAGTAAATGCTGCCGTGGCTCACACGGAGGAGCTTATGAACTGTAAGTTCGGCGACCCGAAGAATCCTCTCTTGGTTTCTGTACGTTCAGGAGCACGTGCTTCTATGCCTGGTATGATGGACACCATCCTCAACCTTGGTCTTAACGACGAGGTGGCTGAGGGTATGGTAGCCAAGACTGGCAACCCCCACTTCGTATACGATAGCTACCGCCGTTTCGTACAGATGTACGGCGACGTTGTTCTTGGCATGAAGCCGGAGAACAAGGAAGACATCGATCCGTTCGAGGCCATCATCGAGAAGGTAAAGGAGGAGCAGGGCGTTGTTCTTGACAAGGACCTTTCTGTAGAGTCACTCAAGAAGCTTGTTGAACTCTTCAAGAACGCCATCAAGGATCAGACCGGCAACGACTTCCCGACCGATCCGAAGGAGCAGCTTTGGGGTGCCATCTGCGCCGTATTCCGCAGCTGGATGAACGAGCGTGCTATCCTCTATCGTAAGATGGAAGGAATACCTGACGAGTGGGGTACTGCAGTTTCTGTTATGGCTATGGTATTCGGCAATATGGGCGAGACATCAGCAACAGGTGTTTGCTTCAGCCGTGATGCCGGTAACGGCGAGAACCTCTTCAATGGCGAGTACCTGATTAATGCTCAGGGCGAGGACGTTGTTGCTGGTATCCGCACTCCGCAGCAGATCACAAAGATCGGTTCGCAGCGTTGGGCTGAGCGTGCAGGTATCTCAGAGGAAGAGCGTGCTGCCAACTATCCTTCTATGGAAGAGGCTATGCCTGAGCTTTACAAGGAACTTGACGCACTTCAGGACAAGCTCGAGAAGCACTATCGCGATATGCAGGACATGGAGTTTACCGTTCAGGAGGGCAAGCTTTGGTTCCTCCAGACACGTAACGGCAAGCGTACTGGTACTGCTATGGTTAAGATTGCCATGGACCTTCTCCACGAGGGTATGATTGACGAGAAGACAGCTATTCTTCGTTGTGAGCCGCAGAAGCTCGACGAACTTCTGCACCCCGTATTCGATAAGCTCGCTCTCTCTAAGGCAAAGGTTATCACACAGGGTCTTCCTGCATCTCCAGGTGCTGCTTGCGGTCAGATCGTATTCCATGCTGACGACGCTGAGGAGTGGCATGCTGACGGCAAGAAGGTAATTATGGTTCGTATCGAGACTTCTCCTGAGGATCTCGCAGGTATGTCTGCTGCAGAAGGTATCCTTACTGCTCGTGGCGGTATGACCTCACACGCAGCCGTTGTGGCTCGTGGTATGGGTAAGTGCTGCGTTTCAGGTGCTGGATCAATCAATGTAGACTACAAGGCAAAGACCGTAGAGATTGAGGACGTTGTTTATAAGGAAGGCGACTATATCTCTTTGAACGGTACAACAGGTCAGGTTTACGCCGGTCAGATTGAGACAAAGGCTGCTGAGCTTTCAGGTGACTTCAAGGAGCTTATGGACCTCTGCGACAAGTACACCAAGATGGAGATCCGTACCAATGCTGACACTCCGCATGACGCAAAGGTTGCTCGCACATTCGGCGCTAAGGGTATTGGTCTGACACGTACAGAGCACATGTTCTTCGACGACCAGAAGATTGTTGCTATGCGTGAGATGATTTTGGCTGATACTGTAGAGGGTCGTGAGAAGGCACTTGCCAAGCTCCTCCCCTATCAGAAGGCAGACTTCTACGGCATCCTCAAGGCTATGGATGGTTGCCACGTGAATATCCGCTTGCTCGATCCGCCTCTCCACGAGTTCGTACCCCACGATAAGGCCGGTCAGGAGACAATGGCTAAGGAGATGGGCGTGAGCGTTACGGAAATCAAGAAGCGCGTCAACTCACTTGCTGAGAACAACCCGATGCTCGGTCATCGTGGATGCCGTCTTGGTATCACATTCCCTGAGATTACAGCTATGCAGACACGTGCCATCCTTGGTGCTGCTTGCCAGCTGAAGAAGGAAGGCTTCAACCCACGTCCTGAAATTATGGTTCCGCTCATCGGTACTGTACAGGAGCTCAAGCAGCAGAAGTCTGTCATCCTCGCAACCGCTAAGGAAGTATTCGCAGAGTATGGCGTAGAGGTAGAGTTCGAGATTGGTACAATGATTGAGATTCCTCGTGCTGCCCTTACAGCTGCCAAGATTGCCAAGGAGGCACAGTACTTCTCATTCGGTACTAATGACCTTACACAGATGACCTTCGGCTATTCACGTGACGACATCGCCACATTCCTCCCTGCTTACATGGAGAAGAAGATCTTGAAGGTTGACCCGTTCCAGGTTCTCGACCAGGAGGGTGTTGGTCAGCTCATCAAGATGGCAGTTGAGAACGGTCGCGCCACACGTCCTGACCTCCGCACAGGTATCTGCGGTGAGCATGGTGGCGAACCTTCATCAGTTAAGTTCTGTGCAAAGGTAGGCATGAACTACGCTTCATGTTCTCCGTTCCGCGTGCCTATCGCACGTCTTGCAGC
>ERZ1026901.1561-NODE-1561-length-12787-cov-19.897817_pt1 | contig 12787 bp, 6 predicted proteins | sample MGYA00380179_ERZ1026901 | MGnify/ENA primary metagenome ERZ1026901 (study PRJEB33269, sample SAMEA4719815) | human gut metagenome | biome: human-associated habitat; feature: organic feature; material: feces | place: Cameroon | collected 2013-10 ... | reverse complement strand
ACCGTGACTTCTGGATGTATATCTCTATGGATTACTTCAAGCAGAAGATCAAGGCAGGTGAGGTAGGCTCAAGTGCGATGCCTCACAAGGTGAACCCTATCGATTATGAGAACAGTGAAGGTAACCTGGGCATAGCCAATGCCATTCTTCAGTTCCTGGCACAGAAACTTCCAGTTAGCCGCTTGCAGCGCGACCTTACTGACAGTACCGTACTCCGTAACATCGGTGTGCCTCTCGGTCATAGCGTCATTGCTATCCAGAGTACATTGAAGGGCTTGCGTAAACTGATTCTCCACGAGGAGAAACTGCAGGAAGATTTGAATAATACATGGGCAGTTGTAGCTGAGGCTATCCAGACTATCCTTCGCCGTGAGGCATATCCACATCCTTACGAGGCATTGAAGGCGTTGACACGTACCAACCAGCACATGACTGAGGAAACTATTCATGAGTTTATCCAGGGATTGAATGTGAGTGATAGTGTTAAGGCAGAACTGATGGCAATCACACCAAGCAATTATACAGGTATCTAATATACACAAAGGAATTTTGTAGTTTTTTAGTACATATATATAAAAGTAATAATTAGATTTATTAACCCAGCCGTGAGGCTATTAAGTATTTTAAGAAAATGGATTCAGAATTTGAAAACAAACCTCAAGATCAGTCTTCTGAGAATGAGAGAACCCGTGAGGGCTACAACCCAGCAGGTGGTTATCAGAAGAGTTATCGACCAGTAGGTCGCACACAGCGTCCTCGTATCAATTCACATCGCGCATACAGCAGCGATAGAAGTAGCAGTAACAGCGAAGGCGGTTTCCGTCCGGAAGGTTTCGGAGCAGGCTTGCAGAGTACTGGCAGCAGCGAGCGTCCACAGCGCAGCAGCTATCAGAGCCGTGGTGGTTATGGTAACAGCAACCGTGGTGGCTACCAGCCACGTCAGCAGGGAGGCTATCAGTCTCGTCCTCAGCAGGGAGGCTATCGTCCTCGTTACAACAATAATGATGAGCAGGGTGGTTATCAGCCTCGTCAGCAGGGTGGCTACCAGCCACGCCAGCAGGGCGGCTACCAGTCTCGTTCTCAGCAGGGTGGTTATGGCAACAACCGTGGTGGTTATGGTCGTCCACAGGGTGGCGGCTATGGCAACAACCGTGGTGGCGGCTATGGTCGTCCTCAGCAGGGTGGTTATGGCAACAACCGTGGCGGTTATGGCCGTCCACAGGGTGGTGGCTATGGCAACAACCGTGGTGGCGGTTTCCGTCAGCACACTCCTGGTTACGATCCAAATGCTAAGTATAGCATGAAGAAGCGTATCGAATATAAGGAGGAGAACATCGACCCAACAGAGCCATTGCGCTTGAACAAGTTCCTCGCCAATGCTGGTGTTTGCTCTCGCCGTGAGGCTGATGAGTTCATCCAGGCTGGTCTGGTAACTGTCAATGGTGAGGTAGTTACCGAGTTGGGTACCAAGATCCTTCGTACCGATGAGGTGAAGTTCCACGACGCTCCTGTATCTTTGGAGAAGAAGGTATACGTATTGCTCAACAAGCCAAAGGATTATGTTACAACCAGCGATGATCCTCAGCAGCGCAAGACTGTGATGGACCTCGTAAAGGATGTTTGTCCTGAGCGTATCTATCCTGTAGGCCGTCTCGACCGTAATACAACAGGTGTACTTCTCTTGACCAACGATGGTGACCTGGCTTCTAAGCTTACTCACCCTAAGTTCTTGAAGAAGAAGGTTTATCACGTTCACCTCGATAAGAACCTGACAGCTCACGATATGGATCAGATTCGTGAGGGTATCACCTTGGAAGATGGTGAGATCAAGGCAGATGCTGTAGAGTATGCTGATGATCGCGACAAGGCACAGGTTGGCATCGAGATTCATAGTGGCAAGAACCGTATCGTGCGCCGTATCTTCGAGAGCCTCGGCTATCGTGTTACCAAGCTCGACCGTGTACAGTTCGCAGGTTTGACTAAGAAAAATCTCCGTCGCGGTGACTGGCGCTTCCTTACTGAGAAGGAGGTAGACATGCTCCGCATGGGTGCTTTTGAATAAGAAAAAATAATATGGAGTTAAGGAGTTAACTCCTTAACTCCTTGAAGCATTAATATTAACAATGGAAAAAGTAAAAAGAACTAAAGTTGTAGACTTGCTCAAGAGTACAGCCTACGGCTCAATCGTGAATGTCAAGGGATGGGTTCGTACCCATCGTAGTAGCAAAGCAGTCGATTTTATCGCTCTTAACGATGGTTCTACTATTAATAATATTCAGATAGTAGTCGACCCATCAAAGGTCGATGAGAATCAGCTCCGTCAGATTACTACCGGTGCTTGTATCAGCGCCGTAGGTACGCTGGTAGAAAGCCAGGGTGCCGGACAGAGTGTTGAAATCCAGTGCGAGAGCATCGAGATTTACGGTCTCTGCGGCAGCGACTATCCTATGCAGAAGAAGGGACAGAGCTTCGAGTACATGCGTCAGTATGCTCACCTCCGTCTCCGTACCAATACCTTTGGTGCCGTAATGCGTATCCGCCATAACATGGCAATGGCTATCCACACCTACTTCCATGAGCATGGATATTTCTATTTCAATACTCCGCTCATCACAGCCAGCGACTGCGAGGGGGCAGGTCAGATGTTCCAGGTAACTACCAAGAATCTCTACAACCTGAAGAAGACCGAGGATGGCAAAATCGACTATTCTGATGATTTCTTCGGCAAGCAGACTTCATTGACCGTTTCCGGTCAGTTGGAGGGTGAGCTCGGTGCTACAGCACTCGGCGCCATCTATACCTTCGGTCCAACCTTCCGTGCAGAGAACAGTAATACTCCTCGCCACCTGGCTGAGTTCTGGATGGTAGAGCCAGAGGTTGCTTTCCTGGATATGGACGGTTTGATGGAGTTGGAGGAAGACTTCATCAAGTATTGTATCCGTTGGGCACTGGAGCATTGCAAGGACGATCTTGCTTTCTTGAACAAGATGATAGACAAGGGGCTGATTGCCCGTCTGGAAGGCGTATTGAATTCCGACTTCGTTCATCTTCCATATACTGAGGGTATCCGCATCCTTCAGGAGGCTATTGCTAACGGCAAGAAGTTTGAGTTCCCATGCGAGTGGGGTGATGACCTGGCTTCAGAGCACGAGCGCTTCCTCGTAGAGGAGCACTTCAAGCGCCCGGTTATCATGACCAACTATCCTAAGGCTATCAAGGCATTCTATATGAAGATAGACGAGGAGGAGAGTGGTTTCGGTGGCAAGAGCGGTCAGACCGTTCAGGGTACCGACGTACTGTTCCCACAGATTGGTGAGATTATCGGTGGTTCTGTCCGTGAGGAGAGCTATGACAAGCTGATGGGTGAGATTGAGGCTCGCAACATCCCTATGAAGGATATGAACTGGTATCTCGATACCCGTAAGTATGGTTCATGCCCACACGCAGGTTTCGGTCTCGGTTTCGAGCGTCTGATTCTCTTCGTAACCGGTATGCAGAATATCCGCGACGTGATTCCATTCCCACGTACACCAAAGAACGCAGAATTCTAGAATAAATAAATGAAGCCTGTTTCGATGCCCTTCGAAACAGGCTTCATTGTTCTTCGCAAGTACTTGCGAAGAACAATGAAGCTACTTGCGTCAGCTTACTCTCGATTTTATTGCCACATTTGCCACACGCATGCTAACTTACTGGCATACAGTGATTTAATAGTGGCAATAGACTCTATTTCTGTTGTCACCTTATTGTCACCTATTGCCACACCCTAGGCACACTAAAAACGGCATAATTAACTGATATTCAGGTGTTTCTTGCTTACTTTTTGTTTTTCTATTCATTGGAACGCTTGGTGTATCGACTGAACAAAACAAGGGTTTTTGCGTTCAATATAGCCCCTTTTTTCGTCTTTTTATCATCAAAAATGGAAGTGAGGCTTACTTTAGATTCAAAAAAGGCTCTTTCGAACTTCAAAAGAGCCTTACTTGATAATGGGCAGGATGCTCCTGAAACTGCGTCCCGACGTAGCTGTCACTGCGTCGGGACGTAGTTGTTGTTACGTCGTGACGTAATTTCTCCTGCATCGTTGTATCAGTCTATCACATCGTCATTGATACTTTTCCGATATTCACATCAATGCCAGTATATATGATAAGGTGTAATGGGCAGCCAGCCAGTTTAAGTAAGTAGATGAAATCATGTACGTCATTTAGCAGGTTTATACGCTTCATTGAGTCGATAGATATGACTGCGTTGGGTTAAAGATACGACTGCGCTGGGCGGAAGATTCGATTTCGTTGAGTTAAAGATTCGACTTCGTTGGGTGGAAGAGTCAATTTCGTTGGCTGAATAATATGGCTGCGTTGGCTGAACGAAGTAACTCTGTTATCAGAATGAAGCACTTGAGTTATCAGAATGAAGCACTTGAGTTATCAGAATGAGGCGGCTTGGTGTAATACGATTTACTCATACATTCGTATCTAAATGGTCCCTATATATAATAAGGTGTAGGACCGCCAATCTCCCCTATATATAATAAGGTGTAGGTTTTATATCGGAAAAATGGAGGAAAACAGGGAAAATGGACGGGTTAGAAGCCCAAAATGGGGGCTATTTTATAAAAAACATAAGAAAATTAGCCTTTTTTGAAAAAAAAATGCTCAAAAACTTGCAAGTTTCGAAAAATATACTTATATTTGCAACATGAAAAATCTCCTGGCTGGAGATATCACAAAAACAATAAGAACTGAGTGGCGATAAAAGCCACACGATATATAAGAACGATAAAATAACTTTTCTAAGAGAACCTTTGAAAGAGAACGAAGAACTTTTCTAAGAGTGCAGACTCTTTTCATCAAACGGAACTCTTAATTCGATATAGAGAATTAATTAATAACTTCCTGCCGAAAGGCTAGGAAAATCGTATAACTTTATAAATTATTACCGTATGAAAAGAAAGTATTTTAGCGCGCTGCTTATGGGTGCATTGACAATTGCCTCGGTAAGCACATTTACTTCTTGTAAGGACTACGATGATGACATTAGTAATTTGCAACAGCAGATTGATTCTAATGCAAAAGCAATTGAGACCATTCAGAATTTGATTAAGGGTGGTGGTCTTGTTACCGGAGTAACAGAAACTAGTGATGGTATTACTGTAAAGCTCAGTGATGGAAAATCAGTCACTATTTCAAATGGTAAGGATGGCGCTCCTGGTACTGCATGGACTATCGGTGCCGATGGTTACTGGTATGAGAATGGTAAAAAGACAGACAACTTGGCTCGTGGTCCTCAGGGCGAGAAAGGCGAGAAGGGCGATCAAGGCGTCAAGGGCGACAAGGGCGATCAAGGCGTCAAGGGTGACAAGGGTGATCAAGGCGTCAAGGGTGACAAGGGTGATGCAGGCACAAGCGCATCCGCAGCATCTTATGAGTACTTTGTTCCTAATGCAGAATCTGGTTACTTCGACATCTACAAGGATGGCAAGAAGGTAAAACAGAGTAATGTTCAGTTTGTATCAGAAACTCCAAACTCTATCACCGCTACTTTGGATAAGCAAAACTTGATCCTCACAGGTGTTAAGGGTATTTCTGGTGAAAAGGTCGTTATTTCACTTACCGGTGATTTGACAGGCTTGGTATTCATGCCAAATCTCTACTTGGATGGTATTGAGACTTTGACTTATGATTACTTGCATGGTGAATACTTAGAGTATAAAGATAATTTGACTGGCCTTAGCCGCTTGAATACTACTACTGGCGTGGCTAAGACAATCAAGGGTCTTGATAATTATTTGCCAGACAGATTGGACAATGATAAAGCTCTAGATCCTGCTGCAGCAGTTTTGTACAATTATGGTCCTGCTTGGGGTGTTAAGTATCACATGAATCCGTCAAATGCTGATATGGCATACGAGGATATTACGGGCTTCAATCTTCTTGAGCCAACAATCTTGAACTATCATACCCGCGCTACCGCTTCTGATCTTGGAAATATTACTTCTCCAGAGTTGAACGATGCAGGTAAGGCTCTCTTCAATACTTCTAATGGTATTGTAACAGCAGGTTTGAAGATTCAGCATCCTGAAAAGTTGGAACCATTCCCAACTGTTAAAGATAAGAATGAGACAGCTAATACGATTGCTTTGCAGGCTAAGACTGCTGCAAGTACAGTAGCTGAAGGCAAGGTTACTTCTGATTATGCTTTGATTCAGCCACAGAAGGCTTACCTCGAGGCTTTGTACTGGAGATTGAAACCTCATTATGCTGGATTAGGTACATCTAATACCCGTATGGGTGACGAAAAGGGTATTCCTGCAAATAAGTACTTCGGTACAACTGCTACTGATGCTGCTGCTCAGGTTCACGTTTATGACTCACCTCAGGAGGCTTTGGCTGATCCTGCTGGTGCAGCTCTCGAGCTTTATTATAACAGTGCAGAGGGTATTGATATTGCAAGCTACCTCGGACTCCATATGATGGTAGAGGATGTTAAGCAGTTTACTCCTGGTACTCCTAATAAGCTTGGTCTTAACTTGAAGGAGATGTCATTAGAGGAAGGTAAGGAATGGGGCTTGACATATCAGTTCAACCTCGTTGAATACAAGGTAGACGGTAACGCAACAATTGATAGCCGTTATGCTAAGTGGGTTAACAAGGATGCTGGTGTCCTCCGTGCATGGAATGTTGATGCAGAGGGTAACCCTACTACAACAGAATCTTCTACAGCTATCGACCGTGAGCCATTGGTTCAGGTACTCGTTAAGCGTGGTGATAAGGTGGTCTTGGATGGTTACATCTTGATCCACATTACACGCCAGAACCCAGAGGTTGCTCCTAATAAGACAATTGACTTGTTGACACAGGATGCACAGTTCGATCTCTGCACTGATATTGATAAGTTGAAGACTACATGGTCTCAGTTCTCTTCTATTGTATTGACACAGGGCCTTGAGAATATGACCAAGAAGGACTTCGATGAGCAGTATACTATTGATTCTAAGGGTGTTTATGGTAATGATGCTGCTGGTAATAATACTTTGGATCTGAGGATGTTCAAGGATGCTCCTGAGAAGGGTGGTACCTACAACGCTGCTGATGATCTTGGTAATATCGAATACTTCCCTAATACAGAGGGTACAACTAACCATGCGTTTAAGTGGCACTTGACTGCTGCTGATCTTGAGAAGTTGACTCATGATCAGGCTAATCCTGTTACTGTAACACGCTATGTACGTTACATTGGTAATGCAAAGGCTAAGTATCCTTATATCTATGTTAAGTTGACTTACAACTTGTCACGTATCAATAAGAACCAGACATTCGGTGAGTTGATTCCTGAGTACTGGAAGGGACTTGATGGTTCTGTAAATGGTAAGGAAGCAGTTATCTTCGATGTTAAGGAGCCTACAAATGGTGGCGATATCGTTGGTATTAGCCGCAAGGTTACTTCTACTTTGAAGGGTAATGTTGCTAAGTTAGTAGGTACTCACAAGTATTACTTCGTTCCAGAGCCTGTTGTAGTTGGTGGTTATACAATCACTCCACAGAGCAGTGCTACTGATACCAAGTGGAACAAGTTGTTCTGCAAGTATATCACTGGCGACTCTCACGTATTCAGCAAGGCTAAGTTGCAGGAAACTCTTGAGGGTTGCGCTATTGATTACGCTGATGGTGCTTTCCAGAATGTTAATCTCTATGCAGTAAAGGGTAATAGTTATACGCTCATTGCTACATTGGATCCTGCTACCAGTGAGATTACATTGGATAAGAATGCAACAACAAAGGCTGTATTGAATGCGATTGGTTATGAGCCTGCGAATGCTAATATCCAGAAGGAGCTCCGCTCTTGGGTAGGTGTTGTAACTAAGAACACTTGTGGTGTAGCTGAGTTTGTTAAGGATGGTATCTTCCTGACATCTTGGGAGCGTCCAATCAACTTGATTGATGTTGCTACAGAACCACGTATCGATGCTAACACCAATGGTAACGTTATCTACGCTCTTGATCTCTTCAAGTTGTACGACTGGCGTGGTTGGAATACTGCTACTGTTTCTGAGGCAGGTTGTGTAGCTAACCAGAGTAATATGTGGGGTGACCACCTCTGGTTCTGGGGTTACTACAATGTGAAGTCTATTACGATCGATACTACACCTGCTAACGTTGAGACAACTCTTGGCGGCGGTCATTGGACTACAATGGATCAGATTAGTGGCCAGGTTGAACTCAAATGCGGTAATATAAGTGGTGTTGCTACAGCTCCTAAGACTAAGGGTAAGGTAACTTACACCAACGATTTGACTTCTTACAACTCTGAAAGTCAGAATGCTGCTTTGGCAACCTTCATGGAGGCTAATAAGGCTAAGTTCGGTACTATCTGGTACTACAACAATGGTGGTAACGTAGAAACCTTCAAGGTAAGAGTTCCTATCACTATCGCTTACGAGTGGGGTGAGTTTACTACTAAGGTTGAGTTCACAATCAACGGTACAATCGGTGATTAAGACATTTATTGAAAAGGAAATTAATAATTAAGCTCTAATTAGAGGGTGTGCCTAAAAGAGCGGCGCACCCTCTTTTTATTTAAAAATGTGACGGGTATGAAAAAAACTATATTATATTCTCTCTTGACTATATTGGTCTTCTCATTATGCTCATGCGGTGAGAAAAAGAAAAGTCGCGAACAGCAGGTTGATGAATTCAGAAGCGAATTGACTGAAGAAGATACGGCTGCTATGTTGAAACTTTGTGATGATGCCATGGCGCAACTCAAGGCAAAGGATTATAATGCAGTGCTTGCCAATTTGCATGAATATACCGATTCTACGCAAGAAGTAAAACCTCTCACAGAAGAAACAAGACAAAGATATCTTAACAAGTTTAAGATGTTCCCTGTATTGGATTATACACGCGTATATTACTCATTCCAGTTGCAAGGTTGCAATGATGTGAAATATGATGTTACCTTTGCAACGGCAAAACAGGCTGGAACCGCTGAACCGGCAAAGACAGCTTATATGTTCAATCCTGTGAAAGTAGACGGCACTTGGAAACTGTGTGTAAAGACGGCTACTGACGAAATAGATATGAACATGCGCTAATAAAACATTTAAACTTACCTATTTATGAAGAAATCATTGTTTGTCATATTACTGGCTTGTGTGTCTGCACCCGGTTGGGCTCAGATACAGCGCACTGCTGTATTTGATTTCAGTCAGCCACTCAGCCTTACTCCTTCCATAACTCCACCTGAAGGTAATAGTAATGAAGTTCCCGTTACTGATAATGTTTTCTCTAATGGCGACATTACTATTGATTTTGAGTGGGGTAATCAGGGATTGGGTACATCCATCTTAAATTTTACTAATCTCTATACTAAGGAAGTCACCTATTATCTCAAAGTCAGCCAGCAGGCATTGATGAAAGTTCATGCGCCTGGTATCGGACGTCTAGACAGAGTATCTTTCTCCGAAGGTAGTAGTGTAGGTGATCTTCGAGTGACAGACGATGAATTAGGAAGTCAGGCAGATGGATACAAAACATGGATTAATGATAAAAAGCAGGATATCCATGACTTAATATACAAAAACAGTTTTTCGAATGCTCAATTAAAAAAGATTACGGTACTCTATACCATGCCGTCTACCATTCTGACAGCTACAGGTGATTTGGAGAATGGCAGTGTTTTAGAGTACTTTGAAAACATGCATCTTACATTCGACCGCAACATGCTGGTTAAAGATGCATCCAAAATCACACTCTCTGATGGAACGAGCAGCGAAACGCTTTCTGCTACTGTAAAAGACAATGTGGTGACCTTATCTGCTGCTAGCCAGATAGCAAAGAATGGTACATATATACTTACGGTTCCTGCAAAGAGTTTTGTTGATAAGGAAGGCTTTGAGAACAAGGAAATGAAATTCTCTTTTGTCATCAAGGCTCCTTTTAGTCCTGTTTCGATTACTCCTGCAGCGGGAACCGTTGAAACTTTACCTCTTACTATTGCCGTAGACTTCGGAGAGAATGTTGGATATGTAGATGAGGCTGCTAGCGTGAAATTACTGAAAGATGGTAACGACTATCTGACAGCAAAGGCTGTCAAGGCATCTGATACGAAAGTTAATTTTGAAATACAGGGCGCTGCAGGTGCTATCTCAAAGAAGGGTACTTATAAACTTATTGTTCCTGCTAATGTAGTTTGCAACGACAAGAAGGGCGATGCGGAATGGGAACGCTACAATAAGGCTTTTGATGTAGAATATGTTGTTGTCGGTTCTGCCGCATATCTGAAAGCTCTGAAATTGTTGCAGAATAATACGGTGGGCTATCCTAAGGTTACCAGTGCAGCTTATGTTGCTTTGAACGAAGTTGTCGGGAATGAGGCATCAACAGATGCAGAATTCAAGGCTGCTATTGATGCTTATTATAATGAAACTGATGTTCTTCTTCCAGAGAACAAGAAGTGGTATAAGATAGCCAGTGTAAATAAGAAGAATGAACGAAAGTATCTTGCCGTAAGTGACAATCAGGTTCTGTTAGTAGACAATATTGATGAAGCTTCTGCATTTGAGGCGTTAGACAATAGTGGAGTGTTCACCTTGGGTGATGCTGATGACAATATGCTGAATGTCAATGGAGTGACAGCTGATGCAGGTGCAGAAGTAAGCAAACTTAGAATTGCCAAACTGAATGGCTCTGCTGTACAACTCGAATCGGGTGATGTCTTTGATGCCGACAAAGCATTGGGTACATTCTCATTCAAGGGCTCTTATCCATCAGTAACGGGAAACTCTAGCGTTGCTTATGCTTTGTGTAATCATGCAGACAATAAATATCAGACTGAAGCAGATATTGTTGCTCCATATTGGCAAAGCAGTCTGACCAGTGCCTTCGCATTTGTTGAGGTTGAAAAACCTGCAGCAGCTATCAAGACCGTAGAGACTGCTTACAAGTTGACACCTGCAATAGTAGAAAGCAATGCTGATTTCCTGACTCTTTCTTTTGATGGGTTGAGTCATGTTACAGTAATGAGTGATGCCGATGCCTACATCACTGATGAGAAGGGTGAGCGTGTGAAGAACGTTACCTTTACTCCGGTAACAGGAAAAGACAATCAGTTTACTGTTGCGTTGACTGACTTGGCAAAGGCTAGCTATCAGTTGGTAATCCCAGAAGGAACCTTCCATTATGAAAAGAATAATAAGGAAGTAAAGACGCAGGCTATCAAAGAAAACTTTACAATAGGAAAGGGCGGCTCTCCTGAAGATCCAAACCTTCACTACGATTATTCTATATACCAGCAGTTGCCTAATACATCTGTAACTCAAAAGGATGTTGCATTGAATGGATTCATGATTAAAAACATAGGATACTATGATGGTTTGGTTGCTAATCCTGATAGAGAAGTGAGACTTGCTGTTTACGACAACAACAAGACGATTCGTACAGGGCACTTTGAAAGCTATGTAGATCCGGAAGATCCGTCAACGCCTACATTGCTGTTAGTCTTTGATACACCGATAAGAGAAGGTGAATTGAAAGCCGAACTTTACGCTATAGTAATTTTGAAGGGAACCTTCGGAGATACAAACTTTGGAAAGTTCCTTGAAGACAAGACCACAACCCAAGCCAGTGACTGTCATACAAACCCAAGAATGACGATTTCAATCGAAGTAGACAATGATAAGGCTACTGGTATCGAACAAGTTGTGAATTCTACTGAGAAGAACAATGTAATCTATGATGTCCAAGGACGTAAGGTAAAGCAGATGAACCGTTCTGGTATCTACATTGTGAATGGAAAGAAATTCGTAAAGAAATAAAATTTAATGTAGAAAGTTATGAAATCAATTAAACTGCTCATGGCAACGGCCATGTTAGCCATCGGCTCTACAGCCGCTATGGCGCAAGCATCCTACACAGACAAGGATGGAAACGAATATCAGTTTAAGCGCCACTGGTTCCTGGATGTTCAGGCAGGTGGGCAATATACTGTAGGTGAGGCAAGCTTCTCCGACTTGCTTTCTCCTAACTTCCAGGGTGCCATCGGCTACCAGTTCTCTCCTGTTTTCGGACTCCGTGGTCAGATAAACGGTATCTGGAGCAAGGGTGGATGGAACGGATACAAGGCTACCAAGGACGGTACTCCGTATACCGCCAGCTACAAATGGAAATATGTAGCTCCGGGTGTGGACTTTATGTTCAACCTCTCTAACTTCTTCTGTGGCTGGAACCCGAACCGCGTGTTCAACGCTACTGCCTTCGTAGGTGGGGGTATCAACTGGGCAGGAGCTAACCAGGAGGTAAACGACCTGGCTGCCAACATCAAGAATCAGAGCAACTATCTGCTGGAATATCTCTGGCAGGGAAAGAAGGTTCGCCCTTACGGCAGAGCCGGTATCGACCTGGAATTCAAGGTAAGCAAGGCTGTGAGCATCATGCTCGAAGGCAATGCCAACATGATTTCAGACAAGTACAACTCTAAGAAGGCTGATAACCCTGACTGGTACTTCAATGCACTGGCAGGTGTACGCATCAACCTGGGCAAGAGCTATACCAAGAAGGCTAAGCCGGTAGAGGAACCTGCTCCGGCGCCAGCTCCTAAGCAGGAATATGTAGCTCCTAAGCCAGAGCCTAAGCCAGCTCCTGTAGAGAAGAAGGTAGAGGAGATTCGCCGTGACATCTTCTTCACCATCAATTCTTACAAGATTGCTCCTTCTGAGGATGCTAAGATTCGTGAGGTGGTTGACTTCCTGAACAAGAACACAGAGGCAAAGGTTGTAGTAACCGGC
>ERZ1026901.1559-NODE-1559-length-12791-cov-5.629554_pt1 | contig 12791 bp, 8 predicted proteins | sample MGYA00380179_ERZ1026901 | MGnify/ENA primary metagenome ERZ1026901 (study PRJEB33269, sample SAMEA4719815) | human gut metagenome | biome: human-associated habitat; feature: organic feature; material: feces | place: Cameroon | collected 2013-10 ... | reverse complement strand
TTCGCGGCTTGCCCCTCCCCTTAGGGAGGGGAGTGAATAGCTAAGGCTATTGAATTCTTCACTCTTCGTTCTTCACTCTTACCTTCCAAAGGCTATTGAATTCTTCACTCTTCGTTCTTCACTCTTACCTTCCAAAGGCTATCGAATTCTTCACTCTTCGTTCTTCACTCTTACCTTCCAGAGGCTATTGAATTCTTCACTCTTCGTTCTTCACTCTTCACTTCTCAAAGCGTCAGCCCTTTTTACCTTTAAAAGGTTCCACATACTCACCATTCACCTTCAGCGGTTCGACGTGGAGGTTGATGTAGGTGTTGGGACCGAAGTGGGAACGGAGGTTTTGTTCTATTGCTGTGGCATGTCGGTGGGCATCGTAGAGGGAGGTGTCACCGGGCATGCGCACATGCATGTCGATGGCGATGTGGTTGCCTATGCGGCGGGTTCGCAGATGGTGTATCTCGCTGACCTCATGCTCCTTCAGCACGAGGTCCACAATCTCTTTCTCCGTGGCCTCGGGCAAGCTCTCCTCAAGAAGCTCGCCAAGGGCTTCGCGAAGCAGGGACCATGCTGTACGCATGATGAAGAAGCTCACGATGATGGCGGCAATGGGGTCGAGCACCGTCCACTTGTCGCCAAGCAGCAGAGCGCCGCCAATGCCTATGCCCGTGCCTATGGACGAGAGGGCGTCGCTGCGGTGGTGCCATGCGTTGGCCACGACGGCTTGCGACTGCACACGCTTTCCCGCTGCTGCCGTGAACCTGTAAGCCCACTCCTTGAGCACTATGCTCACCACAGCCGCCACGAAGGCGATGACGCCCGGCATGGCTGGCGCCTCACCTTGCCATGCCTTCAGCACCTTCTCTGCCCCACCATAGCAGATCATCGCTCCCACGAAAAGCAGGGAGATGCCAATGATGGCTGTCGCCAAGGTTTCATATTTGCCATGACCGTAGTCGTGGTCGCGGTCCTCGGGCTTGTTGCCCAACCGCACGAACACCACGACAATGATGTCGGTGATGAAGTCGGACAGCGAGTGTACGGCATCGGCAATCATTGCCGCTGATCCTCCCACGAAGCCTGCCACAAACTTTAACACGAGCAGCAGCATGTTGATGATGCTGCCGCGAAGCGTCACGCCATATATTATGCGCTGGCGCTCTTCGTCAGACATGTTGACATCAGAGCTTTTTGCCTCCGACATGTTTTTGTCTGCCGATTCGTTCTTTACTGTTGTCTTTTCCATAACGTTGCTCCTTTCATATCTACAAAAAAGACTGAACGGCTGCCTCACAAGACATAAAAGTCAAAATGAGACAGACGCTCAGTCTGCAAAGTTACGCTTTTTTATTTACAATATGACCTTTTTTGCTTTTTTATCCAGTCTTTTTATGTTTATAATCAAACGTTTATCGTAAGAACGGGGCGTCACTTGCCCATTTTCTCCAATGCGCTGTTGAGGAAGCCCACATACCCGCTCACATCCTCATCGTAAGAACGTGAGGGTCCGAGGGGCATGCCGTTGCCGTCGACAGCCACATAGAACGGCTGCGTGTTGGCACCAAACTTATGGCGCTGGAGGTAGCTCCACTTGTCGCCGACGGTGCGCAGCGTGCGCTCCTGCCCGTTCTCCTTGACGGTCATAGGCTCGCTGAGCGGTGTCTTGTCGTCGACATAGAGCGAGATGAGCACATACTTGTTGTTGAGCAAATCTGCCACGGTGGCATCGCTCCACACGGCGGCCTCCATCTTGCGACAGTTGACGCAACCAAAGCCTGTGAAGTCGATAAGGGCGGGCTTGCCCTCCAGACGTGCTGCCGCCATGCCTGCCTCATAAGAGGTGAAGCGCGGGTGAACGGCGTTGCGGTAGAGGTTAAAGTCTTGTGTGGTGACAGGCGGCGAGAAGGCGCTGATGGCCTTGAGCGGAGCACCCCATAAGCCAGGCACCATGTAGACGGCGAACGCCAGCGATGCGAGGGCAAGGAAAAACTGCGGCACGTTGGTGCGGCGGCCCTCGTCGTCATGGGGGAAGTGGTACATGCCGAGCAGATAGAAGCCCAGCAGCGTGAAGAGCACGATCCAGAGGGCGAGGAAGGTCTCGCGGTCGAGGATATGCCAGCCGTAGGCCAGGTCGGCAACCGACAGAAACTTGAGGGCGAACGCCAGCTCAACGAAGCCCAACGTCACCTTTATGACGTTCATCCAGCCGCCCGACTTGGGTGCCGACTTGAGCAGCGAGGGGAAGAGGGCGAACAGGGTGAAGGGTATGGCAAGGGCCAAGGCGAAGCCGAACATGCCGACGGCGGGTGCCACGATGGCTCCCTGTGTGCTCACAGCCACGAGCAGGAAGCCGATGATGGGACCTGTGCATGAGAACGACACGAGGGTGAGGGTGAACGCCATGAAGAAGATGCTGAGCATGCCGCTGGTGGTAGAGCTTGCCGAGTTCATCTTGTTGCTCCATGATGAGGGAAGCTGTATCTCGAAGGCACCGAAGAAAGAGGCGGCAAAGAGCACGAGCATGGCAAAGAACAGGAGGTTGAACACGGCGTTGGTGCTCAGGGCGTTGAGCGTGCTGGCACCAAAGAGCAGCGTCACAGCCAGACCCAGCGCCACATATATGACGACAATGCTCGCACCGTAGGTCATCGCCTCGCGCACCGCCTTGCGACGGTCTTTGTTGCGCTTGAGGAAGAAGCTCACGGTCATCGGTATGATGGGCCACACGCAGGGTGTGAACAGGGCGAGGAAGCCGCCGAGCAGTCCGGCAAAGAAGATGTAGACAAGCGAGTTGTCGGTCTTCTGCTCAAAACCTTGCAGCTCCTTGACGACGGGTGTCCACAGCTTGGCGCGGTCGGCAGCGGTGAGACTGGCTGACGCGTCAACAGCGGCTGCAGCAGCGGTAGAGGCAGCATCGGCTGTAGGGTCCACGCCAAACAGGCTGTCCACAGCCGTCTCCTCACCGGGACGTGTGGCCACGCCACCGTCGGCACCGCTCTCGTCAATGGCTGCGTTGCGGGCCTCGGCAGCGGTGTTTGCATCCTTTGCTGCTGCACCCTTGGTGTCCTTGTCTGCCACAAAGGTGGGAGCCTTGCCCTGCTTCTTGAGGTTCACCTCTGAGGGCGGCATACATGTCTGGTCGCTGCACGCGCCATACTCGAGCGAGCAGTCGAGCGCATAATGGGGTTTCACAAACCTGATCTTCTGCACGAAGGTGACGCTGTGTTCAAAATAGCGCACATTCATACCAAACATCTTGTCCATCTTCGACAGCTCCTTGCCCTTGGGCATGAGCTTGCCCACAAGCTCTATGCCGTCGTGCTGGCTTGCCGAGAACGAAGCTTCTATCGGACCTCCACTGCCAAGGTTGGTTGAGTAGACATGCCATCCCGGCTCTATCTTGCCCGTAAACACTATCTCTGCCTCAGCCGACGAGGTGGTCTTGAGCTGCGCCGTAAACTTCACGGGGTCTACCATCTGCGCGTGGCAGAGCATGACCACAAACAGCAGCAGCGCGGTGAGCGCAGCCTTGCTGCATGTCGTCAGAACGTGATCTTTCGTTATAATTGTTGATTTGTTCATGTTTATGGTTGCCGCTGCTTATCCTACCTGTGAGCCAGGCTTAACGTCGCCCTGCACACCTGTGACGGTGAGCGAGCCATCAAAGTTGACAGCCGAGAGGATCATGCCCTGGCTCTCAATGCCCATCATCTTGCGAGGCGCAAAGTTGGCAACGAAGAGCACATCCTTGCCGATGAGCTGCTCCGGCTCATAGTAGGCAGCGATGCCACTGAGGATGGTGCGGTCCACGCCTGAGCCATCGTCGATGGTAAACTGAAGGAGCTTCTTGCTCTTCTTCACCTTCTGACAGTCTTTGATGTGGCCCACGCGTATGTCCATCTTCTCGAAGGTCTCAAAGTCGACATTCTCCTTGACGGGAGCAGCCACATAGGCAGCAGCCTCATTGGCCTTCTTTGTGTCTTCGAGCTTCTGGAGCTGAGCGTTGATGGCCTCGTCCTCGATCTTCTCAAACAGCAGGGCGGGTGTGCCAAGCTGATGGCCGGGCTTCAGCAGGTCGGTAGAGCCGAGCTGGTCCCACTGTGTCTCTGCCACGTTGAGCATCTCGCGCAGCTTCTTTGAGCTGAACGGCAGGAACGGCTCAAACGCGATCTCGAGGTTGGCCACGAGCTGCAGAGAGATGTAGAGGATGGTCTTGACGCGCTCCATGTCGGTCTTGGCAACATGCCAAGGCTCGCAGTCGGTGATATACTTGTTGCCGATGCGTGCGAGGTTCATGGCCTCCTTCTGTGCGTCGCGGAACTTGAACACGTCGAGCAGAGCCTCAACCTTCTGCTTCACGTCCTTAAACTCCTCGATAGCCTTGCGGTCTACCTCCTGGAGCTCGCCACACTCGGGCACCACGCCACCAAAATATTTCTTTGTGAGCTGCAAGGCGCGGTTCACGAAGTTGCCGTAAACAGCCACAAGCTCGTTGTTGTTGCGCTCCTGGAAGTCTTTCCATGTAAAGTTGTTGTCCTTGGTCTCGGGAGCATTGGCTGTGAGCACATAGCGCAGCACGTCCTGCTTGCCGGGGAAATCCTGAAGATATTCGTGGAGCCACACAGCCCAGTTGCGCGATGTAGAGATCTTGTCGTTCTCAAGGTTAAGGAACTCGTTGGCCGGCACGTTGTCGGGGAGGATATAGCCGCCGTGGGCCTTCAGCATGGTTGGGAACACGATGCAGTGGAACACGATGTTGTCTTTTCCGATGAAATGGATAAGGCGCGACTCGGGATCCTGCCACCATTTCTGCCATGAGCCCCACTTCTCGGGCTGGGCGTCGCACAGCTCCTTGGTGTTTGAGATGTAGCCAATGGGGGCGTCGAACCACACATAGAGCACCTTGCCCTCGGCTCCTTCCACGGGAACGGGGATGCCCCAGTCGAGGTCGCGTGTCATGGCGCGGGGCTGGAGGTCCATGTCGAGCCACGACTTGCACTGGCCGTAGACGTTGGGACGCCACTCTTTGTGGTCTTCAAGGATCCACTGCTTCAGCCATTCCTGATAGTTGTTGAGCGGCAGATACCAGTTTTTGGTTGCCTTCTTCACCAGTCCGTGGCCCGGGTTGTTCTTGTTTGTGGGGTTGATAAGCTCCTCGGGTGATAGTGTGGCGCCACATTTCTCACACTGGTCGCCGTAAGCGCCCTCAGCGCCGCAGCGCGGACAGGTGCCCACGATGTTGCGGTCGGTAAGAAACTCGCCCGTCACCTCGTCGCAGAACTGCTCCTCGGTCTTCTCCACCAGCTCATGCTTGTCGTAGAGCGTGCGGAAGAAGTCGCTTGCAAACTTGTTGTGCACCTTCGATGTGGTGCGGCTATAGATATCGAATGAGATGCCGAACTCTTCAAACGATTTCTTGATAAGGTTGTGGTAGCGGTCAACCACCTCCTGAACGGTGATGCCCTCCTTGCGTGCACGTATGGTCACAGGCACACCGTGCTCATCGCTTCCGCCGATAAACATTACGTCCTGGTTCTTCAGGCGCAGGTAGCGCACATAGATATCGGCAGGCACATACACGCCAGCCAAGTGGCCGATATGCACACCTCCGTTGGCATAAGGCAGAGCCGCTGTCACGGTGGTGCGTTTAAAATTCTTTTCTTCCATTTATGTTCTTGTTTTTTGTTTTTATCTTGTCAATGATGTTATGCGTCGTTTGCCGCTCGCCAAGGCATCAAAGCCATGCTTTTTAAGCTCGGCGACGGAGCTTTGCGTGTAACAATGTGCAAAATTACTAAATTTTTTATTCACAGCGAGTTTTGCCGCTGCATTTTTTCAGTCTCTGCTCAATGAGAGCCATCTTATAGCGCCGGTCCATGGAGAACGTCTTGCCGTTTCGCTCTATAAAAGCGAAGAGGTTAAACGCCTTGTCGAGCAAGAAGTTGCGGTCGGGACCCGTCACGGTGTCGGCCTCGGCATAATATAGCTCGGCGAGCATCTCCATGCGCTCCAGCCGTTGCCCCTCGTCATAGGAGGCGAGGGCACGCATCGCCACATCTATCGTGGCGTTGTGATAAAGCTCATAGGGGCCGATATATTGCTCATAGAGCTTCTTCAGCTCCTCGCGCCGGTGCTCAAGGTCTTTGCCTTCGAGCAAGAGCTGAAGGGCAGCCATAAATTCGCGGATCAACCGCATGATATAATCGCGTTGTAACATTAGGTTTCTTGTTTACATTTCTGGAACAGTCTCGTCATCATGTCCGCAAAACTGGAACAGCTTCTTGTAGAAGCCGTGCTTCGTCATTGTCGCGGCGTTGCCAAGGATAATCAGTTTCATGCGAGCTCGCGTTATTGCCACGTTCATGCGCCGCAGGTCGGAGAGGAAGCCAATCTGCCCGTCGTCGTTGGCACGTACGAGAGATATTATTATCACGTCGCGCTCCTGACCTTGAAAGCCGTCCACCGTGTTGACGGTGATGAGACGGCGCAGGGGGCGCAGCTCGTCGTCACGGCGTATCAGTTGGCGCAGATACTGCACTTGAGCCCTGTAAGGCGAGATCACGCCCACGTCGATCCGCTCGTCGAGCGCCCGTGTGCGCCCGATCTTTGCATAATAGGAGCGCAGGGTGTCGATGGTGAGCTGTGCCTCTTGCTTGTTTATGCGTCCGAAGCTCTCGCCCACAAACTCTTCCTTTGCCCCCGTGAGCGACGTGTCGATCCATTGCATCGGCTCGTCATAGTCGAGTATGCCGCGGTTCTTGACCTCGGGCGCCGTTTGCACCTTGCCGCCGTAGAACCAGTCGCTCGAAAACTTCATGATGTGCTCGTTCATGCGATACTGCACGCCCAGCAGCGTCACCGCCTCGGGGTGGTTCTCCACGATGCGCTCCATGAGCGTCTTGCCCAATCCGCCGCGCAGGGCGGCAATGCTCTTCACCGTCGGTGGCAACTGACAATGGTCGCCTGCAAACACCACACGCGTGGTGCGGCGCATGGGAATCCAGCAGGCAGCCTCCAGAGCCTGTGCCGCCTCGTCGATGAACAGCGTCCCAAACTTCATGCCGTCCAGCAGCCGGTTGGCCGCTCCCGTGAGCGTGGAGGCTATGACACGCGCCTCTCCAAACAGCTCGGCGTTGATGCGCAACTCCAGCTCGGTGGCGCGACTCTTCAGACGTTCCATCTTCTGGTGCCAGCTGTCAGAGCGTTTGCGTTGCGACCGCAGCTCGCGCATGGCCTTGCGCAGGCTCCACAGCTGCGGGTAGTCGGGATGTGCCTCGAAACGCCGCTCATAGGTGAACGACAGCATCTTGTCGTTGACCCTTGTGGGGTTGCCTATGCGCAAGACCGAGATGCCACGGTCAACGAGCTTCTCGGCAATCCAGTCGACCGCCATGTTGCTCTGTGCACACACCAGCACCTGACTCTCCCTTTGCAGCGTCTCGTGAATGGCCTCCACGAGCGTCGTCGTCTTGCCCGTGCCTGGAGGGCCATGCACCACCATCACGTCTTTCGTCCACAGCACCTCGTTCACCGCCTTCTCCTGTGTGGCGTTGAGCCACGGGAAGCGCATGGGCGCGAAAGCGAAATGTTGGGGTTTCACCGTCGGCGTGTAGAAGAGGTCGCGCAGATAAGCCAGGCGGTTGCCCTTGGCACGCATGGCGCGGTCGAGGGCCTCGAACATCAGGCGGTAGGAGGTCTCGTCAAACGACAGTTGCACACCCAGCGGTGCGCCAGGCTGTTGCAGCTCCACCGCCCTCGACATGTCGGGCAGCGTCACCACCATGCGTCCCCCGTCGGCATAGCTCACCGTGGCGGTGAACGACAGATAGTGGATGGTCGCCTGTGCGTTCTTCACGGGTGCCGAGGTGGTGGTGAAGAACATCACGGGGCGTCCAAACTCAAAGTTGTGTTCAATGTCGTCATCCTGTTGCCGCACAATCTCCACACAGGGCTGGTTGAGCGAGTTATAATAGCTTCGTCCCGCCGTCACCGGGTACCACGCGTCGCCACGCTTCACCTTGCGTGCCATGCCTGTGGCCTCCGTCTGCCGTCGGAAACTCTCCTTCTCACAGGCATATTCGACCTGCAAGAGGGCTTTTTGCTGCATTAATGCTTGAATAGGCGTATTCATGACTGCAAAAGTACTGATTTTTTTGTATCTTCGCATCATAATTTTGCTTAATAAGCAAAAGAGGGTTGCAAGAAGGAGCCACAGGAGGCTTTAAGAATCAGCCATAAGGCATTTCAAGATGCGACAAAAAAAACGAAAAGAACAAGAAGAAGATGATAACACTCAAGAACCTCGTTGTGGGCTACCACAACGGCCGACACACAAGACAGCTCAACCACGCTGCCAACGAAGAGGCGCATGACGGCATGCTCACCTGCCTCATTGGCGCTAACGGCGCAGGCAAGTCGACCTTGCTGCGCACCATCGCGGGCTTCCAGTCGCCCCTCGAAGGCACGGTGTTGCTTGGCGGCGACGATGTGCGGGCGCTCTCGCCCCGTCAGCGTGCAGAGCGCATGGCGGTGGTGCTCACCGACCGTCCCGACGTCATGTGTACCACGGTGTGGGAGATGGTGGCCACAGGGCGTGCTCCCTTCACAGGCTTTTTGGGGCGCCTCTCCGGTAAGGACCGCGACATCGTGACCCGTTCGTTGCGTCTTGTCGGCATAGAGTGGATGGCAGACCGAACGGTGGCGAGCCTCAGCGACGGTGAGCGTCAGAAGGTCATGATTGCCAAGGCGTTGGCGCAACAGACGCCTGTCGTTCTCCTCGACGAGCCGACAGCTTTCCTCGACTATCCAAGCAGGGTGGAGGTCATGCAGCTCCTCCTTAACATCGCCCACGAAGAGCACAAGACCGTGCTCCTTTCCACCCACGACCTTGACCTCGCCCTCCACACCGCCGACCGCCTCTGGCTTTTTGAGAAAGAAAGAGGAGGAGAAGAGGAAGATAGAGGGGGAGAAGAGAAAGAAGAGAAGACAAACAAAGGAAAGGAGACAAATGCAAAATCAACATTAATAAGCGGCACCCCACAAGAACTTGTTTCCAATGGTAGCATCTCACGGTTTGCAAAAGGGGCATAAAAAATAGATGTCAATCAAGCCGAAGTCGGCACGTTTCGGTCGGCGTGTATGCTGATCTCGGTCGGGATACATGTGTACCTCGGTCGGGATACATGTGTACCTCGGTCGGGATATGTGTGTACCTCGGTCGGAGCGCGATGACCATAAAGCCTCTTTAACGTTATCCTTGCGTGTTTTTAAAGACAATAGAGACAATAGGGACAATTTTTCCCGAAGATGGATGTCGGAACGTTATCTGTTCGGCATGTAGGTATAGGCGTTGAGCGATGTTGGCAGACGGTTCGATGGCGTTGCCATAGAGAGGGTCGCCCAAGATGGGGCAGTTGAGGCCGAGGTGGTGGGCACAGTGCATGCGCAACTGGTGCGTGCGTCCCGTGACGGGCGTGAGGGCTATGAGCTGATGCCCGTCGATGACCTTAAGCAGGCGGAAGCGGGTGACAGCGGGCTTGCCATGCACAAAGTCGACGAGCTGTCGCGGACGGTCATCGAGGTCTGGGCGCAACGGTAGCGTTATCGTGCCTGTGTGAGACGAATGCCACACCACATGCTCGCCTGTCAACCCTTCATGAGGCACCCCTTCGAGCAATGCGAGGTAACTCTTGCTGACGGTGTGGTCAAGAAACTGCTGCTGCAAGGCCTTATGCGCCTCACGGGTGCGGGCGATGAGGAGCAGTCCGCTGGTGTCCATGTCGAGTCGGTGAACGATGACAGGCACATCGGCAGCTATGCCGTAATGCTCGCGCACAATGCTTTCCACCGACAGACGGCAGCTCTTGCCAGGCACGCTGAGCATGCCCGACGGCTTCGACACCACCGCCATCTGCTCATCCTCATATATAATATGTAGGGACGCGCCACATTTCTTATATAAATGACCCTGCGCGTCTAAGAAACCATTATCGTCAAGAGAGGCTTTATCTGCGTGAGCTTCATTTGTATCAATAGAGGCTTTATCGTCAAGAGAGCCTTTTTCATCATTCGTTGTTCCCCCGTCCTCTTCTTCTCTTAGCGGGTAGACCTCCTCGGCACCAGGCAACGGGGCATCGAGCCCCTGGAGCATAAACTGAAGGATGGGATAACACTTGCTGCGACAGGGAGGGTAAAACTGTAGATGGCGGCGCACCTCGGTGGGAGGAGGGGCGCCAAGCCAAAACTCGGCAATGGAGACGGGGCGCAGGTTGTGGGCGTAAGCAAACTGTAGGAGCTTCGGAGCGCAACAGTCGCCTGCCCCTGCCGGAGGCAGCGTGCCGTTGAAACGGGCGAAGATGTCGATGAGCGTGCGACGCATGCCCTTGGCGTTGAGCATGACATACTGGTCGAAGAGCCACCGCTGCAAGGCATCGCTACCCTCGCGGCGCTCACGCTTAAGAGTCTCGATCTCACGCTCCAAGACATCGAGAGCCTCTTGATGTTCAGCCACGGAGGCCTCACAGCTTTTCATGAGACGGCGGAGCTGCGCCTTGTCGTGCTGACTCTCGCGTATGAGCATGGCCTTCGTGGCATCGTCCATCTGCGGCTGCTCACGACGCATGGCGTCGCGCCGCGCCTTGCGTGCCTTCACCTCCTCGCGCTCCCGGGCTATCACCCTGTCGGTCTGTTGGCGCACTTGCTCAAGACGCTGCCGCGCCTCGAAGAGCTGCGGGCGTTGCATGAGCTCCGCTATGCGGCGGTTCATGCTGCTGATCTCGCGCTCCTTGGTCTTGAAATGGCCGTCTGGCTGCTGCGCATCAAAGACGGGCGGCACGAAGAACGGCCAGTCGTTACGTCCACCGAGCAGACCCGAGTGGGCAGCAAGGAACGCAAGGCACCCGTCAGGGGCCTCAACAACGAGCACGCCATACATCTTGCCGCACACCTCGCCCGCTGTCAGCTCCGGGTGCTGCTCCACATAAGCAGCCACGCGGCGGGCGGCAACGAAGGCGAGAGCGCGGGGCGACTGGCCGGTCTGCCCCCCACCCTCAGCTCCTGTCATGTCGTGCAGCCAGTTGTTGAAACAGCCTTGTTCGGCTGCCTCTCTGTTTTTACCGTTACTCATCGTTCTTATTGCCTTTTGTTTTGTTATTAAACACCTGAAACCATCAAAAACAAAAACAGGCGCCCCAGCGAGGACGCCCGTAAGTGTGTGTGTGTTGAAGATCTACTTCTTTGTCGACTCCAGCACAGGCAGGATGGCTGTGCCTATGCAAGCGTTAGGCATCTGGATGTTGAGCAGGGCGCACACCGTGGCTGCCATGTCCACAATTTTGGTGGGCTGGTAGGTGTTGCCGTGGCCGATCTTCCATCCCATGAACAGCAAGGGGATATGTGCGTCGTAGGGGTTCCATGCGCCGTGGGTCGTGCCGATATAATCGTCGCCGAAGCGCCATGTAAACACCTGAGGATGCGTGATGAACATTATCTCGCCTGTGCGGCCGGGGTAGTAGGCGTTCAAGGCACGCTCACGCAAAAACTCGGGCATGTTGCTTGTTGCGATGTGCTCCATGTCGACAACATACTGTGCCTCGGGATCTTTCTTCAGCTCCTTGATGGCAGCAGCCTTCACGTCGTCCCAAGAGAGTTTGTTGGCCTCAATGAGCTCGCGGTCAAGATAAAAGAAGTTGTTAAGCATGTCCTTGATGAGGTTGCCCTGCACGCCAAACTGCTTTGCCAGCTCCTCGTTGGCTTTCTTCATGGCACCCTTGCCATCCCATCCGCCAGCGGGGATTTTGTGTTTCTTCAGCAGGTTGGGGTTATGGGCACCACCATGGTCAGCGGTCATTACCACCAGATAGTTGCCCTTGCCCACCTGCTCGTCGAGAGCTGTGAGGAAGGCGGCGAGTTCCTTGTCTGAGCGCATGTAGACGTCCTGGTTCTCCTTGCCGCGTGTGCCATACTGGTGGCCTACGGCGTCGGTGCTTGAGATGCTCACGCACAACATGTCGGTGACATCGTGCTTGCCCATCTGCTCGTTCTTCAGAATGGCCTTGGCGAGGTTGAACGTGGCGGTCACGCCGTCGCTGCTGACCTTAAGTTCCTTACCCGGCACGGCGTTCTCCTTATTGAATTTCTGCATCCAGTCGGGCAACTTGTCCATATAATAGGTGCTGGTGACGAAGCATCCCGAAGGTTTGTCGTACCAGTAGGCAGCGTCGGCAGCATGTCCTGCGGGCAGAATGGAGGCACGGTCTTTCAGCGCCACGCCCACCACCTTAGCTTTCTGGTCGGTAGCCATCTTCAGCTGGTCGCCGATGGTTGTCGAGAGGAGATGAACGGGAGAAGCCTCACCGGTTTTACCCTTTGCTCCAACCGTCTTCACGCTGTGGTCCTCGCAGCTTGACACCTGCTTGCCGTTGACATAAAAGTTGTTGCCGGCGATGCCGTGGAAGGCGGGCACCGAGCCTGTGTAGTTGCTTGAGTGTCCTATGGCTGTGACGGTGGGCAGATAGTTGATCATCTGGTTGTCGCAACTGAAGCCCTCGTTCATGAGACGCTTGAAGCCACCCTCGCCGAACTGGTCATAATAATAGGTGAGATAGTCCCAGCGCATCTGGTCAAAGATTATGCCCACCACAAGTTTCGGTCTCTGGATCTGTGCGTTGGCTATCATGGCCATGCAGCAGAGAATTAGTGTAATAAAATGCTTTTTCATATTGTCTGTTAAGATTGTTCTTTTTGCAAAGCTAATGCAAATCGAGAGCTAAAGGTCAAGCTTGCTTGAACCTTTGGCC
>ERZ1026901.1557-NODE-1557-length-12820-cov-3.640893_pt1 | contig 12820 bp, 9 predicted proteins | sample MGYA00380179_ERZ1026901 | MGnify/ENA primary metagenome ERZ1026901 (study PRJEB33269, sample SAMEA4719815) | human gut metagenome | biome: human-associated habitat; feature: organic feature; material: feces | place: Cameroon | collected 2013-10 ... | reverse complement strand
CGGCATCCATCGTCACGGCCTGAGCACCCGTCGTGGCGCCGATGGCGGCAACGTCATTCAGAGTCGTGCGGATGGTCTGGAAGTTCCATTCGCCGGTAGCGCTGTCATAGGCGCTGGAGGTCTGCGACGACATGAGATCACGGAAGAACTTGGCGTTGGTGTTGCCGACATTTTCACCGTTTTCATACATGCCGTAGATCGCATCGAGACCAGCAACGTTGCCGAGCTTATCGACCACGTCAGCTTTGTCGTACATGCCGAATTCAAGCACGCCCTTCTTGAACTGATCTTCATCAGCACCCATCAGCAGATCGCCTTCATGGACGAGATCTGCATTGATAGAGGTACCCGTCTTGGTAGCTGTCAGACTGATCTTGTCGCCGTTCTTAACGTTGTCAACGTAGAGAACGGAGTTGGCAGCCATGTTGACAGCTTCTACGAAAACCGACTTCTCACCCGTAGCATCAACCTTAGTTGCATCGACCAAGAGCATCGAGTTGGTACCGATGGTGATGTCATTAACAGTACCCTTCGTACCGTTGCCGTCGGCCTTAACGGCGCCTTCGTACTGAACGCCCTCAGCGTAGACGACGGAGTTAACGGTCTTGGTATTGATCGAATACTCCTTCTTGGAGGCACTCGTCTTGGCGAGCGTGAAGCCCGTCTTGGCGAAAGCGGCCGTACCGGCGGCGACGTCACTCGTACCGACAGAAACGATCGAGGAGCGGTCTGCTTCAACGGAGGTTCCGCTTGCAGCTTTCTTCACGGCAACAAGGGAAACCGCGGCGGCAGAGCCGTCTTCCTTCCAAGTCGGATCGGCGTAAATGCTGCCGGCAGTAAGTTCACCCACCGAGAGGGAACCGGCGCTCGCAGAGTCGCCGACATAGACAGTCTTACCGGAGGCAACATTGAGTTCACCAGCTTCGACGGTACCGCCCTGATTGACAAGCATATCGCCCGCAAGCGTCAAAGTCTTGGCAGCAAGCTTGCCAGTGACCTTGTTGACGTTCCTGAACGAGTATGCACCATCTGCATAGGAGGCCGTTGCCGTCGAACCAAACGTCACGGCGCTGTTGGCGGCAGCGAGTTCGCCGGAGATAAGGGCGGTAGATTCATCATTATTAGCCGAAGACCCAGTCGTAACGGCATAGCCGTTGCCGTCCTTATCATCGGCAATCGAGAGCTTGGCGCCGGACTCGACTTCAAGGCTATTAATCGTAACGGAACCGTTGGCAGTCAGATCACCAGACTTGACGTAGAGGGAACCATACGTAGCATCACTGCCATCACCAATCTGACCGATCTGAGCGCCTTCGCCTGTGGTGACGAGTTCGGAGTCAGCGGTAGTGAACTTAATGGTGCTGAGCGTCGGAACTTTTTTGCCGCCAGTCGTATTCGTGTAGGAAACGAGGTTGCCCGTACCAGTCAGCGTAAGACTGACATCGGTGATGGTGAAGTCCTTAGATGCGGCCGCGAAATCACCCTGTTCGATAGTGCCGTAGATCGCGTCTTTACCAGAGATCGATTCACCAACCTTTGTAACGGTAACGGACTTGATGGTGTCGTTGGTTACGCCGGCAATGCTGGAGAGCTCAGTGTAGGCAATCTTGCCGCCTTCAATCTTTGTTTCAACATCCTTGATCTTGGTAGCGCCGATGTCAATGAGACCCTTGGTGTCATTACTCACAAGGCCCGTAAGGCTCCCAAGCTGAGTGCTTGTCACTTCCGTGACGGAACCAAGATCAAGGTCGAGGAGACTGGATGTCCCAAGGACAATCGAATTGCCCGCAACTTGAGCAGTTGTAGCAACATTGCTGAAACCAGCCGTTGCGTCGTACTTCAGGCCGAGACCGGTAAGCGAAGTTGCGAGCGTGCCATCTTCGACGGTGACGGTGTTGGTCGTGGCTGCGGTCTTAAGCGTCGTGACGTTCAGCGTGCCGCTATCGACGGTAGCCGTACCGGCCTCCTTCACATCAAGGACCGAGAGGGTGACGTCGGCGTCATCGGTTGCGAATGCACCAGCCTTAACCTGCACGGTGTCGAAGGTCTTATCGGCCTCCTTAATGGTGAACGCACCACCCGTAGCATTGACGATGTAGTTCGGGACTTCAACGCCGGCAGCAGTGATCTTGCCTTCAAGGTCGATCGTCTTGGTAATCTCGAGAGCGTCAGCAGGCTTCTTATCAGTAACCTTGTCACCGTCAAGACGAGCATTAAGCGAAGTCTGGAGTTCGCCAGCAGTATTGATCGTCGTCTTGGCTACGTTGTAGGTCGTGGCATCCAGCGCGGTCGAGAGAACGCCGTCAACTTCAACAGCGGCGGCCGTGATGGTGCCGGCATTTACTGCAGGAGTCCCACCAACAGGTTCAATTTCCGGCAGGTTCGTCAGCGTACCGCTAACCTTGATCTTGCCGTTTGTACCGGTGATATCACCCTGGTTCTGGAGAGAAGCGCCTTCAGCAACGACGAGGGAGGCAGTCGCGGAGTCAGCGAGAGTGATCGTAGCGCCGGAAGCGTTGGAGCCTTCGCCCGTAAGGGAGAATTTACCGCCTGTGAGGGCCACCTTACCCTGGTTGGTGAGCTTGCCGACAGAGAAGTCACCATTGGCGAGCGTGAAGGTGTTGACAGTCGAGTTCTTAACAACCGTGAGGGAAGAGGCTTCAACAGCGTTCTCGGCGTTGTTCGTCAGAGTAAAGGTGATGCCACCCGTAGCACCGCTCTTGTCGCTGCCAACGGTAATGTCACCGAGGGAGACGGCAGCATATTGAGTAATCGTATTCTGATCAACCGTCTTAGTCGTGTCCGCAACTGTGAGACCAGCAGGCGTTGCATCAGTGACGGCAGTGGTCGCAGCCTTCAGGGTACCGTTGATGGTAGTAGCGGCATCTTCAACCGTGAGAGCCTTGACGTCAACAGTGCTGCCGTAGGCGATGGTGTTGGAAGTGCTACCCGTGATAACGACCTGATTGGTTTCCTTAGTCAGATCGGTATTAGCATCGCCGAACTTCAAAGAATCAGCAGTGATATTGCCGTAAATGGTATTAGCGGCGGATTTGATGACGAGGTGGCCGGCGGTAGCGGTGTAGTCGGCGTTGAAGTCAACTTTCGTGGTATCGGTGAAGATCAAGTCACCGGTATTGGCGATCGTGACCTGCTTGCCAACGGTCAAATCTTGATTACCCACGAACACACCGCTCTCACCGGTAACTGTCATCTTGCCGGCATTGGTGATCGTACCCTTGTTGAACGCAACGGTCTCTTTAGCCGTAACATTGAGCGTAACGTCAGCGGCATTGTCGAAATCATAAGCAGAACCGGGGTTGGTGACACTGGTTTCTCCCTTGTCGCCGACAGGGTCAGGAGCAACGCCGAATACGAGATTCTTGCCGGTGATCGTAGCGGTACCGGCCACCTTATTGGCAGCGGTGCTGGAGCCTTCGATGGTACCGGTCTTGAGCGTGCCTTCTTTGATCTTGAGATCGTACGAGGTGTTGCCGATACTCACGTTGCCGGGCGTGCCGTTAGATGCAGCGTTGTAGACGTTGAGGTTCAGGTCCAGCTTGGAGAAGGTGCTGTCTGCATCAATCGCATTGTAGGTGACGCCGGTTACGGTGCCCGATTTTGCAACGCTGTTGAGGGTAATCGTACCGTTGGCCTTCTTGGCATCGATATCAGCGGCACCCTTCCCGTCAAAGGTCGTCCCGTTGATGATCAGTTCGCCGCCGCTGAGCGTATAGGCACCAGTGCTGGCAACCGTATCTTCCTTCGTCATCGTACCGGTCGTGCTAACGCCGGTCGTGCTGTCAGTCTTCGTACCAACAACACCAGACGGTGTGTTGCCGTCAGCATTCACTGTCAAAGAAGCCCCCGAGCCGATTTCAGCGGAATCATACTGCACGCCGGCAGCCGAAGCCACGCCAGCGCCGAGAGAGAGCGCAGCGACAGCGGCGGCGATAACGGTCTTTGTACCCTTAGCCTGGACGCTCGATGTGGCTTCGTTAACCACCATCAGCGCACCACGTGCTTTAGAGAAGACCACCTTGAAATTACGATTCATTCTTTTACTCCAAGAATAATGAGGTTCTTTCTGCATCAGCGTTTACACGCCATAAACAGAACAAGTGCGCGAAGCACTGACGGGAGTGTAGGAATGGATGTGTCAACATCATGGGGGGGGGGTAAACCCTATGTTGATTTTTTGAAAACGGTCTAAATGCGTAAACTTTAATGATTGGAATGGGTAGTGTTAACGCTTAAATAATGCAGTTTGCTCATATGCAACACTCAGATAAAACGTTGTAAACATTTGACTGCTGTATGCGATTTCTTACTTTTGGTCTTGCCCTTGTAATGTAAACAATCCGGATCTCCTCAAGCTAGGGAGGTCTCCGCAAAATGATCGTAAGCGTTCCATCGCTTCATACTGACGGAAAAACGAAGGGTCGGTTTCCCAAAAACCGCCCGCTGTGAGCCTCGCTGTTGAGCTTCTAGGCATATTCGTACAGGGAACGCTTCGCACAATTCCGCGGCAGCCATAGCGCAAAGTCAAAGACTTTGATGAGGTGAGGAGAAAAGGTCCCATCGTTTTGGCGTCTGCCATATATGCAGCGCGCGAAAAGGTCAGCAAAAATTGCTTTTCTTGCTGCTCCCCAGGTTTGTGCTTCCAAGATCTTTCTGAACTGAGTAATTCACCTACACTACAATGCGGTTCAGATATGTTTCCATCCATATAGAGGCATCCATGACGCATTCGCTTCGTCTCTTCTCTGCAGCGGCGCTTACAGCAGCCGTCTGCGCTGTCGGCATCGCATCAGCTTCGTCGGCCGCAGCGGCCGCGGAACTCAAAATCGGCGTCGTCAATATGGAGCGTATTCTTCGGGAGTCAAAGACTGCCATTGAAGCGAGCGACCGTTTGAATGCTGAGGGCCAGCGCCGTCAGGAAGAAATTGAAGGCATCAGCCGTCGGTTTAAGAGCCGTCTCGAACGCTTTGAGAAAGATGCCCCTGCGATGGATGAGACGACTCGCCTGCAGGAGCGTCGGGCACTCGCGGAAATGGAACGCGACGTGACGCGCCGCAGTCGTGAGGCGCGTGAAGAGTTCAACCAGCGCCGCAATGAAGAAGTGCTCCTGCTGCAAAACCGTGCCGGACGCCTGGTGCAGGATCTTGCCAAACGCGAGAAGTTCGATCTTGTGCTCTATGAATACTTCTATGCCAGTGATCGGATCGACCTTACGAAGCGCGTGATTGACTTGCTCGATGCTTCATCGGACGCTCGAAAGAAATAAAACTGCAGGAGATGAGACCCTAAGGGGTCATCATCCGTCCTCGACGGGCGCTTTGCCGATTAGTCTCGGATTCAGAAACGGGACTTGCGGCAAGTCTTCAGCCTATTTATTTGAATAAAGGATTTTCATCATCATGATGCAGACTGCCCAAATGCTGCTTTCCGAACTCGTTGACAAGGTTTCGAAGTGCTCAAAAAACCGCTTGGAAATGCAGATGGTTGGGGCGGATGTTGCGGTTTCCCGCTTTATGTCTCCCGCGGAAGCGGGCGAGGGCGACATGAGCTTTCTGACCGATCCGCGCTACGCAGAGGCCATGAAGGCGACAAAAGCCGCAGCGATTGTGCTTCGTGAACGCGATGCCAAGGCTCTTTTTGGCGAGGAGCTCCCAAACCGCACGATGCTCTTGTGCGACGACCCGTATGCCTTCTTTGCCTTTGCCTCACAAATCTTTTATCCGGTAAAGCGCGCCCCCGGCATCCATCCGCGTGCTTACGTGGAGGAGAGCGCTTTGGTCGATCCGACTGCTTCCATTGAACCGATGGCAGTGGTGCAGGCTGGTGCCAAAGTCGGTGCCAACACACTCATCAGCGCTGGGGCCTATATTGGGGAAGACTGCGACATCGGCAGGGACTGCGTCATTTATCCCAATGCTGTCGTGCAGCCCGGCGCCGTATTGGGCGGCGACGGTTTCGGATTCGCGCCCTTTAAGGGCGAGTGGATCAAGATCCCGCAGCGCGGCCGCACGGTATTGGGCGCTGACGTTGAAATCGGCGCCAACACGACGATCGACCGCGGCGCGATTGATGACACCTTTGTGGGTGAAGGCACAAAGCTCGACAATCAGATTCAGCTCGGCCACAACGTCCGCGTCGGCAAACACTGCGTAATGGCTTCTTGCGTGGGGATCGCCGGCTCTACGACGGTGGGCGACCATGTCATGGTGGGCGGCGCCGCGATGATCAACGGCCACATTGAAATTCCCTCGGGTTCAGCGGTGGGGCCGGCAACAGCCATTACGGGCTGGGGCAAGGAGCCTAAACAGCTGACGGGCTTCTTCCCGGCGCTCACCAAGCGCGACTTCGTTCGTGCGGCGGCGCTGACTGCGCGGCTCCCCGAGATGCGCGAAGAGCTCAAAAATCTGCAAAAGCAGGTCGCGCAGCTCGCCGAGCTAATCCAAAAGGCAGAAGCGGCGGATCGCTGAAAGAGCGACAATTACAGGCACTCTTTTGGCCGCGTCGGGGAAATGCACTTGTAATGTGGTATTTTCCCGCCGGTTCTGCACTAAGCCCCCCAATTTATTCATCTACAGACCCGCAAGGAAACGTATTCATGCCGAAGAGCTTGAACATTCAGGACATCATGGAGATGCTCCCGCATCGTTTTCCGTTCCTGCTGATCGACCGGGTGGTTGAGCTCTCTGATGAACTCGACCGCGTGGTGGCGATCAAGAACGTGACGATGAACGAGCCGCAGTTCACCGGTCACTTCCCACAGGCTCCGGTCATGCCGGGGGTTCTCATTGTGGAGGCGATGGCCCAGGCCTGTGCCATCATTGCGCTTTCCCGTATTCCCGAAGAAGTGCGCAAAAAGAGCCTCTTTTATTTTGCCGGCATTGACAATGCCCGCTTCAAGCGCATCGTGCAGCCTGGCGATCAGCTAGTGATCGAAGGCAAGTTCATTCGTTCGAAGATGGGGATGGGTTGGTTTGAGGCGGTCGCCCGTGTGGACGGTCAGGTGGCCTGTCAGGCGTCGATGATGTGCGCTTGCCGTGAACCACCCAAACATGCAAACGAATAAGGAAAGGCTCCGGCGGTAAGTTCGCCTCCAATGGCGAATGCGGACGGAGCATTTCGATCGAGCGGCGCTGGGCAGTTTCCAGGTGGAAGCTGCACTGCGCCGTTTTTTCATTTTTCTGCACTTGTGACCGATTGCAGGCCCTTCAGTTTCCCCTAGAGCCTTGTCCGTATAATCACGAGATACAGTTGTCGTGCGCAGTGTCGTGCACTCTAAGCGGCTCAAGTGCGGTCGTCGGCAGTGAACCTGAGCAATCAGGCAAACGACGCACGATTCATCCTTAATAACCACAAAGGATTCTTTTCATGACCCAGATTCATCCGAGCGCAATCGTCGATTCTCAGGCAGAACTTGCCGAAGACGTCGTGGTCGGTCCTTTCTGTCTGGTCGGTCCCAAGGTGTGCATCGGCGCGGGTACGGTCCTGCGCAGCCATGTTGTGGTGGAGGGCTCCACTACGATCGGCGCACGCAATGTGATCTACGCGGGAGCGAGTATTGGATGCCATCCGCAGGACAAAAAGTACCGCGGCGAGGATACGCGTCTGGTGGTGGGTGACGACAACGTGATTCGCGAAAACTGCACGATGTCGATCGGCACTATTCAGGATCAGGGCTTAACGACTGTCGGCAGCCGCAATCTCTTTATGGCTAATGCCCATGTGGCGCACGACTGTCAGGTCGGCAGCGACGTGATTCTGGCCAATAATGTGGCTTTGGGCGGTCATGTCATTGTCGGCGACCACGCCATTCTCGGCGGACAGTCCGCGGCGCATCAGTTCGTGCGCATCGGTGCTTTTGCCATGGTTGGCGGCGCTGCGGGCGTGCTCCAGGATGTGCCGCCCTTTGTGATGGCTCATCTCAACCCGGCCAAGGCCGCGGGACTCAATCTGGTGGGACTGCGCCGCGCGGGATTTACCGATGAACAGCTCCGTGCGCTGCGCAAGGCCTATGGACATTTCTATCGTGAACAGCTTACGGTGAAAGAAGCTGTGCCGCTTATTGAAGCTTTAAAGAGTGATTACCCCGGGGCGTCTGATGCGCTTCAGCTCTTCATTGACTTCGTCACAACTACCCAACGCGGCTGTGTCCGTTGAACTTCAAAGTTAAGAACACTTCCTAGGAGACCCCATTATGGGAACGAGACCGACCCCTGCGATCGACAAGAATGGCATTGCTTGGCTCGCTGGTGAAGCAAGCGGCGACTATATTGCAAGCCTCGTGCTCCCGGAAGTGGAAAAACGCTTCCCCGGCACGCCGCAGTACGGCGTGGGCGGTCCGCGCATGCGCGCTGTGAATTTTCATGCCTGGCACGATATTCGGGAGCTTTCTGTGCGCGGCTATGTCGAAGTGCTCATGCACTTGCCGCGGCTCGTGCAGCTTCGGGGCGAACTCGTGCGCAGCATTTCCGAGTCAAGTCCCCGTGTTTTTGTAGGCGTTGATGCACCGGACTTTAACCTCGGCATTGAGCAGAAACTTCGCCGCCGCGGTATTCCGACCGTGCATTTTGTGAGCCCGGCCATTTGGGCCTGGCGTCCGGAGCGCATCCACCAGATCCGCCGAGCGGTTGACCATATGCTCTTGGTCTTCCCCTTCGAGCAGGAGATTTATAAGCGCGCCGGCATTGACGCAACGTATGTCGGCCATCCCTTGGCCGGCGTGATTCCGATGAAGCCCGATACGGAAGGCGCTCGCCGTGACTATGGTCTGATGGAAGATTCGCTGCCTGTCGTGACGGTCATGCCGGGCTCGCGCATTGACGAAGTCAAAGGCTGTGCGCCGGCTTTCTTTGGCGCCATCGAAAAGCTCCTGCATCGCTTCAGCGACATGCACGTTCTTATCCCGGCAGCCGACGAGGCGGCGCGTGAACGCATCATCTTCATTGCGGGGCAGTACGCCCGCTTGGCGCAGCGCATGATCGTGCGTGTCGGCGAAAGCCACCGCATGATCGAAGCCGCCGATGCAGTGCTCTGCGCTTCCGGGACGGCAGCGCTCGAAGCGGCGCTTTACAAGAAACCCATGGTTGTGGGCTACCTGATGCCGGCGCTTACCGGTCTCATCATGCAGAGGAAAGGGCTCATTCGCTGCGTATCGCTGCCCAATATTTTGATGGGTGAAAACGTGGTGCCGGAATTTCTGCAGTATTACTGCCGTGCAGATCAGATCTCCTGGGCGCTGCAGGATGCACTCACCAACGACGCGAAGCGTAAGGAGCTGGTTGAACGGTTTACGGCGCTCCATGAAAGCCTGAAGGCAGATACGCCCTCGCTGGTCGCTGAAGTGCTTGAATCCAGAGCGCTTCGCCGCTGGTAATGCCGGATCTGGAGCAGCTCCCGCTCTGCGTGAGCTGCAGATATTCCGGCGCGTCCATCCCAGATGCGCCGGTCTGATTTTATTGACTCACACTCTCATCACTTACGCCCTATGCCGCGCCGCAGAGCATCTTTAGCTTCTGCTTCTCCCGAAGCTGCTCTCAGAGACAATCTTTTTTTCTGTGACGGTGAAGGTGAAGCGCATCTGCCGCTTTTAACGGCCGGCGTGGATGAAGCGGGGCGCGGTCCGTTAGCCGGGCCCGTCTGCGCCGCGGCAGTGATTCTGGATCCCGAAAATCCCATTGAGGGATTGGCGGACTCAAAGAAGCTTTCGGCCAAAAAGAGAGAAGCATTGGCGCCCATCATTCGCGAACGCGCGCTGGCCTGGGGCATCGGCTGGGCCACGGTAGAAGAGATTGACCGCGTCAATATTCTCAATGCCACCTATCTCGCCATGGAGCGTGCTGTGGCGGCACTGAAGAGCCGCAGCGGGAGCGTGACGCCTGAATATATTCTGATCGACGGCAATCGCCGGCCGCCCAATCTGCCCTGCATGTCCGACACCATTGTGAAGGGAGATGACAAAGTGCCGGCTATTTCTGCCGCATCCATACTGGCGAAAACGGCTCGAGACCATCGGATGGCTCAGCTCGATCAGAAGTGGCCGGCTTACGGCTTTGCCAAACATGCCGGCTACGGCACGGCTCAGCACCTCGAAGCTTTGAAGCGTTTGGGACCCTGTCCCGAGCATCGAACGACTTTTGAACCCATCAAGTCCATGCTGAGCGAAAAAAAGACGCAGCGTCCTTCCGATGCAGCGGCGAACCCTCTCAGCCAAGCGTGAATCATGACTTCTTCTCAGCATCTCTATATCGAAAGCGACGCCAACCCCCGGCTCAAGCGCTGGAGACGGCTGGCCTTGGAGGCCAAGGCCGTCAGGCGCGAGGGCGCGACGGTTCTCGAAGGCATTCATCTCCTGCAGACCGTGCTTGAGCACCCTGAGGTGAAGATCAACGCCGTAATGCTTCCCGAAGGGCGCACGACAGCAGAAGCCAAAGCGCTCGCTGAGCGTGCGGCGCAGACTGCGGGAACTCGGCTTTATGTTTTGAGCGATCGTCTTTATGACGCCATTTCACCGGTGGAAAACGGCGTGGGCGTCATGTGCGAAATTACGCTTCCAGCCGCGCCGGCGCCGGAAAAATGGGCCGCCGCGGATGCCCTCTACCTTGACGGCGTTCAGGATGCCGGCAATGTCGGAACGCTGATCCGTACGGCAGCAGCCGCGGGCGTGCGGGTGGTTGTCGCAGGTCCGGGGACCGCTGGTTTGTGGACGCCGCGCGTGCTGCGCGCAGGGATGGGAGCGCACTTTGCGGTGGATTTGGCCGAAGGCATTTCGATAGAAAAATTCCGGGCGGACTATTGCGGAAGACTCCTAGCGGCCGATGCCAGAGGCGGCGTCAACCTTTTTGAGGCGCCCGACTATACCGCCGCGGGACCGATTTGCTGGCTGATGGGGGCTGAAGGTCCGGGGCTTTCCGTGAAGGCGCTCGAGCTTGCCGACGAACGCTATTGGATTCCGATCAGCCGGTCGGTGGAGTCCTTAAATGTCGGCGCGGCGGCGGCCGTCTGCCTTTTCGATGCTGCGCGCCGTCGGCTCACGCAGCGTCATTGATATATTTCAACTGCTCTGCATTCAAGGCAAAAGGGCGCATTACGGTGAGCGCTTCGGGTTGCCGGCAGACTGTTTTCCCGTTAGCATTCCGGCCTTTCCGCAGTCTCCCAGGGCGGAGCGGTTTCACCGAAATTTTTTCAGGCGTATCAGCCGTTCACCAAGACCCACGCGTTAAGGTTCAAGATGCTCAACTTCTCCTATGCCAATCCCACCCGCCTCGTTTTCGGCCGCAGCGCCGAACATGAAGTCGGCCGCGTGATGACCTCCATCCTGGGGCGTCCGGGCAAGGTGCTGGTGCTTTTTGGCGGCGGATCGGCCCACCGCACCGGCATTCTGGGGGCAGTGGAGGACAGTCTGCAGGAATCGGGCTTCGCCGTGATTGAAATGGGCGGTGTGCAGCCCAATCCCCGGATGGGATTTGTCCGCGACACGATTGACTGGGTGCGCGATCAGGGCATTCGTGCGGTGGTCGCCGTGGGCGGCGGTTCGGTGATCGATACCGCCAAGGCTGTAGCGGCTGGTCTGGAATATGAAGGGGATGCCTGGGATTTCTTTGCCGGCCGTGCGCAGGTTGAGCGGGCACTGCCGGTGTTCGCGGTATTGACTATTCCTGCGGCGGGTTCTGAGCAGTCCATTCGAGCCGTGATCACGCATCACGGCACGAAGACCGGTATTGGTTCGGAACACATTCGCCCCAAAGCCGCCTTCATCAATCCGGAGCGTTTCTCAACACTCCCGGCCATTCACATCAGTGCCGGCGTCTGCGACATGCTCTCGCACATCTGCGAACGTTATTTTTCCAACACCGCCGCCACTGATTTTGTAGATGGACAGGCTGAAGCCGCGCTTCGAACCATCATTGAGTTTGGTCCTAAAGTGCTTGCCGATCCTTCGAACTATGACGCCTGGTGCCAGATTGGTCTGGCCGGCTCATTTGCCCACAACGGCATCTTCGGTCTTGGCCGTGAAGAAGACTGGGCCTGCCACGCGATTGAGCACGAAATCTCGGGGTGGAACGAATCCATTATTCACGGCTGCGGGCTCGCCGTCGTCATGCCGGCCTGGATGCAGCAGGTTTGCCATGTCAATCCGAAGCGCTTCGCGGATTTTGCCCGCCGAGTCATGGGCGTAGGACTGGATGCGGATGATGCTGCGGCCGCCGCGCTGGGCATTGAGGCCTTTAAGGCGTGGTTGAAGACAATGAAGCTGCCCTTAACGCTTCAGGAGCTCGGTGCGGTTGACTGTCCCATCGAGGCGCTCGCTCGCCACTGCTGCCGCAAAGGTGCGGTAGGACACTTTAAGCCGCTCGAAAAAGCGGATGTGGAAGCACTGCTGCGCGCTGCGCAGTAATCCGCTGATGGGATGACGGGAGAACGCATCATGGCGCAGCAAAATAAAGGCAAAGGCCGCTCGAGCCGCAGCGGCTCGGGCAGCACGAAGGGACAAAACACCCTGCAGCACCCGGGAGCGGTGCTCGCACAGATCCTCGAAGATACGCCTACGGCGCTTGCCGCTAAATGGTTCAGTCTCAGTGAAGCGGAACTTTTAGCTGTGCTCGAAGGCCGCGCGCCGATGACTGCCGCGATGGCGCAGCAGGCCGGCGCCGTATTCGGCACGGGCTCTGCGCCTTGGTTAGAAATGCAGTCCGCATGGGACGCGGCCCATGCAGAGACAAATGCTCCGCAGCACTGACTGGTTCGTCAAACCCAAACTCCCGGGGATGCACCTAGTCCCGGAACACCCGCGGGGGCAAGGGCA
>ERZ1026901.1556-NODE-1556-length-12827-cov-37.493423_pt1 | contig 12827 bp, 13 predicted proteins | sample MGYA00380179_ERZ1026901 | MGnify/ENA primary metagenome ERZ1026901 (study PRJEB33269, sample SAMEA4719815) | human gut metagenome | biome: human-associated habitat; feature: organic feature; material: feces | place: Cameroon | collected 2013-10 ... | reverse complement strand
ACATTATAAAATAAAATTAAAATTACATCTTTTAGTAGACATTCTGATTTAGCAAAAGTTTCTTATAAAAAATACAATATTTTTCAAACTGCCTACGTTATTTTGTTAATAGAGGACAATAAAATATGCAAAATCTCTGCCATAGTTGTATCTTTTAATCAATTCGCACATAAAATGATAATCAATCCCACCAAGGGTTACCATCAAAAATGTCACATACAAAGGATTTCAATTCCAAAAGGAAGAAACTACATGGGATATTGTTTTTCAAAAATTAAAAACATATTTAGAATGAATTACGAAGTTGCAATAGTCATACCTACTCTCAACGAGGAACGTTTCATTTCTCGTTGTTTGAATTCAATTATTAAGCAAACATATGAATTTGAAAAAATGGATGTAATGATAATAGATGGAGGTAGTAACGATAAAACAAAAGATATTGTTGCCGAATATCAAAAATCACATCAGAATATTCGATTCATAGAAAACAAGAAAAAAATTCAATCAGTAGCATTTAATATAGGATTTAAAAAATCTACTGCACCATATATAATAAGATTAGATGCTCATGCTGAATATGATTCTAAATATATCTCTCTTTGCATTGAAAATCTTAAGCAAGATGAAAAACGCGGTAATGTAGGTGGCAGATGTAATATTTTACCATTCAATCAATCCATATGGGCTCAAACCAATGCCATTCTGAATCATTCACGTTTTGGCATTGGAGGAGCAGCCTTCCGAGTTAGTAACGAAGCTCACAACACAGATTCTGTACCTTTCGGAGCTTTTCCTAGGAAAATCATCGAGAAAATAGGCGGTATGCGAGAAGACTTGCCAAGGGGTGAAGACAATGAATACAACTCCCGCATAAGAAAAGCTGGATATAAAATATTCTTTGATCCCAATATTATTAGTAGCTATTTTGCACGACCTACATTGGGAGCATCATGCAAACAAATGTATGCAAATGGAAACTCTATAGGATATCTATACTACATTGATAGGGAAGCTATTGGAATAAGACATCTCGTCCCTTTACTTTTCGTAGTAAGTGGTCTGTTTTGTATCATTATTTCGGTACTATGGAGTCCATTCTGCTATGTTTTTTGTGGTGGCCTTGCCCTATATCTCATTGCTGATGCTATGGCTTCCATCATGGGTGCAAAGGATAATGTAAAATGTACATTACCTTTATTTATTCTTTTTTTCTGTGTGCATGTTTCCTATGGTATAGGAACAATAGCAGGTCTCATTAAAGGCTTGAAAACTAAAGGATAGACCATGTGCAATGATTAAATATCAAACATTTTAGGCTCAAAATACAATAAAACAACTTTAAGAAACGTTTACTATATAGTAAACAACTTGCTATACACAACAAATAATATTATTATGAAAGTACCATTTTCACCACCATACATTGACGATAACGTCATTAACGAAGTAGTTGATTCTCTTAAATCAGGATGGATTACAACAGGCCCTAAAGAGAAAGCTTTAGAGGAAGAAATAGGTAAAATATCTGGCGTAAACAATGTACTATGCGTTAACTCTTGGACTTCTGGTGCAATTCTCATGCTCCGTTGGTTAGGGTTACAGCCTGGAGACGAAGTGATTGTTCCTGCATATACATATTCTGCCACTGCCATGGCTGTATTATGGGCTGGTGGTAAACCTGTCATGGTTGACTCTACAGAAGATTTCAATATTTCTGTTGAAGGAATAAAAAATGCTATCACAGAAAAGACCAAAGCTATTATTCCTGTTGATATTGCTGGTTTTCCTTGTGATTATGACACAATCATGGAATTAGTAAAATCGAAAAAGATAAAAGCTTTGTTCCATGCAACTTCTGAAATACAAGAGAAATTAGGCAGAATACTCGTCTTGAGTGATTCAGCCCACTCTATTGGTGCACATTATGGCGATAAGCGTACTGGTTCAGAAACTGATGTTGCTATTTTCTCTTTGCATGCAGTAAAGAATGTTACAACAGCAGAAGGTGGAGCCATCTGCCTTAACTTGCCAGAACCATTCAACAATGAAGAACTTTACAAAGAACTTCGCCTGAGAACTCTCAACTGCCAAACGAAAGATGCTTTCACGAAAACAAAAGCAGGCGGTTGGAGATATGATATTGTAGGACAAGGTATGAAGATTAATTTGGCAGATGTTAATGCTGCAATTGGTTTAGCACAGATTAGACAGTATGAGAATCTCCTACAAGAAAGAAAGAGAGTATTCAATACGTATGCCAATGCATTTGCCAATACGGACTGGGCGATTACACCACCTACCACAACTGGCATCAAGGAGAGTTCATATCATGTATATGCCCTTCGTATCAAGGATATTACAGAAGCACAAAGAGATGCTATCATACAAGAAATCTCTAAAAATGAGGTAGCTGTTAATGTTCATTTCATTCCTATGCCAATGCTTACTCTCTTTAAGGATATGGGGTATGACATTAAAGACTATCCTCAAGCATATAAGAATTATTCACACGAAATCTCCTTACCTGTGTATCCACAACTAACAGAAGAACAAGTCAAGTTTGTAGCAAATACAGTCATCAAGGCATACGAGACCGTAATGAAGTAAAAACATATAAATATAGGACACCTTATATTATGATTCGATTCTTCGATATAGTTTTCTCTATGATAGGACTCATTTTGCTGTCACCACTATTTATGATTCTTTATCTGATGATTAGATTGGAAAGCAAGGGAGGTGGCTTCTATACACAAGAAAGGATGGGAAAAGATGGTCTACCATTCAGACTTTACAAATTCAGGTCAATGCGAACAGGTTCAGACAAGAAAGGTCTCATTACTATTGGCGAAAAGGACAATCGTATAACTCGTACAGGTTATTTTCTTAGGAAATATAAATTGGACGAACTTCCTCAACTTTGGAACGTGTTTATAGGAGATATGAGTTTGGTTGGACCAAGACCAGAGGTAAAGAAATACACAGATCTCTATACGGATGAACAAAGGCAAGTTCTCAAGGTAAGACCTGGCATCACAGACTGGGCATCTATAAAATACGTAGACGAGAATAAAATATTGGGCGAAGCTAAAGACCCAGATGAAGCCTATGTAACCTTGATTATGCCGAATAAGATTAAACTTAACATGGTATATATAAATCATCAAACACTTGGAGAATACTTCAAGATTATATTTACCACCTTTAAAGAAATAGTAAGATAGGAAAAGATATGAAAAATTTCAGGAAGTTAACAGACTGGTATTTTTCCAAAAAATCACTACCCTATTGGTGTATTTTTTGGATAGATTGTGCTGTGATATATTTATCATACCTTTTTATATACCAGCAAATAAATAGCGGAGCACAAGCATTAGGAATTTTTGGACAACTCTCTGCTGTCTTTGCGATTTTCACGATGTTCCATGCCATAGGTTTTAGAATGTTCCATACATACGATGGCATTCTGAGATATTCTTCTTTTGTTGATTTGCAGAAAGTATTCTATGCAGTAACTGTCGGTGCAGTTTTATCTATACTGACTAAGAACATGCTGCTGAATACTCAATTATTTCCAAGAGTTGAGATTCAGTACCGCAACATTATCTTAGGTTCACTTATTTCTATACTCATCTTGTGGGCCATCAGAGTCATTACCAAAACTGTCTTTGATGTATCATTAGCCGATTATAACATTAAAAATGCTTTTATTTATGGCGTAAAGGAAGGTGGCATCGGTCTCGCGAAACAAATTAAGAATGATAAGCCTATGAAGTTCAAACTCATGGGATTTATTTCTGATGATGTAGAAATCAAGCACCACCACCTGATGGGAGCTAAGGTGTATGCACTCGACAAAAATACTATCAAGGTAATGAGAGACAATAAAATCACTACCCTGCTGGTATCTCCAGGTGCCATCAATAATTTACGTGCAGACAAGGAGTTCCAGGATGCTATACTTGCTGAAGGTATTCGTATTTATATGCCTACTACACAGGAATGGAATACAGAGCAGCAGCAACAACTCAAAGAAGTTAGCATTGAGGATCTTTTACCACGAGATGAAATCAGCATCGATATGGAAAGCGTGGGTGCTATGCTTCATGGCAAACGCATATTGATTACAGGTTCTGCTGGAAGTATCGGAAGCGAAATGGTAAGACAAATCGCCAAGTACAGTCCTGCGGAATTAATTCTGATAGATAGTGCAGAGACCCCGCAGCACGATATACGATTGATGATGGCCAAGCAATTCCCTGATATTAAAGCTGAAACCATCGTCACCACTATCTGTAGCAAGTCCAGAATGGAACATATCTTCAAGACATACTTGCCTGACTATGTTTTCCATGCTGCTGCATATAAACATGTTCCTATGATGGAGAACAATCCATGTGAGAGCATTCAAAATAATGTTTATGGTACCAAAATCCTGGCAGATTTGGCTGTCAAGTATGGCGTAAAGAAATTTGTAATGATATCTACCGATAAGGCCGTGAATCCTACCAATGTAATGGGATGCTCAAAACGTATCTGTGAAATTTATGTTCAAAGCCTCAATAAAGCCGTGAAAGAAGGTGTCATCAATGGTGAAACCCAGTTTGTTACCACACGATTTGGCAACGTTTTGGGTTCTAATGGTTCTGTCATTCCGCTGTTTAAGAAACAGATTAAGAATGGTGGTCCTGTTACTGTCACCGACCCTAATATCATCCGTTATTTCATGCTGATTCCTGAAGCTTGCGAACTCGTTTTGGAAGCAGGTACTAAGGGTAATGGTGGTGAGATTTTTGTCTTTGACATGGGTAAGCCAGTCAAGATTGCTGACTTGGCACAGAGAATGATTAACCTCAGTGGAGCTAAGAATGTAGAAATCAAGTTTACAGGTCTGAGAGCGGGCGAAAAACTTTATGAAGAAGTTCTCAACGATAAAGAATCATCCATGCCCTCTTTCAACGACAAGATTAGAATTGCCAAGGTACGAGAGTACGACTATGCAAAGGTGAGTTTAAAGATTGACGAACTTATTGAAAAAAGTAAGTTGTACGACGAAATGCTTACCGTCATGAAAATGAAAGAAATCGTTCCTGAATACAAAAGCAATAATTCTATATACGAAAAACTGGACAAATAAAAAGTTTGTTTAGTATCACATTTACCTAAAGAAGTTAAATGATTAATAAACAATATAAGGACAGGATGAATAAGATAGAGCAAGGTTGCAAACGCTCAATCGACTTTGTCATTGCAGCCTGTTGCCTTGTAGTCTTCTCTCCTTTGGCATTGGCCTGTGCTTTAGCAATCCGCAAGGAAGATGGTCTTCCTGTCATCTACAAACAGGAAAGGATAGGTCTGCATGGCAAGCCTTTCTACATCTATAAGTTCCGATCGATGAGGATTGATGCAGAGAAGGACGGACCCGACTTATTGGAAATAAAGGGCGACCCGAGACTTACGAAAGTGGGACGTTTCCTAAGGGCTCATCACCTCGATGAATTACCTCAGCTTTGGAATGTGTTCAAGGGCGATATGTCGTTCATCGGTCCGAGACCGGAGAGGAAGTTCTATATCGACCAGATCATGGAGCACGATTCACGATACCAGTTCCTATATCAGATTCGACCAGGCGTTACATCGTATGCCACACTGTATAATGGCTATACGGATACGATGGAGAAGATGTTGCGACGTCTGGAACTCGACCTTTACTATCTGGAGCATCGGTCGTGGTGGTTTGACGCCAAGATATTGCTGAAAACTTTCTGCAATATCGCTTTCGGAAAGAAGTTCTAAGGAAAGATGCTTTAAAGAAAGCGATTCTAAGAAAGGAAAAGCTTTTAAAAAAGATATTAATCATGAAGGGCAAGCTACGGATCTGCAGCCTGCCCTTCATATTTTTTTGTATCTCTGTTTATTTGAAATATAAATTCAAATAAAAACAAAATTTCGCCTCAAGCAAATATCACAAGGCTACAACTATTTTTCTTACCTTTGCCAATCTTGCCATAAAAGAAGAATCCTTTTTGGTTGATTGCAGACTATATCTCATTTGCATTTTTAACAAAGGCTCAGCATTTACTCCAAGAGCTGCCTCAAAGAGCAAAGCCGTCTTTTCTGTTACAGGACGGCGAGCATTCAATATTTTATTCAAGGCAGAATATGCTATACCCATCTCATCCTCCAACTGACGTTGAGAAAAACCACGACATTCTATTTCATCCTTCAGAATTTCACCAGGATGTGTAGGAAAAACTGAAATTATATCATTAGCCCGCATTTTCAAATCTGTTTTTTGTCATTACTCATAGCTCTATTATTTATAATGATTTGACAACTCCGTTATATTACATATTGCTGCGATTGTTTGACCTTCTTCTATTACCTCTTGAAATTCTATTCGGTACTGTTCATAGACTCTTACTGAGGATAATCCTGTTTTATCACCAGATAGCCTTTCATAATTAAGAGAGTTCACTACTGTCCCGTAAAAGTGGACTAATCGCTCTTTGAAATAATTGAAATACAGTCTTTAGCAAGAGTTTCCAAGGGTGCGACGATTTGAATTTGTAATTTTGCAGTTATCAATGATACTGCACAATGAACAAAGACAAATACGTTTTCGCCCAATTGATAGAATTTCTCGACAATAACAAGTTTCGCCATTTGGTTGACAAGTATGATGGAAACCGTTATGTGAAGCATTTCACTTGTTGGAATCAATTGCTTGCAATGATGTTTGGTCAACTGAGTAATCGAGAGAGTTTACGAGATCTGATTGTTGCTTTTGAAGCACATAGAGCAAAACAATACCATCTTGGATTGGGGCGTAAGCCTATTGAGAAAACGACATTTGCTTCTGCCTATCAGAATCGTGACTACCGTATCATTGAAGACTTTGCTTTCTATATGATGGAGCAAGCCAGAAAGAAACGGGTAACGGATAACTTCAAGTTGAAAGGCAATGTGTATGCCTTCGACTCAACGAACATTCCTTTGTGTTTGTCGGTCTTCTGGTGGGCAAAGTTCCGTAAGAAGAAGAGAGGAGTGAAAGCACATGTGCTATATGACCTCGAATCTCAGGTTTCAGCTTTCTTTCACATCTCTACAGCATCCGTTTACGACTCAAAAGCAATGAAGGAAATTCCTTATGAATCAGGTTCTTACTATGTGTTTGACCGTGGATACAATGCATTCAAGGAACTTTTCAAAATACATCAGCATGAATCGTTCTTTGTTGTGCGAGCCAAGAAGAATCTGCAATACAAATGCTGTAAATGGAGGCGCAGGTTGCCAAAGAATATATTGACAGATGCTGTGATTGAATTCACTGAATACAATTCATACCGGAAGTATCCGGAGAAACTCAGACTCGTCAAATTCTATGATGAAGAACAAGGTAGGGAGTTTGCCTTCCTGACAAATGCTTTTCATCTAACAGCTCCTGAAATCGCCAACCTTTACAAGAACAGATGGCAGATAGAGCTGTTCTTCAAATGGCTAAAGCAGCACCTCAAGATCAAGAAGTTTTGGGGTACTACAGAGAATGCTGTGAGAATCCAAATCTCATCGGCAATCATAGCCTATTGCCTTGTTGCTATCGTACAACATGATTTGCAACTTAAGCGATCAACTTATGAGGTTCTTCAGATTCTAAGCATTTCTCTTATGGATAAGACACCACTCGTTGATCTCTTCGAAAGGACTGATTTCAATAATGTCAAAGAACTCGGTTGTCCCCTCTTTCCGGGGCTATTTGATTAATATTTAACTAGTCCCGATTATAACGGGACACTAATGCCACTATCTCGTTAACTTGTAATTTCAATTCCATAAAGGTACGATTAGAACTGGCAGTACCGTTTGCGGTTGAGATGCTAACAGAATTTCAATTCCATAAAGGTACGATTAGAACTTGTTGGGCACAAGCCACTGTGGTCCGATATCACATTTCAATTCCATAAAGGTACGATTAGAACAGTATCACGGAAAAGAAGAAGATGCGCCAGAAGAATTTCAATTCCATAAAGGTACGATTAGAACTGTAGCCATTCACGGTTATATTGTCTTCATCTATATATTTCAATTCCATAAAGGTACGATTAGAACTATTTACGGCATGTAACAGAGAGCCAATTAAAACATTTCAATTCCATAAAGGTACGATTAGAACAAATGGTTCGAGCAGATGAATCCCAATCTAAAGGATTTCAATTCCATAAAGGTACGATTAGAACCCTTCACAATTCCGTATCTTCCAAATACATCTGTATTTCAATTCCATAAAGGTACGATTAGAACGGATTTCCTGCAAAGCTCATGTTTTCTATGCTAATCCAATTTCAATTCCATAAAGGTACGATTAGAACGGTACGATAGAGGTAACCAGGGACTTTGCTTGGAATTTCAATTCCATAAAGGTACGATTAGAACTCTGCTGCTCTGCAGCCTTAAAGCATGCATCACTCAAATTTCAATTCCATAAAGGTACGATTAGAATCAGATTTTTTGCTGTTCTTGTAGGCTTCATCAATATTTCAATTCCATAAAGGTACGATTAGAACTTCGCAGCAAACCTGCATATATCGGCGATTAAGCAATTTCAATTCCATAAAGGTACGATTAGAACAACCAAACTCATATTGATATGAAAAATTACCCATATTTCAATTCCATAAAGGTACGATTAGAACTCTTCTGTGTCGATTTGCTCCATTGGGTTCTTCGGTAATTTCAATTCCATAAAGGTACGATTAGAACTTCTTACCCTCACAGTCAGCAAGCAATGGTTCGACAATTTCAATTCCATAAAGGTACGATTAGAACTTTTATCATCGATGGCTGCCAGCAATTTGTGAATACATTTCAATTCCATAAAGGTACGATTAGAACAACCACTGGGCAGAGTTGTTCTTGGTGGTATGTTATTTCAATTCCATAAAGGTACGATTAGAACCATCGCCATTCATTGTGCATGATGCCCACACTGTGTGATTTCAATTCCATAAAGGTACGATTAGAACTGTTTTTTTAATGTTTATTTCATGAAATACTCTCATTTCAATTCCATAAAGGTACGATTAGAACGAATATTTCAACAGTGGGGTTTTTCGTCTATAAGTTATTTCAATTCCATAAAGGTACGATTAGAACGGGAAATAGCGTACTCGGACGGCCTCTTTCAGCCTAATTTCAATTCCATAAAGGTACGATTAGAACGATATGTCCGTCTTGGAATTGATGTACTCTATCCCAAATTTCAATTCCATAAAGGTACGATTAGAACGTAAAGAAGGTAAGATTGAGTCAATTGATTCAATATTTCAATTCCATAAAGGTACGATTAGAACTCCAACTCCTTCAGTCGGTTCTTTGCCTCCTCGGAATATTTCAATTCCATAAAGGTACGATTAGAACTTGTACGACAAAATCATCGTGCACCTCATTTACATATTTCAATTCCATAAAGGTACGATTAGAACAAATAGAACTAACAAAAAAAGAGTATAACACAATAGAATTTCAATTCCATAAAGGTACGATTAGAACAGTGAAGACGGGGCATATCTCGTTTTTGCATCATCATTTCAATTCCATAAAGGTACGATTAGAACTTTTCTTCATGTCAAAAGCCAAATTACTAAAATGAATTTCAATTCCATAAAGGTACGATTAGAACTACAACTCCGACAAGCGCCGCCAGTACATTGATTGAATTTCAATTCCATAAAGGTACGATTAGAACGGCTTATAGATTACTATAAGTGCAGAATATCAAAATTTCAATTCCATAAAGGTACGATTAGAACACATGAGGATTTTAAAAAAGGGGCACCCTAAATAATTTCAATTCCATAAAGGTACGATTAGAACTCTTCCAAGCAAATTTTGACCAGTCACGCATTTCTTTATTTCAATTCCATAAAGGTACGATTAGAACTCAACGACAGCTACAGCGACAATATAGAAATTGCCATTTCAATTCCATAAAGGTACGATTAGAACCTTATGCCCTGGTATCTGTAGCCGTATTGGATGAATTTCAATTCCATAAAGGTACGATTAGAACTTAGCGCAGCTTACAGTTATCTCAAAGAGATTTGATTTCAATTCCATAAAGGTACGATTAGAACCCATTAGAACGAAGATTTAATTGTCTTTGTACACAATGGGATTTCGGGTGCAAAGATACAAAAAATACTCCTAAAATATGTCGATGCCTAATGATATTTTTTCTGCGGCCTTACGACAACCTGCCTATTTATGGAGGTTTCAATAAGTCAAAGAGCTCTTTTGGAGGTTTTGCCGAACCAAAAACGGCAAAATAGAACCACATCGACAACTCTCTATAAGAAATTGTCTGTAGACATTCTTTCTTTTCCAAGAATCTGCTTGTTCATGTTATACCCCATTTTATTGGTGAAAACAATAACACTATCCACGGATTCATCAATGATAGCTTTCATTTTCATTTGTAATTCCCGAAGTTTGGCCTCAGACAACTCTCCCTCCAAAACAGAGTTCTGAATCCAACATAAATACTGGCGACAAAGCTTCAACATTTTACCAACTCGTTTCTCACCTACATCATAAACAATGATCACATACATATCACCAATACATTTTGAAAGGTTTATAATCTTCTATTCCCAAAATATCTTTCAGTAGCTTATAGCATTCAAGTTTTATAAGATGCTTATAGCTTACATTACGTCCTAAAGAACGATGACGGAATGTCTCATCATAACGCTCTTCCATGGCCTTTACAAAAATTTTCTTTCCCTTTTCGTTCAAAAGACATTTGTTGAGTTTCTTATCAAAATGACTGGTGCTTAAAGCATGTTTATTGAGTACCTTGAAGATGACTCTATCCACGATAATAGGCTTGAAGATCTCGGATATATCAAGACATAACGAAAAACGCCTTTCACCTGGAGTATGCAGAAAGCTTATCGTTGGATTGAGCTGAGTTTGATGAACAGCTCGGAGAGTTTCGGTATAGCACATCATATTGCCAAAAGAAATGAGAGCATTTACCTCGTTCTCTGGCGGTTGCTTGGTTCTTGATCCCATGTTGAAATCATCGAGAATGATATCGAATGCAGCATAATAGGCTTGGCGAATATTTCCCTCAATTCCCATTATCTCATCCACAGCCTTGGCATCTGGCAAAGTATTACTCAACCTTTTAATGTTATCGATAATATCCTGCAAGTCTTTTCCTCTACGATTATAATAGTTGAGGTTCATAACCATATTCCAAGCTGCTCCCTGAATGAATTTTCGCGCCAATTCTACCCTTTTCTTCTTATTTTGGTACGCAGATGTTTGTGCCAACAACGCCTTGCCAGAAAGAAGACTTTCCCTTGGCATGAAGCTTCCGGTATAGTTCTCATAATAGTCGAAGAAGTGGACAGGAATACCTTTCTGCCCCAGAAAGTTGAACAAAGCACTATTTGCCCGCAGACTTCCAAAGGCATACAGTTCCGCAACATCCTCAATAGGAATGAATCGAGGTTGCTGCTTGATTTCTTCATTATCTTCATTCACGATAACAGGCGTGAATTTCAGCGTATTGTCCCTTCTCTCCATAATGCCTGGATTGAACAGATAAAAACTTCTTTTCATTCTTCTTCCTCCAACTCGTTTATATAACAAAAATCGAAATAACTACAATTCTTACAGATGCCTTTCTTGACTTTAGACGGGCAAACATCTTGAGAGATTATCTTAATAATGTCTTTAGATATAACCTGAATGTCATCTCTATCGACATCAGTCAAGATTACTTCTTTTGTCTTACGTAAAAGAGGATATTCCAAGATGCCCTTCACGCCATCAATTCCATGTTGCTCGAAAACATACATGTAATATTTCAGTTGCCATTCATGAGCTTTATCCACCTTATTAGATTTCTTTATCTCGTGGATAACCTTGTTCTTGGCATCATAATAATCTACTTTGATACCATCAACCTTCACTTCCTCATACTTTGATGTACGTTGCGGATAACTTGATTCATGCACCAGCTTTCCTTCATAGACCAAGTCTGATTCTTGTTCCATGTTGATACCATTGGCAAACAGCCATAGTTCCCTATGACATACGAAATAATAGTTTATAAATGTGCCTGAAATTCTCATATAAAACTCACAAAAAATTAGTATCAGTAAACTTATCCGTATTAATGCCTTCATCGAAGGAATAAAGATCTTCCCAACTGTTAAAAATAATAACTCGCTCTAAATTGGACTTTGATTGAATATCAAGAAGTTGGGCGTTTGCCTATATGATATAGGTAACAATATGGAAACGAGCGGACTTCTGCTCGTTTCTGTATTTTGCAATATGCAAAGAACGCCTCAATTCGGGGACAAAGATACGATATTTTTCTTAATATCCCATAATTTGCAAGAAGAGAAACATAGAAATTAGGACTTTTTTACATGAAATCTCAAATTTGTAAACATAACCCCATCATAAAAAATGAATAGCAAGTATTCCTGCTGAGTTTATCAAATCAGGGCCATTGTTGTTGATGACGACTCTACCATCAGCTCATATATACCTTTCCGACACAAGCATATAGTGTTTTCATTTGTAAAATGATGTAATCCTAAGCAATAAACTTTAGCAATCTTCGTTCTTTTATTAAACCCCAAAATAAGAACATATGTATGTATCATCAAGACAAGGATATAAACCTCCTGTAAAATCAACAGGAAAAGTCAAAGAATATACACATTTTGCTTCTTTGAAGTATTGCAACGGTGCGGAGACGTTCTACACCTACGCCCCACAGCGTCGCAGATTGCAGAACCTCA
>ERZ1026901.1554-NODE-1554-length-12840-cov-5.851154_pt1 | contig 12840 bp, 8 predicted proteins | sample MGYA00380179_ERZ1026901 | MGnify/ENA primary metagenome ERZ1026901 (study PRJEB33269, sample SAMEA4719815) | human gut metagenome | biome: human-associated habitat; feature: organic feature; material: feces | place: Cameroon | collected 2013-10 ... | reverse complement strand
CCCCTTAGGGAGGGGAGTGAATGGCTTGAGCTATTGAATTCTTCACTCTTCACTCTTCGTTCTTCACTTAAATGAGGCTATCGAATTCTTCACTCTTCACTCTTCACTCTTCACTCTTCGTTTATTACAGCGTGAGCCGTTTTTTCCCTTTAAAAATATAGATCTGTCCGCTCTGTGGCGAGCTGATGCGTCGTCCCGAGAGGTCATATATAAGTGTGTCGGCTGGCTCTTCTGCGGGAGCGTTGACGTCAGTTATTCCCGTTGTCTCGTCGTCAAACGACATGGTGACGGTCTTTGCCTCGCTGCCCACCTTGCTCATGTTGAGATAAGCGCGGTAGGCACCGACCTTCAGCGATTTGTTGCCGCTGGCAACGCGGTGGAACATGCCGTCGGTCTGCAAGATATAGCTTCCGCCGGGGGCTGTGATGCTCTTGAACGAGCCTCTCATCATGCCGCTGTTGACGGGAGCCGATGCCTTGGCGTTGGTAGCGTCGAAGCTGACGGCAGCGGCAACGGGCGTGTCGGCGGTCAGGTCGCGGTGGTAGATGTATGGCTTGCCCGCCTCAATCTTGGTGACCTGCTTCAGCTTCACCGCCGTCTTGTCTGTTCTGTCGGCATCCACCTCATAAAGCTTGTCGAAGCCAATGAACGTGCCGTCGCCCAATGTTCCGCCCACAGGCGAGCACAGCGTGCCATATTCTGCCTTGTCGTTGACGGGGAAATAGGGCTTTATGCTTCTGGAGATGTAACCGTAAGGAAATGTCTTGTTGCCGGTGTTTGCCAGATAATCGTCTATATGGCTGTACAGTTGGACAGGTGTGTCTTTGAACATGTATTCACAGTAAGCCTTGTTGTTTGAGAATTTGCTGCCAACAATCACCGCTTTCAAATTTGTACAACTTGAAAACATGTATTTCATTGTTTGAACATTTGCTGTTTCAAAATTTGTCAAATCAATGGTCTTTAATTTTTCGCAATAGCTAAACATTGTCTGCATGTTTGTTGCAGCTGATGTGTCAAAACTTGAAACATTCAATGATTCTAATCTTTTACAACTATAAAACAGATAAGCGAAATCTTTAACATTTGATGTCTCAAACGCTGACAAATCTAATGATTTAAGACAGTTACAATGAAAAAACATGCCGTGCATCGTCGTTACCTTTGATGTGTTCAAATAATGCAGATTCTCTATTTCCTCAAGTTTATTGTACGACTTAAACCAATTTTCGCACGAGTCAGGCTGGTACAAAGCGAAGGACTCGTCAAATGTTGCCTTTGTGAGTAGCTTCTTATCGTTTTTATCTTTGGTCAACCATTTAGTCAGTTCATACTCCCCTTTACCAGGAGTCTTTTTATATCCGTAATAGAACGTAATGGTTTTGTCGTTTATCTTAACCCACGGTTTAAGATATGTGTAGTCGAGGAAATAGCCGTCAACGATCTTTGCATAGTCTCCGTTAATATGAGCTGGGTTATAGCTATTGTTTTCGCCGGTAAGCTTATAACAACGGGAAAACATTTCAGTCGCTGAAATAAAGATAGGGTTGTTTTTGTTGACCACAAACTTGGGGCTTGCGTATATTGCCTTCAACGAACGGCATTCATAGAACATCCTTTCAAAATTCTTCACTTTCTGAGTGTCGAAACTTGAGAGATCGAGATACCCCAGGTTTATGCAAAGCTCAAACATGTGTTTCATGTCTTCCACGTTATATGTGTTCAGACCTTTGAGATAGACTGTATTCAGAGCCAAGCAATAGTAGAACATATAGCTCATGTCCTCAACATTCTGTATGTTCATGTATGTGAGGTCTACCGACTTTAATTTTGAGCATCCTGCAAACATGCTTGACATGTATCTTACTTCCGACGTGTTCAGATTCTTGATGCCCTTTATTTCTGTCAGCTGAAGAAAGCCATTAAACCAAGATCTACAGGTGGTGGGACTTGCAGAAGCAAAGCTCTTGTCAAAAACAACCGTTGTGACATTTTTCTTTAGTTCGTCCTTGTTTGACCAGTTAGGTACATACGTTTTGCTGTTAAGCGTGAAACACTTCACGTTGTCAATGGTCGGCTGCTCCCCATATTTAAAGGTCATGGTCTTGGCATCGCTGTCGAACACAACGTATGGTCCGACAGCGGCAAAGGCACCCCCCCCTGCAAAAAGGAACGCCATTATCACAACAAAACGGGACAGAAGCCCGTGGGTGATGTTTTTTTCAGTTGATTCCATCTTTTTCATTTCTTTTATTTATAGGTTTCTAATTTTGCTACAAAGAAAGTTATAATAAGCAAAATTAAAAAAAATAGAATGAAAAAGCTGTCGCATTCCTTTGCAAAGGTGTCGCATTCCTATAAAAAAGGTGTCGCATTGGTAGGAATGCGACACCTTAAAACGGCCTTTATAAACATTTTATATTTTTGTTCCTTCTGCTTTTTTAACCACGCTATGCTTGCGCTTTCTTTCTTGCGTTTGTTTTAACGACAATAGAGACAATAGAGACAATTTTTTTTCTTATAGAAATTTTTGTTTTAACGACAATAGGGACAATTTTTTTTATGTGTTATGGAAGAACAAAACCAGCACATAAAAAATTGTCCCTATTGTCTCTATTGTCTTTAAAAACCGCGCAAGGAAGCGTTGTCTCTGCTTTTATTGTCTTAAAGATAGACGTCGTTTTCTTTATTTGTAAAAGCGCATGACATCGTCCACGATGCTTGACGGCACCTTGGCACTTATGTCGCGCCCCGCCCTCACATCCTCTCTCACCTCGGTGCTGCTGATGTTGTAAAGCGGCGTGTCGACGAGGCGCACGGTGGGGGGCAGGGTGGAGCTGTCGACGGTGCTGCCCTGTCGCGGATAGATCACGATGGGGTAGTGGGCAATGATGTCGGCGGCATGATACCAGCGGTCGAAGCACGCCCAGTTGTCGGCACCGATGATGAGTGTGAACTCGCGGTCGGGGTAGCGGGCAGAGAGGCTCTGCAGCGTGTGCCACATATATGAGGGGCGGGGCAGGGCAAACTCGTAGTTGCTTGCCACCAGTTCGGGGTATGGCTCAAGCGCACGGCGCGTCATGTCGAGGCGCTTCCGGTCGTCGAGCAACGATGCTTGTGCCTTCAACGGGTTTTGTGGCGACACCACAAACCAGATCTCGTCGAGCCCCGCCAGCTGTCGCAGCTCGTGCGCCAGGGCTATGTGGCCATTGTGGACGGGGTTGAACGACCCGCCGTAAATGCCGGTCTTTATCATCGCTCTTTTGTTACTTTCCTAAAAGAAACTCCTTGACGATGGCGAGCGTCTCCTCCTTGGCCTTCTCCAGGTCGTCGTTCACCACGATGCGGTCAAACTTGGGAGCGAAGGTCAGCTCATAGGCGGCGCGTGCTATGCGGTCGTTGATGACCTCGGGCGTGTCGGTGGCGCGACCCTCAAGACGGCGGCGCAGCTCCTCTATAGACGGCGGCTGGATGAAGATGCTCAGGGCGCGGTCGCCATAAAACTGCTTGATGTTGCAGCCGCCCTTCACGTCGAGGTCGAACACCACGTTCTCGCCCTTGGCGAGCTGGTTCTCAACCTGCTGCTTCAGCGTGCCGTAGAAGCGGTCCTTGTAGACCTCCTCATACTCAAGAAACTCGTCGTTGGCAATGCGCTGGCGAAACTCCTCGGCCGTGAGGAAGAAATATTCGACACCGTTCTGCTCCGTGCCGCGAGGCGCACGGCTGGTGCAAGAGATAGAGAACGCGAGGCGCAGCTCCTCGTGCTGCATAAGCCAGTTTATGATGGTGCTCTTTCCGCTTCCGCTGGGAGCCGAAAAGATAAGAAGTTTTTTGTCCATTGTGAATGTTGTTAAAGTGCGTTGAGTACCTGTTCCTTAATCTGCTCCAGCTCGTCCTTCATCTTGACCACGATGTTCTGCATCTCTGCCTGGTTGCTCTTTGAGCCTGTGGTGTTGATCTCGCGGCCCATCTCCTGGGCGATGAATCCGAGCTTCTTGCCCTGTCCTGCCGGCTCGTTCATGGTCTCGCGGAAATAGCGCAGGTGGTTGGCGAGGCGCTGCTTCTCCTCGTTGATGTCGAGCTTCTCGATATAATAGATCAGCTCCTGCTCCAGGCGGTTCTTGTCATACTCCACGTCGGGTATTGACTTGAGACCGTCCACTATGCGTGCGCGGATCTTCTCCACGCGGGCCTTCTCCCACGGCTCTATGCTGTGGAGGAGCTGCTCAATGTTGTCGATCTTCTCGCCAAACTTCTTCTGAAGAGCGGCACCCTCCTGTGTTCTGAACTCTACGAGCTTGTCGACCGCCTCGTTCACGGCTTGGCGTGCCACGTCCCACTCTTCGTCGTCGAGCACCTCTGTCTCTGTGCGTGTGGTCACGTCGGGCATGCGGAGGAGCAGCGTGAACCAGTCGGCGGGTGCGGGTATGCCCGTCTTCTCTGCTATCTCGCTGATCTGGCGGTAGTAGTTGGCAACGAGGGCTGCGTTCACGGGTGCAGCGTCTACCGATGCGTCTTTCTCTACCCAGATGGCAAAGTCGACCTTGCCTCTCACCACCTTCTTGGTGATGATCTGTCGAATCTCCATCTCCTTCTCACGGTAGATGGGCGCGATGCGTGTTGAGAGGTCGAGCGCCTTGCTGTTCAGCGACTTCACCTCAACGTTGATTTTCTTTCCTTTGTAGGCCACGACTGTCTTGCCATAGCCCGTCATCGACTGTATCATAACTTTTTCTGTTGATTTTATGGGTTTCTCGCCCGTTGTTAAGATTACGGTCTGCAAACCTACAGCTTGTCGGCATTCTAATGCTGCGGGAGGTTTGAAGACTTGGTGGTGCAAAAGTACACTTTTATTATGAAAAAAACAAACGGTGACACAAAAATTGTTTGTGCCACCGTTGGTTATCGATGTGTGCTTAAACCCAAATCGGTCATTAGGCCGTTTTCTGTATTAACGACCGATTGGGGTTAAAATCAGAAATGCAGCTTTGCGCCGACGCTAAGCTTCAGTTCGCCCTCGGCTGGGTGTTGTGTCCACTGCTCTATCTTCTTGCTGTAGACTGTAGCCGACGGCTCCACATAAAGTTCGAGGTTGTTGCTCACGCGCCATCCTGCCTGAAGGGCGGCATGCACGCCGGCAGCCACCTTCGTGTCCTGGTCCTTGCGCGAGGCAATGCCCAAGGTGGGGCCCACGATGGCTGTGGCTTGGAACACATCGTCTGTTGTGGGCAGACCCGTCACGGCAGCCTTGGCGTCGAGCATGTAGGCGGCGGTAACCGATGTGATGTTCTGGTTGCCTTTGCCACGACGCTGCACCACCGAGTTGGACACCTCGCCATAGACGCCGTGCAAGCCGCTGAGCCAGTGGCCGTAGCCTAAGGTGGTGACCATTTGCAGCTTGCGCCCGAAGGGCGACATCTGCGGATAGTTGGCTGTGAACAGGCTCGTTCCTGCGCTCACCGTTATGAAGTGGCGCTGCTCGGGTGTCTCTATCGGGTCGTGGTGTGCGGGTCGACGCATGGCATACTCTACACCGAGCATGGCCTGAGGCATGCAGCGGTCGCGCTGTCCTAAAAACTCGGAGCCGAGCATATATTCCATCTGCAGCTCGCCCACCATGATGACGTTGCTACCGAGGTTGAGGCGCAGCTGGCCGCCCGCGTGGATGTCGGGGGCAAAGCGCGACTTCTGTTGGGCGTAGTCGACGCCCGCGTTGGCACCTGCCAGAAGCACCACCGAGAGCACACGGTCGGGGTCATAGCCGTAGCTATGTGCAGTGAGGTCGGCGAGCCAGTCGGCACCAAGGGTTGCCTTCGTCCATCTATAGCCTGCTTTTTTGCGACTAATCATGCCACCCATGGAGGCACGCCATCCGTTGGCTCCAAACCAGTGGGTGTAGCCCAGACGGAAGGCCGGCATATATTTGACTGCGCTGTTCAATGTCCTTAAGTGGTTGCTCACGCCGAAGGCTCCGCCAATGGTGCTGTAAGGAGCGTATGTGTCGTTGCCCACGCCCTTTGCCGAGAGACGTTTGGCATAGTGGTATGTCATTCCGACCAGGAGCGATGGCATGAGGTCAAAATGTTTGTTTGACGACACGAAGGGGGCAAAGTCTTTGTCATACAGGTCGGCTCGTGGCTCGATGGTGATGGCGAAGGCATCGCTCAAGCGGAAGTTGGCTTGCAAGCCTGCTCCCACGCCCCACGAGTTGTGGTAAGGGATGTCGGGCTCACGGTCCACATGTGTGAAGCTTCCTCCCACGACAGCGTTAAGCCAGAACGAGCGGTAAGGGTTTACGCCGATGAAGGCGTTGTGGAGGTTCAGCATGTAGTCGGCCTGCAGCCCCACCGCCTTCACGCGGTGAGCATCGTTCTGCATGAACGTAATGGCGTTGGCACCCAGACGCACGGCGTTGTAGGGGTCGAACCATTTGCCCACAGCCACCATGAGGCGCTCGCCCATGTTGTGTTGCCATGTGCGGGGGTGACAGTTGAACATGAACAACGGGCCTGCCGTAGCAGAGAGGAACAGTCCGTTGGCGGGCGATGCCACAGCCAGCGAGTCGGCCACGTTGCGGCGTGTGCCAGGCTCTGGCAGACGGTAACCGAAGCCAATGTTGGCTGTGAGGACGGGGCGGTAGCCGTGCCATGAGAAGCTTTGCGTTGCGTCGTCATCGATCAGCGTCATGCGTGGCTCCATGTAGAAATAGGTGCTTCGTGAGAGCGCCAACTGTCCGCGCAAGCCAAGATGTGCGCCAATGCCTTGCTCAGAATGGCCTTCCTGTCGCGAGTAGGCATAGTCGAGGCCCGCTATGCCGTAGACCTCAAACCGTTTCGGCGTGTAATGGACGCCGGGCTGTGCCAGAGCTGTGATGTTGAGCATGTAGTCGAGAGCCAGCGCCATATATTTTGTCCTTAAGGCCTGCTTCTGCCACACTCCGCTGCTAAGATTCATACGCAGACCGTGCTCAGGCGTGATCCAGTCGCCGATGTTCAGCTCGCCCTGCAAGCCCACTTTCATATCATGTCCTCCAAGCACGTTCATGCCGGCTCCGGCATCGAGGAACAGGTGGTCGAAGGGTCGTTTGTTGTCATAATATTTTGTGACGCGCGGGCGTTGCAACATATAGTTGAGTGCTCCGCCCGGCACCTGTGCCTGTGCCTGTGCTCCCATGGTCATGGTGAGCGCCAAGGCCGCCATCAACGCCTTTGCCTTGTATGGTGTTGAGGCTTTTTTGCCTGATGATGCGTTACATGCGACATGTAGCGCGAGGGTTATGTCTTTAATCATTTGTTCACTCTTTTTCGATAAGCAAATCGCACACGTCACCGTCGACGGCAGCAGTGCGCTTGAGGTCCGGATTCATCTCAAACGCCTTCTTCAGGGCGTTGTAAGCCTCGACGGGGTCGTTGAGGCGGTTGAGGCAGACGGCCCGCAGATAGTAGGAGAGCGCCTCGTTCTCGGGTAGCTGTCGGCTGAGCTTGAACGCCTCGTCGTTGCGCTTCATGGCGAGGAGCATGACGACCTCGTTTCTGAGGCCTGTCTTCGCAACGGTGTCGAAATGGCCCTCGTAACGACCGTTGAGCACGGCGTTGACGGCGAGCAGCAGCTTGTTGTCGTCGTTGTCTTTGACAAACTGGGCTATGGAGTCGGCCTCGCTGTAGAGACCTGTGCTGAGGAGAGCCACCATCTGGTTGGTGTTGACCTCTTGCGGTGCTCTGCTGCCGGCGAAGGGACGCAGCAGGTCGGGGTCGGGAGTCTGACGGTCGATGAGCACGCGCTCAAGGTCGTTGGCGGCAGCCATGAACGACGGGTATACCTCAAGAGCCTGACGCAGAATTTTCTCGCGACGTGTCACGTCGTCCTCGGCGTTATAGAGCTTGTAAAACTCGAAGCGTGTGAGCTGACGGTAGTCTTTCTCATAAAGCTCGCTTATCTCATCGGCGGTGAGCTGACGGAAGATGGCGTAGTGCATGGTATATTCCACGCGGCGCAGCCTGGGCAGATATTCTTTCTCGATGAGACTCTTGTAAGAGGGCAGGCGCAGGATGGCATACCACTGTCGATGAATGTCGTTGGGTATGCGTGAAATGATGTTGTCGACCTGCTGTGCCTCCTCCTCGTGGCCGTCGGCACGCAAGAGGCGTGACACCTCAGCCCATCCTGCCACGTTGGCTTTAGACGAGAACGTCATGTCGTGGCGCAGGTTCTCGGGCACCACGCCGCGCATGTGGCTCAGCACAGCGTTTATGCGCTTCTGTGCGAGCTTGAGGTTCCAGGCATATTTGCCATCGGGCGACGAGCAGCCTGTCATGTCGAGCGACTGAAGCGTGGCGTCTTTCTGTTGCGCTATGAGGTCTATCTGCTGACGCAGCTTCTCCACCTCTGCCGCGTTCTGCGGGTCGTCGGCGTTGAACGTCCATTTGCCTATGGGGAAGCGCAGCTTCACCTCGCCCTTGCTGTCGCGCATCTGCGTCTCGGGCTTCGGCAAGAAATAGGGGTCGGTGATGGGGCGTGTCGCAAATCTGTAGTCGAGCCATCGCAAGGGGTTAATGGTGCCTCGCGCTATGATGGTGGTGTCGCGGTAGAGAATGCGGTTGTAGTTTTCTATCGCCATGTACACATCGCATGAGAACTCGTCCTTGACGTGCTCCACATATATAGAGTCGGCATATCCAATGATGTCGTTGGTGCGTCCCTTCTCGCGTGTCTGCTTGCTTTTCACGGTGACATAGCGCGCGAGCGGGTCGCCAGCGGTGGTGTCGGCCATGTTGAAACTGTAGAGACGGTCTTGCGTGCGGTTATACTCGCGTGCGTCGTAGACCATGGGGCGCATGGCTTTCAGTTCGCCGCGTGTCGCGTTGTTAAGGACAGGCTGCACCACCAGTCGGGTGTTATGGCTGAACATCTCGCGAGGCACACGCACACGGGTGCGCACATGGAAGTAGTTGCCTTTAACCTCTATGTCTGTGGGTTCGGGCATAATGCGGTCTGTGATGCGCTTTGTCTGCACCACCACCTCGCCGAGGTTGATGTCGTCTTCTTCAAGCGTGAGCTCCACATATTTCTGGTTCTTTACCTTCAGCGTCTGTGGTTTTATGCCCACCATGCTGAACTTCAGTGTTGTGCCCGTTCTCACGTTAAAGGCAAATCGTCCGTCAAGGTCGGTTGTTGCCATGGCACGTTTGGTTGCGGCATCGGTGATGTTGACGCCCACCAACGGCTCGTTGTCGGTTTTCAACAGTACCTTTCCTGTGAGGCGTATGATGTCTTGGGCGCTTGCCGTAGACGGGCATAACGTGCATGCTGCAATGGCGAGCATGACGCTAAGCACGAGGCGTGGCAGGTGCATGAGGCTACAAGCCGGCAGCAAGTGCTTGCTACGTTGTGTGATGTTGTAAAAAGATGAATGGTTCGTCATGATTGATGATTCTTTGCTTCTTTCGCTTTCGAAAGGTCTTGCGTTTTTCGAAAGGTCTTCTGTATTTTGAAAAACTTCTGTTCTCCTGAACACCTTCTGTTTTTCTTAAAGTTCCTACTGATTTTTCCGAAAGTCCTTCTATTTAATAATGTAGACCAATGTCACGCCTGCCTTGAGTGGTGCGAAGACCCACTGGCGGCGGTTGGGTGTTTCGGGTGCTGTCTCCTTCGTTTCGTCGTAACGCTTCTCGCGCAGATGCAATGCTCCTGCACCGATAGAGGTTTCAAGGCTCCATCGCTTGCCGAGCACGAAACTGTAGCCGTAGGTCAAGCCACCGCCAAAGGCGTCGCCTGTGTGACGGGTGTCGTTAAGAAGAATGTTGTAGTTGGCGGCAGTGCCGATAATGCCCATGAAATGTCCTGCCTGTGGACGTGCGCTGAACCAATAGCGCATCTCTACGTTGCCCATCTCTCCGCGCGAGTTGAGGTCGCTAACCTTTAGACGGTTATATGCCGCGTCGAGGTTGAGCGTGATATGACGGTTCAGTCGAAACTCCAAACCGAAGTTGGGTGTCGCCGTGGCCCAGTATAAGACGTTCGTTTTCAGACCAATGCGTTGCGCGTGAGCTGTTGTGCCTATTGCTGCGAGGCTCATGGTGAGCAATGTTGTGGCCAGGATGCGGTGTGTGCGCGTCATGATAGGGCGAATGTTTTTTAAGCCCGTTTTGAACATAAAAATAAGTTTTTTTTATAAAAATTCGTTTCTTTTCTGTTGGCTCGTTTAGCCTTTCTTTATCGCAGTGTTTTTATTTTGGACACAAAAGTAATTAAAAAAAAGATAAGGAGGTTACGAAAAATGTGAAATTTGGATTAAAATGTAGGAAAATGCTATTATATGATAAAAAATTTGGGTTAAACGGCGAAAAAGATGGGGTGAAAGAAGAAGGAAGAAAAGAAGGACAGCGGAAAAATGAAGTCGCGTTTCGCGCTCGTTGTTTTTCAGAATTAATGTTCCCAAAAAGCAAACGGGCGCGGAGCGCGACGTGAAAAAACAAAAAACGTTTTGGCGTGTCGTTACAGCAGGTCGGGGAGCTGGAACAGTTTTGTGGAGTTGCTGCCCTTCACAAGGATTGTTCTGCCCACGGGCTGGTCTTCAGCGATGGCGGCCTTCACCTCGTTAACATCGTGGAACGTGCGGAACGGAGCGTTGACGGCTTCAAACTCGCTGCCCACGAGCCACACCTCCTCAAAGCCGGCGGCCTCAAGGAAGCTCACCACCTTCTGGTGCTCCTCACGGCTCACGTCGCCCAGCTCGCCCATCATGCCGAGGATGCACATCTTGTGGTCGGCACGCATGTCGCGGAAGTTTTCGAGCGCCGCCTTCATGCTTGTGGGGTTGGCGTTGTAGGCATCGACGATGAGGCGGTTATGGGCCGTCACCACCAGCTCCGAGCGGTTGTTGCTCGGCACATAAGAGGTGAGGGCGTGGCACACCTGCTCCTCGGTCACGCCAAACCACAGGCCTATGGTTGCTGCTGCCAACATGTTGTAGATGTTATAAGAGCCTATGAGGTGGGTGTGGACGGTGTGCATTGGGCCGTCGAGGTGACGCCACTCGAAGTTGAGGAACGGCGCACACTCTGTTACCTGTCCGTAGACGTAGAGGTCGGGCGAGGCGTTGCAGCCGTAGCGCACGAGCTTGAGGTCGTGGGCTATGCCGAGCAGATGGTCGTTGTCGTTGTGTATGAACACCACGCTGTCGGGGCGTGTGCGCAAGAAATCGTATAGCTCGCCCTTGGTCTTCACCACTCCTTCGAAGGAGCCGAAGCCCTGCAGGTGAGCACGGCCCACGTTGGTGATGATACCACAGTCGGGTTCCACGATGTCGACAAGGGTCTTGATGTCGCCGGGATGGCTTGCTCCCATCTCCACGACAGCGATCTCATGGTCCTTGGTTAGGCGCAGCAGGGTCTTGGGCACGCCGATGTCGTTGTTGAAGTTGCCTTGCGTGAAGAGCACGTTGTAACGCTCGCCCAGGACGGCAGCAAGCAGCTCCTTGGTCGTGGTCTTGCCGTTGGTGCCTGTGATGCCAATGATCTTTGTGCCGAGGGTGCGGCGGTGGTGCAAGGCAAGCTGCTGCAAGGTGTGCAGGCAGTTGTCGGTGAGGATGAAGCGCGGGTCGCCCTCAACGGCATATTCGGCCTCGTCGACCACGGCGTAGGCGCAGCCCTTGTCGAGAGCTGCTGCTGCAAACTTGTTGCCGTCGAACGATTCGCCCTTGAGCGCGAAGAAGATGCTTCCTTCGGGACAGTCGCGACTGTCGGTTGTGACAACGGGGTGTTGCTGGAAAATTTTGTAAAGCTCTGTTATGTCCATTGCTTTTCTATTTTTTTTTGTTTCGTTCTTTCTCTGTTTCGTTCTTTCTTTGTCTTTGCTCTGTCTACGCTTCGTCTGTCGTTGCGCGTTTTGGCTTAACTGCTGCAAAGTTAAGCTAAAGTTGCGAAACTGATAATAATTAAACTCCGTTTTTTTGATAAAATCAAAATAATATGCTTATTTTTGCATGCGCAATAATTTTTTTTAGCTAAACAACAGGAAAGAAAATGAATCATAACACGATAAACGTCCGCGGACAACTCATAGACCTCTCAACGCCCAAGGTGATGGGCATTCTTAACGCCACACCCGACTCGTTATACTGCGGCAGCCGTAAACAGACGGAGCGTGAGATTGCTGACCGTGCCAACCAGATCATGGATGAGGGTGGCACCTTTATTGACGTGGGGGCGTTCTCTACACGTCCCGGTGCCGTGGAGGTGAGCGAGGAGGAGGAGACGGAACGTCTGAAACGTGCCATCGCCATCGTGCGCCGCGAGCAGCCCGATGCCCCGATCTCTGTAGACACCTACCGCCCGCTGGTGGCACGCCGCTGCATTGAGGAGTTTGGCGCTGACATCATCAACGATGTGTCGGAGGGCGGCATCACGGGCATCGTAGACACGCCCATACATGAGCAGGGCGACATGTTCAAGACGGTGGGCGAGCTGAAGGTGCCTTACATCCTCATGTCGGTGAAGAGCAACATGCACGACATGCTCAAAGCCTTTGCCGAAGAGGTGCAGACGCTGCGCGACTATGGCGCTAAGGACATTATCCTCGATCCCGGCTATGGCTTCGGCAAGACGCTCGACGAAAACTATGCTATCCTGTCGGAGGCAGAACGCCTGCTCACCCTTGAGCTGCCTGTGCTCGTGGGCGTGTCGCGCAAGAGCATGATCTTCAAGCTGATAGGCGGCGACCCCACAACGTCGCTCAACGGCACAACTGTGCTCAACACCATTTCGCTGATGAAGGGGGCGGCGATATTGAGGGTGCATGATGTGAGGGAGGCGTGGGAGTGTGTGAAGTTAAAGCCCCTCC
>ERZ1026901.1551-NODE-1551-length-12852-cov-5.113777_pt1 | contig 12852 bp, 8 predicted proteins | sample MGYA00380179_ERZ1026901 | MGnify/ENA primary metagenome ERZ1026901 (study PRJEB33269, sample SAMEA4719815) | human gut metagenome | biome: human-associated habitat; feature: organic feature; material: feces | place: Cameroon | collected 2013-10 ... | reverse complement strand
TTCATACGCTTCATTATCTGCTTCTGCAGACGCTCGCGCTGTTTGTACCAGTTGTCCGAGTTTGGTCCGCCCCAACCCTCAAGGTTGTTCATAAGCCACCATGCCTGGAAACCAGGACCTGCAATAAACTGGTTTGCCTCGTCCTTAGAGTATCCCAACTTAAGCAGTACATTGCGCCATACAACGTCTGTACCCACAATGTCGAGGCAGAGGTTGATGCCGTGCAGAGCCATCCAGTCGAGCTCTTGCTCCCAGCGTTTCCAGTCCCAAAATGCCATCGAGTAAGACAGCGTGCAATAGTTGAGATAGTAGCGCTGCTTTATGTCCGTAGTATGACGCTCCACTCCCTGCACCAATGGCAGCGTTGCAGGCAGTGTGGCGTGCATAGAGTTCCACGTAAGGTGTACACCCACGCTATACTTAAGATACCAGTTTATGCCCGAGGCAATGCTTACGTAGTTGTTGCCTCGTACAAGGGGCTTGCCGTCACGACTCGTAATCTCGAAGAAGTCGGCATCGCCACTAACCGTCTCTGTCATAATCTTGCGAGACGCACCCTTGTCGATACGCTCAAGCAAGCCCTCGATAGGGGTAGCGGCAAACAGTCCTAAAGACATCAAGAACAGAAAGACTGTCAATAAGGTTCGATTTTGTTTCATTGTTTTAAGATTGTTGTTAATGGGTTATATATTTTAGAACTTATACTCATTTCGTCCGAAAGCCCAGCCAAGATACCCCGCTTCAAGCTTCTTTGTTTCTCCGCGGAAGGTTATCTTCTGTGCGTGTCGCAGATTGCAATGGAGGTTGGTCATCTGTCGTTCGTTTGGCTCAACGCTCCATCTGTCGCCATGCTTTGTTACCTTGCAGTTGTAGCCATACAGCTGTCCGTCCTCACGCTCTACCACAAAGGCGTTTGTAAGCATCGACTCGCCAATATATTTGAACAGCTCGTGCACGTCATTGTCCTGTGTGTTCACCGTCTGCCAGTCGCTAATCATCGGCACATACTGCTCGCCAATAGTAAACTGGCGCGTCTTGTAGAGCTGGGGATGTGGATTGCCGAAGCTCAGCGAGTCGGCTGTTACATGTGTATCGGCACTGCAAGCCTGTGTCACACGCAGATATGGGTCTACCACGAAAGCCCATCGCAGGTCGCCCGTCTTATAGTCGGCAAGACAACTGAATGCCGATGCGGCATTATAGCTCTCGCGCAACCAACGCTCATTGCCTGTAAGAAGATAGGCATAATAGGTGGCATAAGCACGCCAACCGCTCCATCCGTGAGGCGAGTTGAACATATTGGGCAGTATCTGCACGTCATACTGTGCCTCCCAATAACGCATCGTTCCGCCACGTCTGCGTGCATCGGGAACACGAAGTTGTGTAAGGCAATCATGACTGTTAAGAATCTTCAACATAGCATTGCAGTACTTACGGCGTGCGTTGTCGTCGTTCTGCATAAGTGCAAGCATACCTATCTGCAGTGCCGAACAAGATATCATACCATCCTCAAACGTAAGCTCGCCCTCTGTCTCAAAGTCGCCGTCGGCACCTACAAGCTGGTCAATGGCACGCTTAGCCGACTCGTAATGCTTGGCAGCCTTGTCTGCCCAGAACTTGTCGGTAGCACCGAGACGCTTCTCAACAAGCGCAAGCTCAAGTATGCTCTTTGCCACATATATCACACTTGTATATACAGTGTTGTGATTGACGTAGGCTCCGTCCTTGCGCTGGTTGTTGTCTACAAGCCAGTCGGCAAGCTGCGAGGCATGACGCAGGTCGGCAAGGTTGCCGTATGCCTCATACTTGTCTACAAGCATACCTATCGTTCCGGACGTGTTCTGTATACGGCTTTTACAAAACTTTGGCTCAACCGACACCGTGTCGTGCAGAAGCGTATAGAGATAGTCGAAGCGTTGGCTCAACTTTGCATCGAGTTTAGGCTCCTTGAAGTATTTGGCTGCAATAAACGAAGAGTGGAATCCGTACCAACTCTCTATATGGGATGTTGCCTTTTGATGATACTTCAAGGCTCCCTCTCGTGCTCGTTCCATAGCCCACTGCCACGACTTGGGTCTTACAAGCATACCTGTCAGTGTGCGTCCCTCGACAGTTGCCTTTACATCATATTGTCCCGGCTCCGGCAATACGCAAGCGTAGATATTGCGTCCGCCACTTGTACGCTGCGTTAGCCGTATCGTTTTGCCGTCGTCACCAACAACACTAACCTCTGGCTTTGATCCATAGACAGCAAACTCCACCTTGCCGTTGGCATCGCAAGCCGTATTAGGCATTTCAAGCATTGGCATTGCAGTAAGCTTGTGCATAGTACGCTCATAGTCGTTAAGCGATGCAATGTTTACAAAAGCCACTGTCCACGTGCGTGTCTCGCCGTCCTTCAGCATCCATTGGTTCTGCGGATTGTGTGCCGGCAATGGCAAGGCATTCATCAAGTCGAGATTGAGCGACTCTATGCGATGTCCCATAAACCAGAATGGTGGCGGGTCTTGATAGCCCAAGTTATAGTCCACACTCCATGAAGCCACGGCATCGGGCGACACTATACCTAATACGCTGCCGCCCGGTGTCTGCATATATCCATAGAAGTGGCTGCGCTCATTGCGCATAAGTGTAGGAAAGAACTTGTGGTTCCACTCGGGATACTTCTCCATATATGTATCTATACCGAGTTTCAATCCAGCCTTTACAGGTTGGAATGGTGTGTGGCTGCGGTTGCGCATGGTTATGCGTATTGCAGGAAGATTGCGCCACTTGGTATACTGCAACTCGCAGTTGATGCCGTCAATATCTGCCGCATAGGTATATCTGCCGTCGGGATGCCATTGTGCCACAACATCGTCAGAACCCGTATTGACGTAGAAGGAAGGTCCCGGCTTGCCTCGTCCTATGAAGAAAGGTATAGTGTCGTTGCCTGCCTTGCCTTCAAAGACGATGCGCTCTATATGTCCTTCGGTAGATATTTGGCAGTCCCAGTTGTTGCCACGCAGATGCGTTGTCTGCGCAGTGGCTGTGGTTGCTAAACCTGCAAAAATTGCGAATAATATCGATTGGATAGTTTTGTTGTTCATCGAGACAATAATAGATAGGTTTAAGTTGCTGTAAAGTTACAGTTTTATTTACATAGTTATAAAATTAATGGAGAGTTTTTTAGGCTCTCCATTAATCATCATCTATTTAACAAACCCCTATTAGTATTTAGGATTCTGAGCAATCTTACCCTTGCTCTCGTCGATAACCGACTGCGGCAGAGGCATAACATTCATATAATCCTGAGCTGTTGTAGAGCCCTTGTATTTCTTTGCATATTCGATGTACTTGCCATAACGAATAAGGTCGGTACGGCGAGCGCCCTCAAACCAAAGCTCATGACCACGCTCAAGGAGCACCTTGTCAAGGAAGTCGTTAGCATCGGTAAAGTCGGACATCTTGTATGCTGTCAAACCTGCACGTGTATGCACAGCGTTAAGACAATCCAAAGCCTCTTGTGTGATAGCGTTACCGGCTCTAACCAAAGCCTCGGCTCTAAGTGTAAGCACGTCGGCATAACGGAATACTATCCAGTCAATCTGACTTCCCTCGTCAGTTGTAGTAGGATCCTCGCCATACTTAACTGGCAGCGCACCTTTTATAAGAACTGTACCTGGATCAGACTCTGTATAGTGGTGACCGTCAGTTCCCTGGAAGTCGCCTACCAATACCTCAAGACGCTTGTCGGCTGGATCGAATGTATGGTAGAAGCTCCACGGTACACGGTAGCCACCCCACTTCTGGATGTTGGGGTTATTTGTTGGATATGGGCTTGAAAGAACGTGCGCAAGCCACATCTGACCATTGTTGCTAAGGTCGCAGATGCAAGACCATATAGCCTCCTTGTTGCCTTCGTTCTCCAATGTGAAGATGTCCTTATAGCTGTCCATAAGTCCAAGTCCATACTCTGCCTTGGCAAGCTCCTTACCACAATCGGCAGCTTGTTGCCACTGCTTCTCGTGCATATAGAGCTTCATAAGCACTGTGTATGCCAAACCACGTGTGAAACGGCCATAGTTGCTGTCGCCCTTGTCGTAACGTGCCGGCAATACCAAAGCAGCCTTCAAGTCGTCCTCAATAAACTTAACCATATCCTCCTGCGAGAGGCGTGGGGCCGGATTGTCGTTAAGCGGATCTTCGAGCAACTCCTTTGAAGCTACCTGTATAGGTCCATAGAGGTCGTACAAGACATACGCAAGCCATCCACGGCCGCAGTGAAGCTCTGCCATAAGGCGAGCCTTCTCTGTCTCATCCATACTTATTTTGGATATACGGTCCATTGTCAAAGTCATCTTACTGATGAAGTTGATATAGTTCTTGTATGTAACTATAGCACCATTAGAGTTTGATGTAAAGTTCACCTTTATCAAATCGTTCCATACAGGGTCGTCCCACTGACAGTCGCCGATGTCGGTTGTCATTTCTGTAAATACATGCAGACCACCCTGAGACGATTGGTACAATCCACTATACCATGAAGAGCGGAAAGGACCATATGCTGCGGCTGTAACAAGAGCGTTGGCATCATCGGCATTCTTCGGGAATATACCCGTATTAATTGTGTCGTACATTTCCGACTTTAGGTCTGTACAAGACACTGCTGTTCCCATCAGCAGCATTGCTGCTACCAATATCTTAACTATTTTCATAATATTTTTTCTGTTTAGGTTTAGAATGTGATATCAACACCAATGGTGAAGCTTCTTACATTAGGATAAGCGAAAGCCGAGTTGTCGGTCTCGAGGTCAAGTCCCTTATAAGGCGAGATGACGAACGGGTTGTTGACGTCGGCGTATACGCGTACATTAGAGAGAACACCACGCAGTACAGATGTCGGGATAGTATATCCAAGGGTGATGTTGCGGCAGCGTACAAACCAGCTCTTCTTCAAGAAGTAGTCGCCTACACCGTATGTGCTTTCCGACTGGAAGAAACTTGGTTGTGTTCCGGTCTGGTTGTCCGAGCTCCAAATATCCTTAACACTTGTAGGCATATTGTAGCCACGATACAAGTTCTTCACTGTACAAGCCTCGCCTGACAACCAAAGGTCTTTATAGCTACCATTGTTGAGCACGCTGAACTGACCATAGAAGTAGATGTTGAAGTCGAAGTTGCCGTAACGTATAGTGTTGTTCAAACCTGCGAGATAGCCAGGGTCTGAGTTGCCATATATCACCTTATCGGCGTCGTCGAGCTTGCCGTCAGGCTTACCTGTCTTCAAAGGTATACCATGCTTGTCTACCTTGACGCTTCCGTCCTCGTTGTATACATAGCCGTTGAGGTCCTTAATCTTAACCTGTCCAGGGAGGCTGCCCGGCATCCAGTCAACTGTCTCGCCAGCCTGGATTAATCCGTCAGATACATAGCCTGACATATAGCGTATCGGTGAGTTGTACTGCGAGTAAGCAGTTGGCTTCCAGTTCGGGTCGCGCTCCTTCCACTTGTCGCGGTAGAGCGAGAAGGTGAAGTCGGTTGTCCAGTTGAACTTAGATGTATTGAAGTTGACGGTGTTGATTGTCAACTCGAAGCCCTGGCTCTGTGTCTTGCCAATGTTGGCAGCGATAGAACCTACCTCCTGGAACGAGAGCAACGACTGTGTTGCGAGAAGGTCGCTCACTGTCTTGTTGTAATACTCGGCTGTAACGTTGAGTCGGTTGTTGAAGAAACCGAGGTCGAGGCCGAAGTTCCACTCAGTTGTTGTTTCCCACTTAAGGTCTGGGTTGCCAAGCTGCTTGAGGTAAACACCCGGGGTCAATGTATTACCAAATGCATACGAATAGCCTGTGCCATAGTAGCTCACAGCCTTGTTGCCGATGTTAGAGTTACCGGTCTGACCCCAGCTTACACGCAACTTACCGTTAGACAATGCGGTGAAGTTCTTCATAAACGCCTCTTCCTGGAAGCGCCAGCCCAAAGCCACTGATGGGAAGTAGCCCCAACGATGGTTCTCGGCAAAGTTTGACGCACCGTCGGCACGCAACGTAGCTGTCATGAGGTAGCGGTCCTTGAATGTATAGTTTACACGTCCGAAGAACGAAGCCATCTCGTCCTTAGTAGCCGAGCTGCCTACCCAAGGCTTTTCAAACGAACCCGCACCGAGGTTGTTGTAAAGGAATCCGTCGGTAAGGAAGCCTTTGTTGCCAGCCGAGAGATACTCGTCTGTAAAGCGCTGGAACGAGTAGCCTGCAAGTGCTGTGATGTTGTGGTCGCCAAAACGCTTGGTATAGTTGGCTGTAAGCTCCAACAGATAGTCGCTCTTGTCGTACTGTGCGATATCTGCCTGACCGTTTCGCTTTGCTCCGTAGAGAGTGGTCTTAGGCATATATACACGGTGCTTCTGATAGTTGCGGTCGATACCGAAGTTTGCCTTCAATGTCAAATCCTTGATAGGGTTATACTCCAAGAAGGCGGTAGCGAGGAAACGTTCCTTTGTAGTGGTGTTGGTAACCTCAAGCAACGACACCGGGTTAGGAAGGTATGCAGCTTCCTGGTTTAGCACATAACTGCCCTTATCGTCCTTTACTGGGAGCAGCGGGTTAAACTGTGCCGCACCTACCAATACACTTGCCCATTCGTTCTGTCCGGCACCAAGAGCCACGTCGTCGTTGTTGGTACGTGTAAAGGTGAGGTTTACACCAGTTCTTACTGTCTTGCTAAGCTTCTGGTCGAGGTTTACACGACCTGTATAGCGGTCCATACCACTCTTCTTTACAACACCGTTCTGCTTGAAGTAGTTGAACGACACAAGATACTTGGTATAGTCGTTGCCACCATTCATCGACACGTTGTGCTGTGTCTGGAAACCAGTGCGTGTAACGAGGTCGAACCAGTCGGTATCGTTTGCCGGGGTCTGGTCGGCTCTATATTTTGGCGAATAAGGGGCTGCTGCCTCAGCTTCGGTCTTACCGCCATATATACCAATATGGTTTGTCTTCATCCAGTTTTCGTAGGCATAGCGGTTCGACTGCTCCACAAAGTCGTGAGCATTGAGCACCTCGTACTTCTTAGCCATTGTCTGCAATGTGGCTGTGGCAGAATAGGTAATCTTAGGCGCACCCGACTTACCGCGCTTTGTGGTGATGATGATAACACCATTGCCGGCACGCGCACCATAGATAGCTGTAGAGCTGGCGTCCTTAAGTACCTCTATCGACTCGATGTCGTTAGGGTTGATAGAACCGAGGATGTTGTCGGCGCTACCAGTATCATAATCGCCTGTCGATACTGCGCCGTTGGCTACCGCGCTAATAGGGAATCCGTCTACGATGATAAGCGGGTCGTTGCCTGCACTTACAGATGCGGCACCACGTACACGGAAGGTTGTACCCGAACCAGGCTGCGCACTAATGGTGCTTACCTGCAAACCGGCTGCCTTGCCTGCAAGGGCATGGCTAACAGAAGATACGGTGTTGACAGGCTCGTCGCTCATCTTGATAGAAGCCACAGCACCAGTCATATCCTTCTTCTTCATTGTGCCATAACCCACAACCACAAGTTCTTCGAGGTTCTGTGCGTTCTCCTTCATTGTAACCTTTGTGGCTACACCGTTGCGGGCCTTAACCTGCTGCGAGAGGAAGCCAATATAAGAGATGTCGAGTGTAGGGTTCTCCTTGCTTGTGTTAAGCACGAAGTTGCCGTCGATATCGGTAACGGTACCGTTCTTTGTGCCCTGCTCCAATACAGAGGCACCGATGATAGGCTCGCCATTGCCGTCGACCACGGTACCAGTGAGTTTATACTTACCTGTACCCTGCTGAGCGGTCTGCACGCCCTTCTTGTCGGCCTTCACAATAATGATGTGACGGTCTACAATCTTGTAGGTAAGGTTGCCGTTGTCCTTAAGAATTTGTGCCATAAGCTGTCCGAGCGACTCGCTCTTCGACTTAAGGCTTACTGTTTTGTTTAGGTTGATGGTGTTCTGCGAAAAGTCCACCGACATCTGCGTCTGCTTCTCAATAGCCTTGATAATGGTCGAAACCGAGGCCTTGGTTTGCGGCAGATGAATCACCTGGTTTTGTCCGAACGCTGCCACCGACATCGACAAGCATAGCGCGAGTGTAGCGGCAGTCTTTTTGTTCATTAAGGTTTTCATTGTTGTTTTGGTTTGTTATTAATATAGGTTTGTCTAATATTATTCTATGTACAGCTTGACGGTGTTGCCATTCTTGGCATAGTGCATATTGCCAGAGGTCATCGACAGCACCTTAAGCACGCGGTCTAAAGGTTCTCCCTTGCGGAAGTTCATGGTATAGCGACGGTTCAAGTCGATGTCTCTTGATACATCAAACTTTACGTCGTAGTGGCGCTCTATAGTCTTTAGTATCTGGCCGAGCGCCTGTGCCGAGAAGTCGATATTGCCGTTGACCCACGAGTTGCATGCCATGGCGTCTACACGTTGTTTCTGCATGCGTCCGTCGCTGCGGTAGTATATCAGCTGCTCATTGGGGCGGAGGTACATCGAGTGGCGTGCGTCGAAGGCCTTGACCAGTCCTTCCTCAAGCGTCACCACTATACGATCGTTGTCATTGTACGAGTTTACGCTGAATTGGGTGCCCAACACCTTGACTTTAAGGCTGCCCATATTTACGACGAATGGGTGCAGCGGGTCTTTGGCTACAGCAAGGTGGCAGTTGCCATTGACGTATACGTTGCGGTTTTTGCTGTGCTTGTTGAAGCGTGCGGGGTAGATGACGGAGGTACCAGCATTAACAATAAGCTTGGTATTGTCCGACAGCACTACGCTGTCTATCTTGCCGTCGGGCACGTACATTTCTACAAGAGCGTTGTCGTCGGCGTAGTATTGTGCCGAATAGTTCCAGGCGGCAAGCGCCGTAAGCAATGGCGCCACGATTATGGCGGCATACTTAAGTAGGGAGCGCAACAGCTTCTTGCGGCGGTTGGAGCGTATATGCGAACGGCGATTGCAGCGGAAGGTGTCGAGAGCTTCTGTCATCTGACGCTCGTCGATATCGGGCTGTGGTGCATTCCACAATGCGCGCAACTTGTCGTCTTTATTATCTATCTGCATAAATGGATTAGTTCGATTTCTATAATAAAGAGCAAGAAAGCGGGAGGCACACGTAATGCAAAATGGTTAAGTAATGTTAATAACTAAAAGTTTATTTCGTGTACATTCAATAATAAATACTAACTTTACACTTGAAACCCAAAAAGACATAAGTATACGGCGAGAAAGCTATAGAGCCATAATGCCCAACAAACCAATAACGGGCAACAACTTCTTGAGCTGCGCCAAGGCAAGGGATATGTGGGTTTCTACGGTGCGCTTGCTTATGCCGAGATGGTTGGCAATGTCGGCATTAGACATTCCCTCCTCACGACTCATAAGGAAGATGCGGCGGCGCTGCTCTGGCATTGAGGCTATCTCGCTCATCACCATGTTATACAGCTCGCCATAACACACGTCAGTGTCGGCTTGTCCCTCCCCAGATTTAGTTTCGACAAGGTCGGATATGTCGGCAAATGTAAGCGACTGCTTGATATAGCGCAGTGCAGCATTGCGTGCCGATACAAAGAGACAGCTATCAATATTGTCTATCATGGCAAAGTGCTCTCTCTTTATCCAAAGGGTCATAAAGAGGTCTTGCACGATGTTCTCGGCTTCTTGCTGGTCGGAGCAGAAGTTCTTGACAAACCCAAGTACCTTGGCATAATACTTTACAAACAAGGCATCAAATGCCGAGTCGCTTCCCTCAGCGAGAGCCGACAAAATAAAAGAATCGTTTGTAAAATTATGTTTATTCAATGTTACTAATATTAAGTATAATGCTGCAAAGATAACTATTATTTTTACAAACAACAAGAATCCAAAAGAAAAAATAACATTATTAAGATATGACGTTCGAACAATTCATAAGCGATTGGCAGTCGCCCTCCCCCACTATCCTTGTACATACAAGCGGCTCTACCGGCAAGCCCAAACCTATGCTTGTAGAAAAACGGCGCATGGAGGCTTCTGCCCGCATAACGTGTAGTTTTCTTGGGTTGAAGCCGGGCGACTCTGCCCTGCTGTGTATGCCTCTCGACTATATTGCAGGCAAAATGATGTGTGTGCGCAGCATTGTTGGAGGTCTGCGCCTGATACGTGTCGAGCCGTGCGGACATCCGCTGCAACATCTTGACGAGGTGCCTACATTTGCGGCTATGGTGCCTATGCAGGTGTACAACTCGCTGCAAGACGACAGCGAACTGAACATACTAAAGCAAATCAAACATCTTATTATTGGCGGTGGAGCCATTAGCCGCAATCTCGCCACGGCTCTACGCTCCTTCCCCAATGCCGTATGGAGTACATACGGCATGACGGAGACGCTGTCGCACATTGCACTGCGTCGACTTAGTGGAGAGGATGCGAGCGAGTGGTACACGCCGTTCGATGGTGTCGAGGTTAGCCTCAACCAGGATGGTTGCCTCGTTATCAATGCACCTGAGGTATGCGCCGAACCTCTTACTACTAACGACATTGCCGAGATCGACGGCGACGGCAGACGCTTCCGTATCCGCGGACGGCGCGACAACGTGGTGTGCAGCGGTGGCATAAAGATGCAGATTGAGGAGATTGAGGCTAAGCTACAAGCCCACACCGACATACCACTGATGATTACGAAGCGTGCTGACGAGAAGTTTGGCGAGACGGTTGTGCTCTTGGCTGAATGTAATGATATGGAGCCATTGAAGGCACTGTGCCATAAGTGGCTGTCTAAATATGAGCTGCCGCATGATTATATATATGTGGAAAGGCTGCCGTTGACGGAGACGGGGAAGCCGGCAAGAGCGGAGGCTCTGCGGATTGCAAGCTTGGGGTGACCGTATAATTGACGTTAATGCTTTAATCGTGTAATTGACGTTAATGCTTTAATCGTATAATTGACGTTAATGTTTTTTATGTTTATCGCCCTATTCTGGAGGGTGGGGCAAAAGTCGCAAGTGGTACGCCCCGAAGGGGCAGAAGCTCCTAGCCCAGGGCAGCGCCCTGGGTGTAATACATCCAAAGCAAAGCGCCCTGTAAGGGCAGAAGCGTTCATTATCAACGCTTTTGCCCTTACAGGGCGTATTATTTATAACGTCCGTTTACCCAGGGCGTTGCCCTGGGCTAGGCGCAATTTGGGCTTTCAGCCCGCATTGTTTGAGTTTTGACACACCCTCCTTGCGACTTTTGCCCCTTTGTTTTTTACACTCCAGGCACAAAGAACGAGTGCTTTTCGCTCTTCTCGCGCTCATGGCGCAGGATGTTCTGCATATCGTATACCACCTGCGGATGCTGCGCTGCTACACTCTCTGCCTCCCACTTACTCTTCTTTATGTTGTAAAGCTGTGGCTGCGGGTCGCTGCCGGTCTCGGTCTTAGGAGCCCAGTCGAGAAGCTTCGGACCATCGCTTGGCTCGATATACTTCCACTCGTTGGTGCGTACAGAGAGCACGTGGTTGTAGGCAAGCTCGATGACGTAAGGACGGTCGTTGGTGTTGGCACCGGTAAGAGTGCCCGCATAGTCCTTACTGTCGGGAGCACCACCCTGCGGCACACGTGCACCGATGATGCTGCCAAGCGATGCCATCCAGTCTATCTGAGATGTAAGGGCATTGGATGTCTGACCGCCCTTTATGCCCTTAGGCCAGCGCACAATGGCAGGAACCTGTGTACCACCCTCAAAAGCACTGTACTTGTTGCCACGCCAAGGACCAGCCGGCTTATGACCGTTGAGCAATTCCTCCGCACGATCCTTATAGCCATCGTCCACCACCGGACCATTGTCGCTTGACAACAATATGATGGTGTTGTCGGCAATGCCGAGCTTGTCGAGAGTCTCCATAATCTGACCTACCGACCAGTCGAACTGTACGATAGCATCGCCACGCAATCCCATATCGCTCTTGCCACGGAAACGCTGGTGTGGGAAACGAGGTACGTGTACGTCGTTGGTGGCAAAGTACATAAAGAAGGGGCGGTCCTTATTCTCCTTGATAAAGTCGACAGCGTGATTTGTTATCGAGTCGGCAATGTTCTCGTCTTTCCACAGAGCCTTGCCGCCACCACGCATATATCCAATACGACCGATGCCGTTGACGATAGACTGGTTGTGGCCTACACTCGACTGCAAGTTGTAGCACAACTCTGGGTTGTCCTTGCCTGTAGGCTCGCCTGGGAAGTTCTCCTTATAGCTCACCTCGATAGGAGCCGACGGGTCGAAGTTGGCTACCACTCCGTCGTTGATGAACACGCACGGAACACGGTCGGCTGTAGCAGCCATAATATAATGGTGGTCGAAGCCGATGTCGCCGAGGTTCATAGGTATTTGGGCATTCCAGTCCTGCGTACCCTGAGTTTCGCCCAGTCCGAGATGCCACTTGCCAATGGCGCAAGTGCGGTAGCCACAACTCTTAAACATATCAGCCATAGTATATTGTCCCGGCTTGATAATCATACCGGCGTTGCCTGCCGCGATGTCGGTATCAGGACGGCGCCAAGCATACTCGCCGGTAAGGATAGAATAGCGCGACGGCGTACTGGTGGCTGCAACGGCATGTGTATCGGTAAAGCGTATACCCTGCTGTGCAAGACGGTCTACGTTAGGTGTCTGCACATTCTTTGCGCCATAGCATCCCAGGTCGCCATAGCCGAGGTCGTCGGCAAGTATGATGATGACGTTAGGACGTGTTGGGTCGGTGTTTTTAGGTTTCTTGGCAGCCATTGCCGACTGTGCGGCGATAGGTACGAGAAGCGAAACAGCGATTAAGTTCTTTACTTGTTGCTCCATAGTTTTGTTTGTTTTATAGTATATTAGTT
>ERZ1026901.1548-NODE-1548-length-12866-cov-7.546249_pt1 | contig 12866 bp, 15 predicted proteins | sample MGYA00380179_ERZ1026901 | MGnify/ENA primary metagenome ERZ1026901 (study PRJEB33269, sample SAMEA4719815) | human gut metagenome | biome: human-associated habitat; feature: organic feature; material: feces | place: Cameroon | collected 2013-10 ... | reverse complement strand
TATAAACATATGTATAAAGAAAGGAAAACACGATGAAACAAAAAGAATTCACAACAAGAATGTATGGCGAAGCGATTCGCGAACGTATGCAAGAACTTAATATGTCGAAAGCTGACCTGATTCGGACAGCGGAGATTTCAAGAGATACGTTAAATCGTGCCCTTGAAGGTAAATCAGTACAAATGGCAACGATTGTCGCTATTTGTGATGCACTAGGAGTTAGTCGAGACGAGTCCAACGATTTTTGGGAAACTGACTACTACAATCCTAAATTTGATAGAAAATAACTAAAACAGAAATGAGGTAAAACAGATGAACAGTGAAATACGAATTAAGCAACTGGAAGAACGTGTAGCTTATCTTGAAACAATTGCCCAATCTAGTGCGCACGAAATATTAACAGCGTATATCCACGATGTGGCAGAAAGGTACGGTATACCTTGCGCCAAAGGGTACAATCGGAATCGAACTATGCTGATTTCTTCTAATTTTGAAATCCAATGCAAGAAAACGATTAGTATGGCATTAGGCCTTTCTAAGATTTCAAACATATCTCACGATATGCTTTCAGATGCACGATACATCGTAAATGCCATCGTAGTTGTATATGCACGTCGGCACAAATAGGAGGTGGGGACAATGCAAAAGCGTGACATACAAACTGTTATAAGCATCTGTCTTTGGATGCTAACGCTTAGCCTATCTGCGGCTATTAGTATTTTTATCATCATAGTGGCAGCAATCACCGCTTATCACTGGTAGGAAGGAGTTACTTATGATCACTAAAACAATTGCTGTTTGCCAGATGGCCACTGTATTGGGAAGAACCATGACCGCGATACGCGAATGTATCGCAAGAGATAAGTTCCCCTTTGCACAATGCTGGCAAACAGAAGGCAAAAAGGGGCGCACCTTTTCAATTGATAGAGAAGGGTTCCGGTTCTACTTGGCCAACACGCTAGGCTGGACAGAAGAAAAAATTAATGAAGCATTTAAGGAGGCGCACATCGTATGAACGGGATGCTTAAAGGAATCGGCCTACTGATGATAATTGGTACGGTAGGCAGTTTAGAACTTGACCGCATTGGTTTTGCACAAGCACTGTTTCAAGTGTTAAGTGGGGTCATGGCTTGGATGGTATCTGAATACAGAATTGAGGTCAGACGATTGCGCCGTAAATTAATGCGTAGCCGTCAGGTACAGAGCTATAGATTTTAAGGGAATTACGTATGAGAACTCAGCGCTGCACAAGATGCAATAAGATGCTAAAAGGTCCCTACCAGTATTGGAGTTTTACAACAGGCGCGCCCCGTGCCATATGTAAAAAATGTAAAGACATACACCAAACAGTAAAACAGAGGAGGCAGACATGACAGATCAAGAAATTTTGTATAACGCATACAACGAAAGCGGAGTACAAACGAATGAAGAAGTAATGCAATTACTTGGGTGGTCAAACGATAAAGTTCGTAACATCAAAGCAAAGCTAAAGATGCGCGGATTTATTGATTACACCTTTGGTTCACCAGTTAAAATCCTTAAACCGTACAGGGAGGTAGTAGATACCCCTGAAACGTTTAAAGCCCAAATATACCGCGAAATGCTTGAGGTCTATATGGAAGACTTTAGAACGCAAGATACGTTCAAGGATAGGCTTCTAGTAGGTCAAGAGATTCGCATGATTCTTAAATGCGTATAAGGAGACAGAAAATGGCAAAACCTTATGTTAGTAAACAAAAAGTGAAGGACTTTATCATCGATATTTATTGTGAAAAACGGGATGAAATTTATAAAGCGGAATCCGCAGCAATAAATCAAGCGGTCGACGCTACAGAATCCTTTAAGCGCCTTGAGGACGCCTTAAATTCAGCTCGTTCTATAGCTGAGGAAATAGTACAAGCTGGGTTTGGTGATAGTTTTCTAAGTAAAATTCCAACTCTTAGGAGTTTAGCCAACGAGGCAATTTCTAGAAGTAAATATATGTATTCTGACCCATTAAAGTCTTGGGAGGCAATTTGCGAAATTGTTAAGCCTTTTGAAGAGCAGCTATCTGAGCTATCCCTTGCTAAATGTGACGCATATAAAATTATCGAGAATGCACAAACAGGACGAGCGGCGGCAGATGCACTGAAAGAACAAGGCTTAGATTTTTACTCTTGGCAAAAGAAAGAAGTGGAGGAAAATCTCGACATAAGCGCTTTGAAGGGCGGTGATTAAATTGCAAGATTGTACGGCGTGCCCAAATAAAGAGTACTGCATTCCAGATGAATGCTTGGGCACAAAAAAAATGCCCTCACGCACGGCAATGCGTAAAGGGCACATAGAAAAACATCCATTTAGAGTATATCACATCGTTAAATCGAAAGGAAATAAAACAATGATCGAGTTAAAAATTACAGTAGATAAAGCCGTTGAATTAGAACAAGAAGTAAAAGACCTATACCAATCCATCGTAGGCGCTCCCGTTAAAGACGTAGAACCAACGAACTGGGCAACTAATGATGTTAAACCAGAAGCCGAACCTGCTAAGAAGGAAGCTCCTAAAGTAGAAGAACCTGCTAAGAAGGAAACTCCTAAAACTGAGGAACCTAAAGCGGAAGAACCTAAAGTGAAAGTTCCTAGCCTCGAGGCAACTCGTGAAGCAGTGAAAGACGTAATGGCAAAAGCCCCTGATAAAACGAAAGCAAAAGGCGAATTCAAGGCCTTCTTAGATAGTATCGGTGCTGAAAAGGTAACATCTGCTACCGATGAACAACGTATTCAAATCATGGAATGGGTGAATAGCCGTGGCTAAGAAACACGCCTTACTGGGTGCATCAAGTAGTGCTAGGTGGCTCGTGTGTACGCCCTCTGCAAGACTGGAAGCGATGTTCCCTGATGAACAATCGCCCTATGCTGCGGAAGGTACTGTGGCGCATGACCTGGCAGAATCCATCCTGCGCCATAAGCTGGAGGGCAAAAAAGCCCCTAAGCTAGATGACTACTCTACTGAAATGGTAGAAGCGGTTAATCGATATGTCGACATTTGCGAAGAGAAGGTAAACGAAGCTCGTGCTCGTTCCTCTGATGCGGAAGCCATGATTGAAGCACGGCTCGACTTCTCACGTTGGGTGCCAGAGGGATTTGGTACAGGTGACATGGTCATAGTAGCTGACGGCATCCTGGAAGTGATTGATCTGAAGTATGGTAAGGGCGTTCCAGTGAGTGCTATTGAAAACACACAAATGAGGCTCTACGCGTTGGGTGCCTATGATGTGAACGAGTTCCTGTATGACGTTAAATCGGTCCGTATGACCATCGTTCAGCCAAGACTGGATAGCGTATCTACCGATGAAATGGCTCTTGAGGAACTGCTCGATTGGGGCGAAGAAATCAAACCAATCGCGCAACGTGCCTGGGATGGACTCGGCGAATGTACACCCTGCGCGTATTGCAATTTCTGTAGGGCACGACATACCTGTAGGGCACTAGCAGATACTTGCCTTACGGCTTTCTATAAAGATGGGGGCAAGCTCAATCAATTGCTAACTGACAGCGAAGTATCTGACATCCTAGCTATGAAAGACTTAATCACAAAATGGATTAAAGGTGTTTACGACTTTGCCTATGAGAAAGCCCTATCGGGCGAAAAGCAATGGCCGGGATACAAATTAGTAGAAGGTACATCAAGACGTACTATCACGGATCCTGAGGCAGCAGCTAAAACATTACTTGATAATGGCTACAAAGAAGAAGATATCTTTAAACCTCGTGAGCTTGAAGGTATCACGAATCTGCAAAAGGTGCTCGGTAAAAAGGGCGTTGCTGAATACTTAGAAGCCTATATCGATAAACCGGAAGGCAAGCCTACACTTGTACCGGAAAGCGATAAAAGGCCTGCGATTAATACCGCAGAAACAATGGCAAATGAATTTGATGATGAGGTATAAACACGATGAATAAAACAGTAACAGCGGTACTCGCGATTTCCGCGCTGGCTGTCAATGTAGCCGGCGCAACTAGTAACAACACTGTAGGTGGTACAGACAATACCATATCTACGAATTCTACTAGCTCAGCAGTATGGGGATTTCAAAATAACATCGACGCAAATAATGCGTTGGCGTTTGGCACCAATAATACTGTAACTGGAGAAAACGGTTTCGCCGGTGGTAATAACGCTACTGCAGCAGGTCGTAACTCCTTCGCATTTGGTTCTCACGCCGAAAGCTTGGTGGAATACACCGTTGCTATCGGCAACCAGGCTAGAACTGCATCTTATGATAGTGTTGCTATTGGTAACGGTGCGTTCGTATCTGGTGAAAGCTCTGTGGCCTTTGGGCGTTCCAACAATGTGACTGGTGAAAACTCCGTTGCAGTTGGTGCTAACAATGGCACCGTATCTGGTGGTCAGTCCGCCGTAGTAGGGTACAACAACAAAATCGGTTCCCAAAAGGAACAGTTAGTATTCGGTTCCAATTCCGAATCTAGTGGCCAAGGCGCTCTCTTGTTCGGCACACATGCAAAGAGCCTAGCAACTGATGCCGTTGCCTTTGGTAATAATACTATAGCAGATCGTGCAAATTCCGTTGCTATCGGCACCAACGCGGTGACCGATGATGCGATAGGGGTGGATGGTGTAGACCTTAACGGAACGCGTCACGTGTTCGCAGGCGAACGACCTGGCGCGGTCGTATCCTTTGGCGCTAAAGCTCGCACTGGTGCAGGTGGTGTGGCTCAATATAACCGTCAACTCCAAAACGTGAGTGCAGGCAGGGTGGAAGCAGACAGCTTGGACGCTGTCAACGGCTCCCAATTATATGCTGCGTACGACGAAATTAATACGTTAGGGGGGAAAGTAAGCGAACATGATCGACAAATTAATCGAAATACTAATAGCATTGGAACTATCAATAGCCGTATTAATAGCATTGATATCGGGGTTAGCACTAATACTAAAGATATTGCAGACTTAAAGGACAAAATCGATAGAAATACAACTGCTATTAGAAACGAATTAAATAACAAAATTAATGCAACTGAACAACGTGTTAATAAGTTAGGCGCAAGTTCCGCGGCACTTGCAGGGCTCCATCCTTTGGATTTCAACAGAAATGACAAGGTAAGCTACGCAATCTCTTATGGTCACTACCGTAACAGCAATGCAGTAGCCCTTGGAGCGTTTATCCGTCCAAATGAACGATTGATGATTGGAGTAGGTGCTACCATTGGCGCTGAGAATCAATACAATATAAGCGTTTCCTTTAAAACAGGAAAGGGCGCAGACTACGTAGCAGAAGCAAGAGATGCGCAAAGCCGTATCTCTAAGCTAGAAGCGTTAGTAGCGAAGCTAATGGCCGAGGTTGAAAAATGACCTCTGTACGAGCTATCGCAAAAGAGCTCCACGAACGAGGGCACTACCTCGACGAGCTTTACCAAATTACTATCGCATACGCTACTAGCCTGTGGGCAAGATATCAGACGCTCGATGCAAAAAGAACAGCTATCGAGAAGCGATATATAGAAAAATATCCACCACCTTATAATGGTGAGGTTCCATACGTACTAGATGATACGTGGATTCGGCTCGATGACGATTGCATTGCAATTGAAGCTGAATTAGATGAATTATTTAACACAGTAATAGGGTTTGACTATGAACATAACCCATTTAAGAAATAAGGAGACAGTAACATGGCTAAATTAACAACTGGTGTAGTAAGACTTTCTTATGCAAATATCGCTTCCCCTCGTAAAAACGACGACGGCAAAGCAAAATATAGTTCCCAAATCATTATCGATAAAACAGATAAGAAGACAATCAAAGCTTTTGAACGTGCGATTGAAGAACTCAAAGCGGATCCGAAAGCAGTCGCTAAGGTAGAAGGTAAAGCAGCATACCTTAAATTGAACTTACGCGACGGCGATACTGATGAAGCAGTAGTTGACCAACCTGAAATATACGCTGGTAAATATTTCATTAACGCTAACAGCGATAAGCAACCTATCGTGTTTACTCGCGACAAAATCAAAATGGATGACTTCGACATCGAAGAAGAAATCTACTCTGGTGTATATGCACAAGTTGCTCTTTCTGTTTTTGCCTACAACTTCAACGGTAAGAAAGGCGTAGGCTTTGGCCTAAATGGTATTCGTAAAATCAAAGATGGCGAACGCCTAGGCGGTGTACATGTATCTGCTAATGACTTTGGCGATGATGATTTAGGCGACCTAGATGATGATGATGACGATTTAATCTAAGGAGGCAATTATGGAGCTCAGTATTGATGTGGAAACCTATTGCGCCTGCCCTATTAAATATGGGGCACAGCGATATGTTGACGATACAACATTTGAAATACTGCTCTTTGCCTATAGCTTTGATAACGAACCAGTCGAAGTAATTGATATGACAAAGAATCCACTGCCCGAAAGGGTGGTGGACGCTTTGTATAATAAGGAAATTACAAAGACCGCGTTCAATGCAGCATTCGAAATGCTATGCCTTAAAAAGTACTTCCCTGATGCAGATTACACGAACTGGGAATGTACCTCTGTACTAGCTTTGTACTGCAGCTTACCGGCAAGCCTTGATAATGTATCCAAGGCTTTGAAATTAGGAGAAGCTAAGGATTCACGAGGTAAACGCCTAATTCAATTTTTCTCCGTTCCTCGTAAGCCTACTAAGACAAATCCTAAGACACGGAATATGCCTGAGGATGCGCCAGACAAATGGGCCGAATTTATTGAATACAACCGGCAGGATGTCGTTGTTGAAAAGGCAATTCGTAAACGCCTGCTTTCGTTGAAACCGCCTGCCATTGAACATGAATATTGGCTACTAGATCAAGCCATTAACTGGAGAGGCGTAAAGGTAGATATGGACCTCGTCGATGCTGCTCTTCAATGTAACGATGAAATAGTGGAAAAGGCCACCGTATCATCGGCACGAATAACGGGGTTAGATAATCCCAATAGTACGTTGCAACTTAAGGATTGGTTATCAAATCGCCTTGGCTATGAAGTCGAGACCATGCGAAAAGATGATGTATCAAATCTACTGTCACAGGATATTCCTTCTGATGTGCGTACTGTGCTGAAGAACAGGCAAGTCCTGGGCAACTCTTCAATTAAAAAGTACTTGGCCATGAAAAATGCAGTATGTTCCGATGGCCGTATCCACGGTATGCTTCAGTTTTACGGAGCTATGAGAAGCGGACGATGGGCGGGGCGTGTAGTGCAATTACAAAACCTCCCTCGTAACTATTTAGAAGATTTAGACACAGCCAGGGAAGTCCTTAAAAGTAGAGACGTAGAAATACTAGACCTACTCTACGGAAATCCTGGTGATGTGATTAAGCAGCTCATTCGTACGGCTCTTGTAGCCGAAGATGGGCACCGCTTTATAGTAGCCGATTTCAGTGCTATTGAAGCCCGTGTTATCGCCTGGCTCGCTCACGAGCAGTGGCGCCAGGATGTATTTGCACAAGGTGGCGACATCTACTGTGCATCCGCATCTAGTATGTTCCACGTTCCTGTTGTAAAGCACGGCGTGAATGGGCACCTTCGCCAAAAAGGTAAGGTTGCAGAGTTGGCACTCGGCTATGGTGGTGGCGTAGGGGCCATGAAATCGATGGACTCAAAAGGGGAAATTCCTGAATCAGAACTTCCCGGTATCATCGAAGCATGGAGACGCGCCAGCCCACGAATTACGAGATTTTGGAAGGATGCAGATACTGCAGCCAAGAAAGTCGTCAAGACGGGCGAACCTGTACGAATTAGACAGGGCAATATTCGATTCTTTAAATCAAAAGGGTTTATGTTTATCGAGTTACCGTCCGGACGTAGACTTGCTTACGCGAGACCTAGAATAGGACTCAACCGGTTCGGTAGTGAATCGATTGAGTATGACGGCATGGATCAGGTTAAGAATACATGGGGCAGAGTTGAAACCTACGGCGGAAAGCTCGTCGAAAACATTGTACAAGCCGTTGCAAGAGATTGCTTGGCCGCATCAATGCTAAGATTGGCAAAAGCAGGTTATAAAATTGTAGCCCATATCCACGATGAAGTGGTTATTGAAGCGCCTATAGGCGAAGGCAGTTTAGATGAAGTCATAGACATTATGTGTAAACCTGAGCCCTGGAATGAGGGCCTCATATTAAATGCAGCAGGGTTTGAAAACCCGTATTACATGAAAGACTAGGAGGAAGTCATTATGATTAACAAAGAACAAATTAAACAACAACGCGAAGCCATTGATAGCTTATATGAATTAGTAAAAAACGCACCTGCTAGCGAACGTAAAGACGCAGCTATGGCGTACTGCGAAGGCTGTATCGCTGCTTGTGATTTGGGTCTTAAAGTACTCAACGGTAAAAAAGCAGAGCCCGCAAAGACTGAAGAAACGCCAACCGTAGATGACGCTCCTAAAGTAGAAGAGCAACCCGTTGAAAAACCTAAGCGTAAACGCACTACTAAAAAGAAAGCTCCTGTAGAGGAAGTCCTTCCGGTTGAAGATGCTCCTGTAGTTGATGAAGAAGACGATTTAGACGATTTGTTATAAGAAAGAGGTTAGCGCCTTATGAAGGTATTATTTAGTTTGTCAGTCAAAAAGCTGTATGACCTAGTACGGCGCAAGCAAGTGAACTCTTGGTCACCTGCTGTACATTACCACGTAGATTGCGGGCAATCATTTGCCTGCTTGTGGCCTTCCGTGCCATCTGGTATGAGCAAAATCGTAGACCCTTATATGTCAAATGAGTTTTATTGCCCGCAATGTGGTGAACTCATTCGTACAAGAGGTGTGGACGGTGATTGTGTTGCTGAGGTTTCGAGTAATGACAATATTCCGCTTGATATTGAACTTTCAATCGTCGATAGGGGATCAATATTAGACGTTAAATTCGACTACCACACAGTATACGTTGATAACGATATGCAGTCGATTTACCCCGGATACAAACCGCATCTTATCGACATATTGCGTTTTGATTTTAAACAAGGAAAAGTATTCCTGGTTCAAAAGAAACGCACTCGTGCCGATATAGTATCTGAAATCGAGCCTAATATATCGTGCTTTTATTCAAAATCGCTGCCCTTGCGTTGGCTTGTAACAACTCCAAATTGTCGGTTAGCCGAACATAAAAACGAGCTAAAGACTTTTGCCAAAGTGCTAAAGGAGGCCTACTTTGCTAAGTTATCAAAACGAGTTGGCTATCAAGTTAAACCAATCAGACAAAGTGTACTACTATCGTCTAAATACGGTGCGCTTGATAACTTACTCCATAACCTAATTTGGAAAATGCATGCACCAGATGCGCCTGCTCTAAACGATACATTAGTTAAAGACTATGACACCTATTTTAGGCCTTTCGGTTCTGACAAGGTGGGCACTTTAAGTATTACGGAATTAACGAGCGCCGGTATCCCATTTATTAAAGCGCTAATACAGCTTTATGAATTACCAGATAAGCGCTGGGTTCGTAGATTACTGTCAATACGTCCTTTCTTTTATGTGAAAGTAATTAAGACAGCCAGCAAGATATTCAAAAGCATGGATTATCAAAAGGCTTTTACAGACCTCGTAGCAGAGGAAGGTGGGGGCACAGGATATATTCAATCATGGCCAATATGGAATAGCGAACAAGCCTTGCTTATGTTTACAAGATTCTTATCTATCATGATGCACCAATACGGTGAGCGTCGTACTCTATTGTTCATTAAAAACGCCGATTCTTATTCCGAAATTAAAGATACATCTGATATGTATCTTAGATTATCAAGAAGTAAGAAGAAGGAAGTTTGGGCTAGACGAATTCAGATTAAAGACCTGCACGACGAGATTGTGTGCTTATCTAAATTTGAAGAAGCCGAAAACTTACCAGTGCAACAGAGCTTACGCCATAAAAAGTTAGCAGATTCAGTTGAAGGGCTTACTTTCAACGTGATCAAATCAACGCATGGCATCATCCGATTAGGCGTGCAATTGAATAATTGCGTTGGTACTTATGTCGATAAGGTAAAAGCCGGAACGTGTGCCATCGTAGGCGTTTACAAAAGTGACAAACCCGTGGCATGTATTGAAGTTAATCCTAACAAGGATACAGATAACTTCGTTGAAATACATCAGGCCAAGTTAAAAAATAACAGATGTGTTAGCGATAACCACGATGTCAATTATGCTGTATGCCAATGGGTCAAAAAGCATAAATTACAAGTGCCCCAATTTATAAGAGACATCCAATTTGCGAAGGGAGGAGCGATGTAATATGGATACAAATATCATCATAGCTACGGGCAGAAATCGCTCCGCCCGTAGCTGGAAGTCTCAGAAAATGACTTGGAGTGCTTTGGCCAACAAATTATCCACGCCAACAGTAACCAATGAAACGGCTGCTGAATACGTTAAAATGCCTAAGGACGAAAAGGGCCGAAGGAAAGATGTGGGTGGTTTCGTAGGGGGCTATATTCCCAATAATGGTAGACGAGTTAGAGGGGAAGTCAAAGAAAGATATTTGATTACCCTTGATGCGGATTCACCAAGCGAGGATTTTATTTCAAACCTTGATCTGGAACTAGGAGATATGGAATACGTGCTGTATAGTACGCACAGCCATACCCCTGATAATCCACGATACCGCGTCATCATTCCGACCGATAGAGTGATGTCTCCTGATGAGTACCAAGCAGTCTCGAGACGTATCGCCGATGATATTGGTATCGAATCCTTCGATTCATCAACGCATCAGGCGGAGCGCCTGATGTATTGGCCAAGTTGCCCTAAAGATGTTGAGTATGTATACCAACATAATGAGGGTAATCTTATTTCAGTCGATACGTATTTAAGTACCTACAGAGACTGGCGTGATACAAGCCTTTGGCCAACATCAAGTAAAGAATCTCAAATCAGGCTTGATGCGGCTAAAAAACAAGGTAACCCATTAGAGAAAAAAGGACTACTCGGCGCCTTTTGTAGATGCTACAGTATCACAGAAGCAATACATAAGTTTCTACCAAATGTCTATGCACCAACGCAGCACGAGGACCGATACACGTATACCGAAGGCAGCTCAGTAGCTGGTCTCGTTATTTACGATAATGATATGTTTGCATACTCGAACCATGCAACTGACCCTATCAGTGGTAAACTCGTCAATGCGTTCGACCTAGTACGAATTCACTTATTTGGTGCCGAAGATGCTGACGCTGATCCGCGCACCAAAGTAACAGACCTACCGAGCTATAAGGCAATGCTTGATTTTGTTAACGAAGACGGCGCCGCGCCTGTATTGCTGGATAAGGAACGTATGGCGGATATGGAGTTTGAAGATATCACGGACGAGGAAGAAGACTTCCTTGAAAAGCTCAAACGTGACCGCCGTGGTACACCCGAATCAGATGTATTCAACTGCTTAATTGTTCTTAAATATGACCCTGCGTTAAAAGGTAAAATCCGCCTTGACGAATTCGCACATCGCTTAGTGGTGACTGATGATTTGCCGTGGCGTGGTAAAGACGAAACTCCTTACTGGACTGATACAGACGATGCATGCTTACGTAATTACTTCGCTACGAAATACCTAATCAAAGGTAAAGGTATTATCGACGATGCTCTCCAGGAAGTAACACAAGCCAACAAATTCCACCCTGTGCGTGAGTACCTAACGGGACTAACCTGGGACGGTACTTGTAGAGTCGATACTCTCTTTATCGACTACATCGGCGCAGAGGATACCGAATACATCAGGGCCGTTACACGTAAATGGATGTGTGGCGCTGTTGCACGTGTTATGGTGCCTGGTATCAAGTTCGATACGGCTATCGTATTATACGGAGCGCAAGGCTTAGGGAAATCCCTTATCTTGGAGCGTTTGGGGCGTAAATGGTTCAACAACTCATTAGTTGATATCAAAACAAAAGATGCCCTTGAACAAATCCAGGGCTCTTGGATTAATGAACTCGCGGAACTGGCACCTACCTACAAGAATGATAATGAAATTGTAAAAGCCTTTATTAGCCGTACATCCGACCGGTTCAGGTCACCCTATGGCAGGCGTACCGAAGAGTATCCCCGCCAATGCGTATTCGCGGGTTCCACCAATAATCTTATGTTCCTTAAAGACCGTACAGGTAACCGCCGATTCTGGCCAATCACCGGCGACAAAGATCGTAAGACGAAAAACGCCTGGGATATAACGCAAGATGACATCGACCAATTATGGGCGGAAGCCTACTATTACTGGGCTAATGGTGAATCCTTAGTCCTTGAAGGTGAACTCGAGGAAGAAGCCCTTAGAATTCAATTATCACACACCGAAGGTGGTGAACTCGTAGGCCTCATTGAAGAATACCTTGAGATGTTATTACCAGAAGATTGGGAGTCGCTAGATATCTTTGATAGACGCGATTATATCAGGAATTACGGCGATGACGAACATTGTGGTTCAGTGCAGCGGGAGCGGGTATGTGCCCTTGAGATATGGTGTGAAGTGATGGAGGGGGACAGGAAGAACCTGCAGAACGCAAAGGCGCGGGAGATTACAGACATACTACAGGCAATGCGAGGTTGGGCCCCTTATACAAAGGGGACAGGTAAAGCACGTTTTGGCAGGCTTTACGGTCCGCAGAGAGCGTTTGTAAGGGAAGGTACAGACCTTCTATCAATCTATAAACGCAATCACGAAAAGTAGGTGTGTCCAATTATTTGAGGTGTGTCCAATTATTTAATAGGTACAAATGTTTGGAAAAATATTTATTCAGCCCTATACATTGATAAATTTTGATATACTGTGATAATTGGACACACCAAACACGCCCGGACACACTAATTGGACACGGGCAAAAAGTAGATAACTACTAATCTAAATAATAATATGTGTCTAGTG
>ERZ1026901.1545-NODE-1545-length-12877-cov-4.445640_pt1 | contig 12877 bp, 7 predicted proteins | sample MGYA00380179_ERZ1026901 | MGnify/ENA primary metagenome ERZ1026901 (study PRJEB33269, sample SAMEA4719815) | human gut metagenome | biome: human-associated habitat; feature: organic feature; material: feces | place: Cameroon | collected 2013-10 ... | reverse complement strand
TTCTACACAAACGTAGAATACGCATTTTTTTTATTGGAGCGTCGCCGCCCTCGGCGACGTTTCCATCTATAGACGTCGCCGAGGCGGCGACGCTCCTAAACTTAATCGCAATCGTAGCTATAGTCGGCAGTGCCATCGGCATTGCTTGGCCAGCCCGGGTTCTGATAGAGTGGGCTGTTAGCAGTAACACCACCACCAGTAATAAGGAACTCGCTTATTGGAATTGGCTCAAGATAGTGCTGCTTCGGGAAGGTGTAGCCACCATAAGCCACAGATGTAGAGCTAATCTGCAATGGGCGAACATAAGTAGATACGTTCTTCTGCGAGATAACATCCTCTGTAATCTGACCTGCATCATACATCTTGTACATCTCCTCCCAAAGGTTGAAGCCCTCAGGCTGATACTCTACCATGTTGTCAAGGCTACGCCAACGCTTCAAGTCGTCGAGACGCATACCCTCTGCAATGAACTCGCAGCGGCGCTCGCGGCGGATGTTGTACAGAGTCTTGTCCACCATCTGTCCATGCGAGTAGATACCGAGGTCGTTCTCCTTAGAGAGGTTTGTGGCATCGATAGTCTTCTGGAAGTCGGTGTCAACGCCTGCACGTTTGCGCAGAGCCTGCCAGTAAGCCTTACATGTGGCGTCGAGCTGATGATGACGCTCGTAGTAAGCCTCCATATAGATAAGGTAGCTCTCGGCAGCTCTGAGGAGAGGCACTGCTGTTGTACACTCGTACTGAACACGCTGATCCTCGTCGGCGCTGAGCCACTTGTTAAGCTCATAACCAGTGGTAGCCTTCTCCTGACCGCTTGAGAAGATCTTTGGACGGTGATAGTAGATAGTGTCGTTTACATATTTACCAGTCTCCGCGTCAAGATGTGTGTTGATGAGCGATCCGCATGGTCTAACCGAGCCGGTAAGACGTGGGTCGCGGTTCTGGAACTCGTAGTAAGACACCTTGTCGCCCTGATAGCCCGAACCCTCTGCGTAGATAGGCAAGCCGTTGGTCATAACGAACGAGTTGACAAGAGCACGTGTTACGTTACAGCCACCACCATTCTTAAGCAGAGCCGAGCAGCTGTGTGTGATAACACCCTTCTGATAGTAGCGTGCAAGGATAACCTCGTCGTTGTTGGGGAATGCGTCGGTACGGTTGAACATATCCTGGTAGCCCTTGCTCTTGTCGTCGGGGTTGGTATCAAGTGAGCGGTGGTCAGCCACAAGCTTCGAAGCATTGATAGCCTCGTCAAGGAAGAAGTTTACCTCTGCCTCTGCCGAACCTGCCTTAAACTGGAAGTCGGGCCATGTCTTATTGCCCGGCCACTTGCTGTTGCCCGGTACAAAGCATGTACCTGCGTGGTAGCGTTCCCATGTACCCTCGTACAGAGCTACGCGAGCCTTGAGCTGCAAAGCAGCGTCGCGGCAGATGCGTCCACTCTCGGGAGCCACTTCCTTAAGAAGCTTGGCAGCCTCGTCGAGGTCGCTAAGGATGAAGCGAGCCACCTCGTTGCGTGGGGCGCGCTTGCTGCGTGCTGTAAGCTCAGCCTGGTTGTCGGGCAACATCTCGGTGATGATAGGCACATCGCCAAAGTTGCGCAACAGGCGGAAGTAGTCGTAAGCACGGAAGAAGAGAGCCTCGCCACGATAGTGCTTAACATCTTCGTTGTTGCCGTCGAGTATGCCGCTCTTTACGTTAGCGTCAATCTTGTTGATGAAGTAGTTGATTGAGCGCAGGTTGCTGAATTTCCATTCAGAGCTTGCTATAGCTACCGTCTTCTTCTCTCCCTTGTAGAAGAGGTTCTGTGCATACGATGCACACTGGTTGTCGCTCACCACGTCTTCTGTATACATACCGCCCCACATAGCCTTGTTCTGTGGCAGTGCGCTGTACAGGTCGTTGGCAAACATCTTAAGGTCGTCGGCAGTTCTGAAGTAGGTGTCTTCGTTACCGAAGTCGAGAGGTTCGCGCTCTAAGAAGTCGTTGCACGAAACCATGAACGCCGCTGATACTGCCAAAAGTATTGTTTTAAGATTTTTCATTGCTTTAATGTTCATTGTTGGTTTTGATGTTATTAGCGGTTAGAATGTCACCTCAAGACCTACCGAGTAAGTGCGATACTGCGGGTATGTCTTACCAGGACCCCAGTTGTCGGCATTGCCAATAGCTTCAGGGTCGAAGATGCGGAGGTTAGTCCATGTTATGAGGTTCTCGCCCGACATATACAGACGTGCCTTCTTAACCCACTTGGCAAGCTTGGTGTTAGCCGGGAGGTTGAAGCCAATCTGTAAGTTCTTCAAACGCAGATAGCTTGCATCCTGCAAGAAGCGGTCGCACACCTGGATATTGTTCTTGTCGGTACGCAGACGGCCGTAGTAAGAGTCGAGGTTGGCACCAAGTTCAGAGCCTGCATAGCGGAAGTAGTCGAGGTGGTCGGTGTACAACGAGCGCTGCCACTCGCCTGCGAATCCAAAGAAGGTAGCACTGTTGGTGAAGAAGAAGTCGCGCTTGCCCACTCCCTGGAAGAAGGCTCTAATGTCGATAAACTTGTACTGTGCCGACAGTGTGAAGCTGTACGAGTAGCGTGGTGTGGTGTTGCCTATAACCTTGAGGTCGCCGTGGTCGTCGAGAGTCTGGCTACCCATATCCACTCTACCGTTGTTGTCGAGATCGCGGTACATAAGGTCGCCACCGCCCCACTTGTCGCCAATGGCGCTCTGCGAGTGCTTTGCAAGGTAGGCATTCATCTCGGCGTCGCTCTTGGCAATGCCTACAACCTCGTAGCCCCAGATGTCGCCATACTTCTTGTTCTTGTACCAACCAGATATCTTGTTGTCTGGCGAGTCGTACTTGGTGATGAGCGTGTTGTAGTCGCTCAGTGTGGCAGAGATGCTATAGTTGAAGTCCTTGCCGATGCGGTCGCGCCAGCTAACCTCAATTTCCCATCCGCGTGTACGCATCTCGGCGTTGTTGGTCTTAGGAGCGCTTGCTCCATAGAGTGCGCTAAGAGCGTTGGCAGGTCCCACCATATCCTTGGTTGTGCGCTGATACCAGTCGAAGCTACCAGTGAGGCGGTTGTGGAAGAAGCCCCAGTCTATACCGAAGCCGATGTTCTCAATGCGCTCCCATGTAAGCGATGCCGAGAACGGCGAGTACATAGGCAGTGTCATGCCCTGCTTGCCACCGAGAACCACGCTGCCCGGATAGGTGTTCATCTCCTGATAGTAGGGGTAGAACGATGTGGTGTTCTGGTTGCCAAGTGTAGCGTACGAGCCACGGAACTTGAGATACTCGAAGCCAGCCTTAGCCAATGGCTTCCAGAAGCTCTCCTCTGCAATGTTCCAACCTGCCGATACTGAAGGGAAGTAGCCCCAACGCTGGTCGGTAGGGAAGCGCGATGCACCGTCGGCACGCATGTTGAACTCGAGCATGTAGCGGTTGTTGAAGTTGTAGTTCACACGACCGAAGAAGCCCAATGACGACCATTCGCCATTCTTGAACGACTCGAAGGTTGTGTTGCCTGCACCCTCGCCAAGGTCTACGTCGGTTGTGGCAAAGCGGTTAATCTTGCGATGATAGTACTCGCTCTGCTCACCAAGGAGGAACGTAAAGTTGTGGCCTCCCTTATGCTTGAGGTTGTAGTCGGTGTAGATGTTGGTGCTGAAGTAGTTGATGCGTGTTGTAGCATTCTCGTGATAGGTCTCGCCGGCAGCAGGCTGTACGTTGAATGTACCGTTGCTGTTGATTACGTGCTTGGCGTTTACACCCTCGAGCACCTTCATATACTCCAATGTGCCGTCTGGCAAGTGGTAGCTTATAGGCAAGAAGTCGCGAGAGTAAGGATTGCTCTCTGTACGGCTGTTAAGCTCGAAGTGCAACTTCCAGTCCTTGATAGGCTCCACGATGATGTTAGCCTGGTTGTACAGCTGGCGTGTCTTTTGGTTGACGCGTCCACCCCAGAGTATAGCAGGCAGCATCGACTCGTCCGAGTAGTCGCCGTTAGGCAGTGTCACAACAGATGTCGGGGCGCGACGTCCGAGGTTGTGGTAGAAGAGGTCGTTGAGAGCCGATGGTTTGTCGTTGTTGATGTTGATGTAACGGGTAGACCAGTTGGCTGTGACATACTTGTTGAACTTATAGCCCAACTTAGCGTTGATGGTGTAGCGGTCGTACTTCTCTTTGGCATACTTAAAGAGACCTGTCTGTCCCATGTAGTTGCCAGAGAGATAGTAGGTGAATCCCTTGTCGCCACCAGTGAGGCTGAAGTTGTGCTCTTGAGATGTGGTTACGTCTTTAAGGTAGAAGTCGTACCAGTTGGTATTGCCAAATGAGTTCTGGTTCTTCATCCACTCGTTAGAGTTGTCGTATGCCATTGTGCCATACTTCAACTTGCCGTCCATAAAGTCGCGTATGCGCTGCAACTGCTTTGTACCGAACGGGGCGTTGCCACCGGTGTTGAGGTAGGCGTCGTTCACCATCTGTGCGAAGGTGTAGCTGTCTACCGAGTTGGGCACACTTACAGGGTTCTTAAAGTTGACGTTGGCACGGTAGTTAATCTGCAATCCCTTGTGTCCGCCCTTGGTTGTTACGAGGATAACACCGAACGGAGCACGCGAACCGTAGATAGAAGCCGAGGCACCGTCCTTAAGTACAGAGATGTTCTCGATATCGTTAGGGTTGATAGTAGAGAGGTCGCCCTCCATACCGTCGATAAGCACGAGTGGCGACGAGCTTGAGCCTTCGCCGATTGAACCCACACCACGGATGTTGATGCTCATCTCCTTGCCGAGCTCACCACCACCGTCGTTGGTAATGTTAAGACCACCTACAGCACCCTGCAAACCCTGCACGGCATTGGTAAGAGGACGGTCGGTAAGAACGTCGTCGCCAATGGTCTTTACGGCACCAGTAGCGTTGATCTTCTTCTGTGTGGCAAAACCCACAATTACGACGTCGTCTATCGACTTGCGGTCTTCGTGGATGGTTACCTTAAGGTTGTTGGCTGCCTTTGCCTCGCATGGGCTGAAGCCGATGTAGTTGATTACGAGTGTCTGCTTAGGGGTGGCATTGATAGTAAACTTGCCGTCGATGTCGGTTACAGCGCTTATCTTGGTGCCTTTAACGGTGACAGACGCTCCAATGACAGGTTCGCCCGTATCGTCAAGCACAACTCCAGAGATGTTCGACTGTGCGAGTGCTGGCATTGTGAGCAAGGCGCAACCCAACGTTACTAAATATTTCTTCATTATATACTTTCTTTATGTAAGATTGTTGTTTTGTTAGAGTTTTAAGAGAGATGTTCGTGTTGTCTGTTAGTCTCTCTCACCGCTCTGTGTGAAGTGCAGGCGAACAAGTACGGTACTGTCGCTTGTCATGATGTCTTGTACAGCCTCTACCGAACGCTTCTTGTTGCGGTTGCGTGTTACGCGGAAGTATACATTGCCGTCGCCGCCACCTGATGTTGAAGTGCTGCCTGTAACGAGGTTGTAGTTGTAGTACCACTGTACCTTGCCTCCTGCCGATGGCACTGGTGCCTTCCAGCGGGCGTTGCTCTTAAGCGCCAAGGTGAAGGTGTCTGCCTTTGAAGGCAGTGTAACGAGCTTGTACTCGTGCATCTTGGCAGTCAGTCCGCCCTTTACCCATGAGGTCTCGGTTGTAATCTGCAGCTTGCCTTCGGCATCAAGTATAGGCTTGTTGTTTTCGTCCTTCAGTGTGTCGTACTTGGTTACCTGATATTCGTAGGTGGTGTCTCGGCTCTCCAACAGCTCGAGCTGACCCTCGAAGCCTTGTGTACTGACAATCTTGGTGTCCATTTCGAGCGTCGACTTAAGGTTGAAGTCGCCCGGATTCTTTGCCTCGTCGTCATCGCAGGCTACAAATCCCAGACCGGCTGCCATAAGCACCAGCGCATAGAATAGCTTTTTCATAATTGTTTTTTGATTTAGTTTGGTTATTTTTATAGTTATTGAAGTTGAGCAAGTTTTAAGCTTGCTCAACAGTAGACGATATTCACGGCTTCATAACCTTGACCTTAAGCGGAGCCTTGCCGTTGCCGAGGTCTGCCTTTACAACGTAGCATCCAGATGCCATGTCGGCGAGGCTTAGGCTTGAGGCTGTGGCTTGCTTTACAAGGGTGCCAGCCAATGTGTACACGGTAAGCTTCGCTGTCTTGCCGCCCTCAATGCTTATGGTCTGCTTAAGCGAGTCGTACTGCATGGCTTTCTTGCCGTCCGCGTTGAGCTGGCTAATGCCGGTAGGGTGGCTTATGGTTACGCTTTCTACCAACTTGTCAACGTTGCTGTTGAGTGCATACGATGCGTTGCGCGATATGCTAAGCGGGTTGGTGGTGTCGATGTCGTTGCCCATATCCCAGTAGAAGATGCCCTGCAAGTTGTTGTCTACCACATACTTGGCACGGTCGTACACCTGCTTGGGCGACATAAAGTAGTAGTTGTTGCCGTTCATCTTTGCTATTCCATTGAGCGACTCGTCTGTCGGGTCAAAGCTCTCGTCCTGCATCAAGCCACGATAGCCGGCGATAGGACCTACGGTGCTGCCTGCATCGTTGTATGCCTTAGATGTGGTGGTGCTGAAGGAGAGGTATACCTTGTCCTTCGGGAAGCCGTACTTGAGGAACGCGCTTGTAGACGACTTAAAGTTGCCCATGTTGAAGAACGTCTTTTGCGGACCATACTGCTGGAAGGTGAATCCGTCTACCTTGCTCATCTTGTCCTTCGGGAACAGGTAAGCACCGTAAGCGGGGCACGAAATCATGAATGTCTTGCCAGCAGGCAGAGCAGCACGTATCTCGTCGGCAAGCAGTCCGAGGTTGGTCTGTGTGCCGTCCATCCATTCGAGGTCAAGCTCTACGCCGTCGTAAGGAGTAGAGAGCTTGGCAAGGTCGGCTGCAAACTTCTTGCGGCGGTCGGCATTGGCTATAGTGTTCTGCCATCCGTCGTGGCTCTCTACTGAGATGCGTATCTGTGCACCGCGGTAGCCATTGAATACTTCCTTAATCATCTCAAGCCAGTGATCCTGCGAGTAAGAATCGAAGCCGAGGTTGTCCTCACGGTCGAATGTGTAGTAGCTCTCACCGGCTGCAATAATCTCGGCTGTCTGTACCTTGCCGATAGCCGGCATTGGCAAGCCGTTCATGTGGTTTTTGAGGTCGTCGGCGCTGAAGCTGCGACTCCATGTAGCTGTGCCGTCGAGTTTGCCATGAAGGTTCTCACCGATAATGGCTACGCAGTCGTCGGCACCAGTTGGGGTATATACCTGAGAGTCGTCCGACAGCTTGTCGGCACCAAATGTGCCTTTGCCGTTGTACGAGAACATAAATGTCTTGCCTACAGTACCACCGTCATAAACGGTTACGCCAAAGTGAACCCACTTGCCTACAGACAAGTTTCGTGTGTTGACAAACTTCTTGCCGTTTACGGTTACGATAACCTGCTTGGTGTCCTCTTTGCCGAGAGAGATAGAGAAACCCTTGGTTCCGTCTTCGCTCTGCTTGCGTATGATGTAGGCACCTTCGGTCCACTCGTCGAGGTAGAGCCATGTCTCGAATGTATACTTGGAATTGCCGTATTTGTCGCGCTGGGGTTTAAGCACATTCTTGGTAGTGGTTATAGAGCCAGTACCGTCGAGCGACACAACGCCAGTGCGTCCCTCAAACTCCTTAAGCCACTTGCAGTTGTTGAGTGTGGCGTGGTTGCATGGGCTGGCATACTCAAGATGACCGTCGCTGTAGCTCTTTATGCCGAGGATGATGATGTCGTTGGCAAGCAGATACTGGTCTGCCTTTACGCCACGATCGAAGAAGCGAGTGTTGTTGAGATAAGCACCAGCAAGCAGATAAGGCAAGCGTGGGTTGTCGGTTACCTTTTCGCGAGTGGCACCTGCGGGCATAGCAGCGTGGTGGTTGTACTGCACTGTGGTGTCGAAGAGGGGCTTATAGTCGACGATGTCCTGGCAGAGGTTCTGGTCGAACTTGTAGTAAACCAAGAGGTTGCTGGCTTCGGGTGCCCACTTGTTAAGGGTGTTGTTGATGTAATAGTTGCGTTCGTTGCCAAGTGCTGTCGACCACAGGCGCACCTCGTCGAGACGTCCCTCGAAGTTGCCGCCAAGTGTAAGCTCGCCGCAATCGGTAGGCATGGCATAGTTGCCCTTTGCCTCGTAAGCGTTCTTGCCGTTGACAAGTGCTGTGCATTGTCCGTCCTTTACAACGATAGTAAGCTGGTTCCAACTGCCAGCCTTAAGGTCGGCATTGGTTATGGTTGCTTCAGCCGAGCCGAGCTTAGCCTTTATTGTGCCTTCGGCATCAAGCTTAATCTCTATATTGTCGCCCACCGACAGCAGTGTTGCTCCCTTTGTCCACTTGGTAGGGTTGAGCCAAAGCTGTACGGTATACTCGCTGAGCGAATTCATCTCTGTCATTAAGCCGCACTTTACGGTTGCACCTTGTGCAAGACGCAAGCTGTAGTTGTCTACCTGGGCGTTGGCAGATAGTGCAGAAAGCAGCAGCAACGACGGTATTAAAGATTTCTTCATTTGCAGTAAATATAGTAGGTTTTATAAAATAAGGAAACCTAAGGGTATGCCGTATTAACTGTATCTTATGGTTAGATTACGTTAGTTTGGGCATACTCTTAAGTTTCCTTGTTATTATAGTTTGTTATTAACAATCAATGTTTGTAATGTTACGATTTACTTGATAACCATCTTTGTGGTCTTGCCACCTTCCTTAACGATGTAGAGACCCTGACCGAGCTGTGTGCCAGCGTTTACGCGTGTGCCGTTGAGAGTGTAGATCTCCTTAACACCGTTAGATGCAGAAGCGTTGATGCTGCTGATGCCGGTAGCTACAGCTTGCTTAAGAGTCTTGAAGGTCTTGTTGCGCTTGTTGCCTGCGATACGCTCTGAGCTATCTGCGAGCTTTGTGAAAGAAACCTCCTTGATGAATACTGTGCATCCTGCGAGGTTGCCCTGGACCATCTCCATCTTCAGACGCAAAGGCACACCAGTCTGTTCGTCAACAGGTGTTGGGCAATATGTATCCCACTCGTAAACCATCCACTTAGTAGGATCGTAGATGTAGTTGTCATTGTCGTCCAATACTGGAGAATCGTCGTCGACATAGCGCTCGATAAACTCACCTGTTGTGATGGCAACGGCTGTAGCTTTATTTGATTCAGCAGGCATAACGTTGCCCTGGTTGCTTACCATATAAGCAGCGTTGATAATGTTGTCTGCCTCACCTGGTTTGTTAGAGTAAACGTTGAGCACTACACGTACGCGGATGTTGCGGGTAGCATCGCTTACTTCTTTACCACTAATAGTAGGTGTGTTCTTGGGATCCATAAACCAGTTGATGTTGAACCAGTTGAGAGTGCCTGAACACTGTGGGAATTTCACATTATACTTCTCGTTGAACTTAGAGTTGGCACCATTGATACAGAGCACCTTGCCTACCTCGCCACCGAGGTCAACGATAGATGTACCTGCCTGGAGATCCTTGGCGTATGGCTGTGCAGTGTTGCCAAACTGACCACCTGCTACAATGAACATACCATTGTTGTATTTCTCTTCGATAAGTTTGTCGCATGGAGCTGCGATGTTAGCGCCAGTAATGAAACCGTCAATAGCTTCCTGACCTACTTCCTTGTCAGCATACTTGTACTTAGAAGGTGTAACGTCTACGTCCTGTGCAAAAGCACCGCCTGCTGTCATGATCATAGCAAGGCTGAGTAAAATTTGTTTCATAATTTTTGGTTTTTAATAAATAGTTATAAATTAGATGTTTATTAATTATTCTTCCCAAATGTTGGTGTATCCGGCTGATTGGAAAGATCCGGCATCAGTTTCTTCATCTTCTTTAATGGTTACTTTATTGCCGTCTTCGGTTATCGAGCCAGCCATGATAGACATTATCTCGACAGCCACCACTTCCATAGTTGGGGGGGTATAGTTCTTCTTTTTCATAATTTGTCAATAAGTTTTAGGTAGGTTTTTAAGTCTGAATGTTTTATTTCACGATTACCTTCTTGCCACCGCTTACATATACGCCCGGCTTGAGGTTGGCGGTAGATGTGCCAACATACTGGCCACTAAGGTTGTATACACGTGTCGTGGCCTTGGTTTCGAAGCCTTCAATAGCGTCGATGCCGGTTGTCTCGCCGTCGATAGCTACACGCAGAGCTGCTTCTGTCGACTCTGAGATATTGTTGGGTACGCTAAAATAAGCACGGAAACCCTTGATAGAGGTACCGGTTTGGGCGCGCTTCACCATATTGTCGACAATGCCAGATACGTGCGAACCAGTTTCGGCAAGGTCGTTGACGTTGGTCTGATTGTACACACCGCAGAACTTAATGTCGCCTTCGCCTACCTTTGCAGCTTCGGTTGTTGTTACATTAACATTATTGAAGATGTACTTTTCGGCTGCCTTGGTTGGCTTAATAAGATAAGGTGTGCCAGCTTCGATGTCTGTCGCCTCCTTAAATGTGAGGGCATTTCCGTTGGCACCTTCATACTCGCGCACCAGTGTTCCGTAGCCAAAAGTAGCATCAATCTGAGCTTTTGTGAGGGCGAATGGCACGCAGAAAGTGTTCCACTTGTCAGACACCATTTTGCGATTGATGGTGAGGTTGGTACTTGGTATCTCCTTGAATGTATTGGCAGCAGCCTCGTTGTAGGTGAGGGCGGTAGCGTTTATTGTTGAGACGTTTGTTTTATAGTTGTCTTGATTTGTTGTAGTGCTTGTCTGTGTGAAAGTGATCTCTTTTATAAAGATAGTTGCATTGTCAATAGCACCATAAGGCAAATTCATCGTTAGACGAATTGGGTTACCGGCATCTGATGGACAATATGTGTCAAATTCATACGTCATCCATTTGTTTATGTCATACTTACCTTCTGTAAGAAATGAAGTAGGCGCAATAGGTACAATGTTAGTTGCAACGTTCTTTATATTTGTTACAGCAAGATTATTTGTTTTGGTTTTAGTAACAACCTGAGTAATAACATTGCTGGATGTTTTATTTTCATTGGCATAAATGTTCATAACAACCTTAATATGGATGTTACGTTTTTCAAGAGAACCCAATGGAGTTTTATTAGGGTCACTAAACCAGTTCAGCCCAAGGAATCCAGGAATGCTTGCACTGCATTTTTTATAATCTACATTAAACGTATTGTTGAAGTTGGAATTAGCACCATTAATACATAAAACTTTTCCAACTTCGCCGCCCATATCAACGATAGAGATACCAGCTTTTAGATTATCACTATTAATGTTGGTGGTACCATCAGGCATTTGCCTACCGTTTATGGCAAAAAGACCATTTTTGTACTTAGCAAGTAATGGTGTCATTTGGTCGTTGTAGTTGTTGTCTTTGCTTGGAAGGCTAATGTTTCCGCCGTTACAAAATCCGTCAACGCCTTCTTGCCCGACAGAACGTGTCGAGTACTTGTACTTAGCAGGCGTTATATCCTTACTGTTTTGAGCGTAAAGGTTTACCCCACCCATTAGGGTTATGGCAATTCCGAGTAGAATTTGCTTCATAGGTTTGGTTTTTAGAGTTTTGTTTATAAAGTTGTTTTAGGTCGTCAGAATATATAGTAAGTGTAATAAAGCTACTGAAAACTTATAAAAGATTCAGACCTTTTTTCGATTTTTTTAGTGGCGTTATACCTTAGTAGATGTAGGGCTGCATAAGCCCCTAATAGTTTACGCTTGCAAAATTATATAAAAATTACGAATCGCCAACACTTTTCTAAGTTTTTTTTGTTAAAAGCCAAAGATTTCCAATGTTTTTTAGTATGTTTGCATTTGGAAACCTAACAAACAATATCGTACACACCGCCTAAATATCTGCCACTTTATATTCAGAATGAACCATGATAAGAACAAACACCCTTATATAAATAAGGTAAAGGGTTATCTCAGCCTTGATATAGTGGGCAGCGGCACTGACGTGTAATTGGCGTTAATGTCAGCAAGCGTCGCCGAAGGCGGCGACGTCCCGGCGTAGCCCATTACCGCTCATTACACGAACAAGCTATTTACGTCGCCGAGGGCGGCGACGCTCCTACATTAACGCTCATTACACGAATCAAGCATTACACAACCGCAGATATGTGTTCTTTCTGTCAATCTGTCGCATAATCGCCCCTTAATCCTTCTCTTTTCTGTCATTTTGTCGCATATTATCCTCGTGGAATATAGTTTGCGTTATCCTTACCGAAAGCCATCGGCACACCGCATGGTAGCCGAAGCTATAATTAACAAAGAAGAAAGGAGAATCAAAATATGACATTCGACAAATTTACAATCAAAGCTCAAGAGGTTGTTCAGGAGGCTGTGAACATTGCACAGCGTAGCGGACAGCAGAGCATAGAGCCAGTGCATATCCTGAAGGGTGTACTGCAGAAAGCCAAGGATGTAGCTACATACATCTTCCAGAAATTAGGTGTCAATGCCAGTCAGATAGATACTGTGGTGGATACCGAGATACAGCGCCTGCCGCGTGTACAGGGCGGACAGCCTTATCTCTCTAACGATGCCAATGCGGTGTTGCAGCGAGCACAGGACTTTGCCACCAAGAACGGCGACGAGTTTACAAGCGTTGAGCCTATATTGTTGGCATTGCTGCAGGTCAACTCTACCGCAAGCCGAATCCTCAAGGATGCCGGCATGACAGAGGCAGAGACCGTTAAGGCTATCAACGAGTTGCGCCAAGGACAGAAGGTGCAGTCGCAGTCGGGCGACGAGAACTATCAGAGTCTTGCCAAGTATGCCAAGAACCTTGTTGAGGAAGCCCGCCAGGGCAAGCTCGACCCGGTTATTGGCCGTGACGAGGAGATTCGCCGAGTGCTT
>ERZ1026901.1530-NODE-1530-length-12951-cov-8.236352_pt1 | contig 12951 bp, 7 predicted proteins | sample MGYA00380179_ERZ1026901 | MGnify/ENA primary metagenome ERZ1026901 (study PRJEB33269, sample SAMEA4719815) | human gut metagenome | biome: human-associated habitat; feature: organic feature; material: feces | place: Cameroon | collected 2013-10 ... | reverse complement strand
TCATGTCCCCGACCCGCGCGCGGATCGTGATGGAGGGACTTTATAAAGATCTGGAGAGAAGAATCGAATCGAGCCCGCCTGGGCTCTGTCCTGTTGATATGGCGAGAGCGTTTCTGGAGCTCTGCCACGCGCAGACCTGCGGAAAATGCGTTCCGTGCCGGATCGGTCTCGGGCAGTTAAACCAGCTGATCCGTGACGTATTAAACGGAAAAGCGACGATGGATACGCTGGATCTCATGGAGAAGACGGCGCTTTCCATCATGGATTCCGCGGACTGTGCGATCGGCTATGAGGCGGCGAACATGGTCTATAAGGGGCTGATCGGCTACCGCGATGACTATGTGGAGCACATCAAGAAAGGCCGCTGTACCTGTACATACAACCAGCCGGTCCCGTGTGTCGCGATCTGTCCGGCCCATGTGGACATTCCGGGTTATGTGGCGCTCGTGGAAGAAGGAAGATATGCCGATGCGATCCGCCTGATCCGGAAGGACAACCCGTTCCCGACGACCTGCGGTTTTATCTGTGAGCATCCATGTGAGGCGAGATGCCGGAGAAACATGGTCGACGATGCGGTCAATATCCGGGGACTGAAACGGTTCGCGGCAGATTACGCGGGTGTTGTGGATCCGCCGAAATGTGCTCCGTCGACCGGGAAAAAGGTCGCTGTCCTCGGCGGCGGTCCGGGAGGTTTAAGTGCTGCTTACTACTTACAGCTCATGGGACATCAGACGACCGTGTACGAGATGCTGCCGAAGCTCGGCGGTATGCTGCGGTACGGGATCCCGAACTATCGTCTCCCGAAAGATCGGCTGGATGACGATATCAACGCGATCTTAAAGACCGGCGTGGAAGTAAAATATGGCTTAAAGATCGGTGTGGACATCACAATCCAGGAACTCCGGGAACAGTATGACGCGGTGCTCATCACGATCGGCGCCAGCACGGATAAGAAGCTTGGACTTCCGGGTGAGGACGCGGACGGCGTTCTCTCCGCGGTACAGTTCCTGCGGAGCGTCGGAAAAGACGAGATCATCGACCTGACCGGAAAGGAAGTCGTTGTCATCGGCGGCGGAAACGTGTCGATGGATGCAGTCCGCACGGCAAAACGACTTGGAGCGAAGAAAGTCAGCATTTTATATAGAAGACGGAGAAACGATATGACGGCGCTGCCGGGGGAGATCGAGGGCGCGATCGCGGAGGGGATCGAGATCGTGACCTTAAAGGCACCGGCGTCCTTAGATGTCGGGGAAGACCACAAGATCCACGGTATCTACGCGACCCCGCAGATGATCAGCACGATCAGGGACGGCCGCGCCAGCGTGAAGCCGACGGGCGAGCCGGATGTCTACATCCCGTGCGATGTCCTGATCAAGGCGATCGGACAGGATATCGAGTCCGGACATTTCGAGAAAGCCGGGATCCCGGTATCCCGCGGAAAGATCGTGACCTTAAAGAGCGGTGCATTTGAAAACATGCCGGGCGTCTTCGCGGGCGGCGACTGCTCAAGCGGTCCGGCATCTGTAATTAAAGCGATCGCAGCAGCGAAGGTTGTTGCGGCGAACATCGATGAATACCTGGGTTACCACCACGAGATCACGAGCGGAGTGGAAATTCCGGAGGCGAGATTAAAGGATAAGACTCCGTGCGGACGTGTGAACTTAATGGAGCGGGAAGCAGGCGAGCGTGTCTGTGATTTCGAGGCAGTCGAGAAGTGCATGACCGAGAAGGAGGCGAAGCAGGAAGCCGGACGGTGCCTGCGCTGTGATCATTTCGGATACGGAATCTTTAAAGGAGGCAGGAGTACATTATGGTAAATATTACGATCGACGGAAAAAAGATTTCGGCAGAGGAAAATATTACGATCATGGAAGCTGCCGAGAAGAACGGGATCCCGATCCCGAAGCTCTGCTATTTAAAGGGGATCAACGAGATCGCGGCCTGCAGAGTCTGCGTTGTGGAGCTGGAAGGAAAGGAAAAACTGATCACCTCCTGCAACAACCTCGTGAAGGAAGGCATGGTGCTTTACACCAACAGCCCGAAGGTCAGAAATCATAGAAGAAATACGGTACAGTTATTATTATCCCAGCATGATAACCGGTGCGTTGTCTGTCCGAGAAACGGAAACTGCCAGTTACAGCGGGTTGCCTGCGACCTGAACATTCTGGACATTCCGTTCAGACAGGAGCCGGAATACCAGCTGTGGGACAAGAACTTCCCGCTGATCCGCAATTCCGCGAAGTGTATCAAGTGCATGCGCTGTGTTCAGGTCTGTGATAAGATCCAGGGACTCGGGATCTGGGATGTGGAAGGAACCGGTTCCAGAACGACCGTGAATGTCGCAGGACATAAGACGATCGGGGAAGCGAACTGCGCTCTCTGCGGTCAGTGTATCACCCACTGTCCGGTCGGTGCCCTCTCGGAGCGCGACGATACGGAAAAGGTCTGGGAAGCGATCGAAAATAAAGAGAAGATCGTTGTGGCGCAGGTTGCCCCGGCGGTGCGTGCGGCCTGGGGAGAGGAACTTGGACTCTCCGGCGCGGACGCTCCGGTCGGAAAGATCTTCGACGCATTAAAGAGAATGGGCGTCGATTACGCGTTTGATACGGTATTTTCCGCGGATCTCACGATCATGGAGGAGAGCACGGAGTTTATCAGCCGTTTCACAAGCGGCGAACTGAAAGACCGTCCGATGTTCACCTCATGCTGCCCTGGCTGGGTTCGATTTGCGAAGAGCCAGTTTCCGTATATGGTGAACTACCTTTCCACGGCGAAATCTCCGCAGCAGATGTTCGGGGCGGTCATGAAGACATATTTTGCGGAAAAACTCGGAGTTTCCCCGGATCAGATCTTTACGCTCTCCATCATGCCGTGCGTGGCAAAGAAAGGCGAGCGTGAGATGGACCTGTTCTACGGGGAGTATGCCGGACATGACGTCGATGCGGTCCTCACGACGAGAGAACTCGTGAAGATGATCCGCTCCGCCCATATCCGTCCGGATACACTGGTCGAGATCCCGGGCGACAGCCCAATGCATGCGGGAACCGGCGCCGGTGTGATCTTCGGTGCGACCGGCGGCGTTATGGAAGCGGCCCTGCGAACCGCATATTTCACCTTAAAGGGCGAGAACCCGCCTGCAGACGCGTTCCGTGCGGTCCGCAGTGAAGGATTCCAGGAAAACGCAGGAGTCCAGGAAGCGGAGTTTACGATCGGCGACATTAAGCTGCGCACCGCAGCGGTCAGCGGTCTCGGAAATACACGGAGACTGCTGCAGCAGATCGAGCGCGGGGAAGTCCACTACGACTTTGTCGAAGTCATGGCATGCCCGGGCGGCTGCGTCGGCGGCGGCGGACAGCCGATCCACGACGGCGAGGAGCGGGCGTTTACGAGAGGCAGAAAACTCTATGCGCTGGACGCAAAAGCCGATATCCGCTACTCCCACGAGAATCCTGATATCAAGGAGATATACGGAGATTTCTTTGGAAAACCGATGTCTCATAAGGCGCATATGCTGCTGCATACGGAGCATTGGAAAAATAAATAAACTACAAGTAAATATCGGATATAAAAACAGTATGTGTCTGCAGGAAAAGCAGATGCATGCTGTTTTTTTGCGACATCAGAAATAGGAAAAAATTGTAAAAAGCAAAGGAATCGATGTGGCAGCAGTACTGGGAATCGTGGGCGAAGACCCGGATATGGATCTGGCAGTGCTTGAGCGTGTGACAAAAGAGGATCTGCCAGTGGACATTGACTTCTGGCAGATCCTCTTTTTTATGAAAAGTCTGATCCTCCAGCTATGCTGAGGAGAATGGAATCAGTGCAGACAGTAATATCATATGCGATACCGTTCTTTGGGACGGTATGATTTATCCAGAAGATCAAGGAGCTTCTCCGGTGGGAGCGGTTTTGAGAAATAGAAGCCCTGGATCATGTCGACACCGTAGTCGCTTAAAAGTTTTACCTCGGCAGCTGTCTCCACACCCTCTGAGATCACATGGAAGCCCATATTCTGGAAGGAAGACACGATGCTGTGATAGAAGTTCGCGGAGCGCGGATCCTCGCAGATTTTGTTTAAGAGGGAGCGGTCCAGCTTGATCGCGGAAAATGGAAGCTGCATGACCGTATTCAGGTTTGCGTATCCGGAACCAAAATCATCGAGGCAGAGACCGATTCCGGAATCCGCGAAATCATCGACCGCCTTATTGAGTGCGCTGTTGTATTCTGTGGCGACTGTCTCCGTGATCTCGAACTGGATGAAAGAATGTTTGACGCCATATTCATCCATGAGCCGGATCAGACGGGAGCTGCTGTTTGTCTGGATCAGGTCTAACGGGGAGAGATTCATCTTAACATTGCAGAGTCTGTCTGTGAGGAGCGGGTGCTCCTGGATAAAACGGCAGATCCGGCGGAACTGGAGATTCGTGATCCTGTCGACCAGATGATTCTTTTCAGCGATCTGGATAAAAATGTCCGGAGGGATCCAGCCGAGCTCCGGGTGATATAGACGGCTCAATGCCTCCAGCGTGATGTAGCGCTTCTCCTTTAGGGAATATACGGGCTGGTAGTAGACCTCAAACAGATCTTTCGTGATCGCGGTGTGCAGAAACTGCTCCACCTTTTTCAGGTAAAGGAAGCGTTCCATGGTCTTGTCCGTATCACGGACGGTCTCATTGCGTCCAGTGTTCGGCGCGAGCGACTCCAGATACTGCGCATAATCAAGGATGGAACCGCCATCCTCGAATCGTTCCGCATGAGAGATCCCGCTGATGATGACCGGGGAGTAGACAATTGTTTCCGAGAGGGCTGTATCCGGATGGAATAAATTTTTCAACTCATCAAGATAGAGTTCAAACTGCTCTTGGGAGAACGTGAAGATGAGAAATCGTTTCCCGGAAATGCGGAACACATTGTCTCCGCAGAGCCTGTGCAGCTGCCTCGCGGCGGAGAGGATCAGGCGGTCCCCGCCATTCACGCTTGTTACCTTGTTGATGTGGTTGAGCTGATATAGAGTCACGGTGATGACGTGGAAGATCCTCCGGTTGGACAGCATTTCGCTGAACTTCCTTAACAGGTAGGTTTTATTGTAGAGACCGGTCAGGTTATCCGTATTCGCGTGCGGATTGTTGATCGTGATGAAAAGCGCCAAGATCCCCAGACTCAGCCCGAAACCGGTCATCAGAAGCCGGTGGCAGAATGCCTGGACAATGATGCCGGACGCAAGCAGGATGAGGATTTCAATGAGGACCAGGACTTTGGACGTTCCAAGGATCTTCCACCACAGGCAGGTCAGGATGAGGGCGGTGAGAAGATGGCTGAGGGCAGAGAAGTACATGAGCATGTACCAGGGTCCTCTTATGTAATTCATGGATGAATCGAAGGAAAATAGGAGTCCGGTCTTCAGGTTCCCGAAGATGATGCAGACCAGAATGAGCGTAGGAATCGAGGAGGCAAGCATCTCACCTGGGGAAAGGATCTTATTTGCCCGGAGAGAACGGACATAACAGATCAGGACGAAGGGCAGCAGGGCCTGGAACTGGTAGAAGACCGTTGTTGTAAACATTGCGCCCAGTCTGGTCCCGGCGTGTTCAAAGTTAATATAGAAGGTACTGAGAACCTCAAAGGCGATATCCAGGCTCACGAGGACCGAAAGGATCAGAAAAAGCTGGTTGTTCAGGTCATCCGGACGCTTCTGGGCGGAAAAATGGCACAGAATGATGAGCTGGATGATCATGGCTGCGATCAGGAAATCGGTGTTGTAACTCATATCTATTTTCCCCATTCCTACAATAATTTTGAGATCTTAGAATATTTTCTGTCCGGAACTGGAAGGACGGTTCCATCGGACAGAGTGATCTCAAAGCGTCGAATGGATCTTACGAAGAATGGATTTACCATAAAACACGTGTGGATCATGGCGATCTTCGGAACCATAGCCGTCTTTCTGTCAGGACCGGTTACTTTTTCCGGGGTCAGTATTTTCGTTTCAAGTGTGGTAGAACCATTGTGAGGTGAAACCAGTTTACCATGTAAAGTAAAAAAAGACAAGATGGTGATTCGACCGGTCCGGAATGCGAAGCACCGGAAAAGTCACGCATATGTTGAAATTGAAGACCATGGTTAAAATGCATGCCATGATGGAGCTGCTGACGGCAGATCCCTTTTTGTGTTGTTATGGATCAACTGCCCCTTGCGCATGGGGGTCAAAGCTGATAAAATGTAGAAACTAGGGGACTTTGGAAAAAGGCCCCTTAAATGCGTTGCAGTTTAGAAAAGTTCAGTTTTTGCTCTGCCTGCGGCGGGAAGCACACAGCAGGCAGAGAAAATGTGCAAAGGAGATAGAAATGTTAATTATTGCAGGTCTCGGAAACCCGGGAAAGGAATATGAAAATACAAGACACAATGCAGGTTTTATGGTGATGGATGCCCTCGCAGAGAAGATCGGGTCTGATATTTCAGAGAAGAAGCACAAGGCGCTCTGTGGGAAAGGCGTTATCGGCGGTGAGAAGGTCATTCTCATGAAGCCGCAGACATATATGAATTCCAGTGGGGAGAGTATCCGCGCGGCGGCCGATTATTATAAGGTGGATCCGGAAGATATCCTGATCGTGTACGATGATATCAGTCTGGCTCCGGGTCAGTTAAGGATCCGCGCAAAGGGAAGTGCCGGCGGTCACAACGGAATCAAGAGCATCATCGCACATCTCGGAACGCAGGAATTCCCGCGCGTGAAGGTCGGAGTCGGTGAGAAGCCGTCCCGGATGGATCTCGCTGATTATGTGCTGGGACATTTTTCAAAGGAAGAACAGGCGACGATGGCTGACGCGGTGAAGGAAGCAGCGGACGCGGTGTGTGAGATCGTGAATGTCGGGATCGCGCAGGCGATGAACGATCATAACCGGAAGAAAGAAGAAAAATAAAAGAAGTATTGGCAAAATTTTGCCGCAGTGTGCGTGCGGAGAATGCCTATGCACACTAACTGGAATAGAATCAGAAATATGATCGGACAGGAAACGAATAAAAACAGGAGGAACCATGGCTGAAGTTTTTGCAAATCCGCTTGCGGAGCTGGCGGAATATACCGATATGAAACAGGATATGGATAAAGGAAAAGGTCCGATCCAGGTCAGCGGCGTGACGGATTCCCAGAAAGTTCATGTCATGCATGAACTCTCAAAGGACAATCCGTGGCGGCTCGTTGTGACCTATGACGATACCCGTGCGAAGGAGATCTTCGAGGATCTCAGCTATTTTGAACCGAATACCTGGCTGTACCCGGCGAGAGACCTTCTGTTTTACAGTTCCGATATCCACGGAAATCTTCTGACAAGACAGAGAATGCAGGTTTTTAAGCATTTGTTGGAAGATGAAGGCGGAGTTGTTGTGACAACGGTGGACGGTCTCATGGACTATCTTCTTCCGCTCTCCATGATCAAGGACAGCTGCTTAAATATCATGGCGGGGCAGACCCTGGATATCGAGGAAATCAAGATGCAGCTCACGAACATGGGCTATGAGCGCATGGGACAGGTGGACGGCATGGGACAGTTTTCTGTCCGCGGCGGAATTCTGGATGTGTTCCCATTGACGGAGGAGGTTCCGGTGAGGATCGAACTCTGGGGAGATGAGGTGGATTCCATCCGCTCCTTTGATGCCGAGAGCCAGCGGTCGATCCAGCAGATGGACGAGGTCACGATCTATCCGGCAGCAGAACTGATCCTCACGAAGGAACATATCGAGGACGGGATCCTGCGCCTGGAAGCGGAGGGAAAGAAGCAGGAAAAGACCTTCCGCGACCAGAAAAAGCCGGAGGAGGCGACGCGGATCAGGCGGGCTGTCGGGGAGCTTGTGGAATCCTTAAAAGAGGGCTTTGATGTCCAGACGCTGGATGCGTATATCAGGTATTTCTGTAAAGATACGGTTTCATTTCTTGACTATATGAAAGAAGTCGGCGCTAAGGTCACTTTGGTGTCTTCTGCGACAGAAACAGGAAAACAGGCGGAAGTGGGAGTTATTGAAACTGAAGCTGAAGAGGCAGGAAAGAAGACAGTAGAATCAGGCGGGAACGTAGATCAAAGCGATACTGGGACAGCTGGGACGAAGACATCAGGAAAGAAAACGGCAAGGGCGGCCGGAAAAACAGCCAAAAAGAAACAGGCATCTGGCCTGGCATTGATTTTAGATGAGCCCCAGCGGATGAAGGAAAAAGCGGAGACCGTGGAGACCGAGTTCCGGGAGAGCATGTCCCATCGCCTGGAACAGGGCTATATCCTGCCGGGGCAGGCGGACCTCCTGTTTTCTTCGAAAACGATCCTGGCGGACGCGCACACGCCGCACACGATCTTCATGACCGGACTCGACCAGAGACTCCCCGGCATGACTCCGAAGGCGAAGTACAGCCTGACCGGAAAGAACTTAAATTCCTACCAGAACAGCTTCGAGATCCTGATCAAGGACCTGACGAGATGGAAGAAGGACGGATACCGCGTTGTCCTCCTCTCCGCGTCAAGGACCAGGGCGAGCCGCCTTGCAGGAGATTTAAGGGAGTATGACCTGCGGGCATTCTGTCCGGAAGACCCGGGACAGCCGGTTGCTCCGGGGGAGATCATGGTTACCTACGGAAAACTCCATAAGGGCTTTGAGTACCCGCTGATCAAGTACGTCGTCATCACCGAGGGCGACATGTTCGGTGTGGAAAAGCGGAAGAAAAAGCGGAAAAAATATAATTACGAAGGAAAGAAGATCAGCAGCTTCTCCGAACTCTCCGTCGGTGACTATGTGGTGCATGAGAGCCATGGCCTCGGAATCTACAAGGGAATTGAGAAGATCGAGCAGGACCATGTCATCAAAGACTACATCAAGGTCGAGTACGGGGACGGTGGAAATCTTTATCTCCCGGCAACCCGCCTGGAGGGGATCCAGAAGTATGCCGGGGCTGACGCGAAGGTTCCGAAGTTAAATAAGCTTGGCGGGACCGAGTGGACAAAGACGAAGACAAAGGTCCGCACGGCGGTCCGGGAGATCGCGAAGGAGCTCGTGGAGCTCTACGCGGCGCGTCAGGACGCGGAGGGCTTCCAGTATGGACCGGATACGGTGTGGCAGAAGGAATTCGAGGAGATGTTCCCCTACGATGAGACGGATGACCAGCTCACCGCCATCGATGATACGAAGCGGGACATGGAGAGCAAGAAGATCATGGACCGCCTGATCTGCGGGGATGTGGGATACGGAAAGACGGAGATCGCACTCCGCGCGGCGTTCAAGGCGGTGCAGGAAGGAAAACAGGTCGTGTACCTGGTCCCGACAACAATCCTGGCGCAGCAGATCTACAATACGTTCGTCCAGAGAATGAAGGATTTCCCAGTCCGCGTGGACATGATGTCGCGGTTCCGGACGCCCGGTGAGATGAAAAAGACGATCGAAGGTCTGAAAAAAGGATATGTGGACATCGTGGTCGGCACGCACCGGGTGCTTTCCAAAGATGTGCAGTTCAAGAGCCTGGGACTTCTGATCGTCGATGAGGAGCAGCGGTTCGGCGTGACACACAAGGAGAAGATCAAGCAGATGAAGCAGAACGTGGATGTTCTGACTCTGACGGCGACGCCGATCCCGAGAACACTGCACATGAGTCTCATCGGGATCCGCGATATGAGTGTTCTCGAGGAGCCGCCGGTGGACCGTGTGCCGATCCAGACGTACGTCATGGAGTACAACGACGAAATGATCCGCGAGGCGATCCACAGAGAGTTAGGACGCGGCGGACAGGTGTACTATGTATACAATCGCGTCAACAACATCGACGAGGTCGCAAACCATGTGGCGTCGCTTGTTCCGGAGGCAAATGTGGCATTCGCACATGGTCAGATGAATGAGCATCAGCTCGAGAAGATCATGCTGGATTTCATCAACGGTGACATCGATGTGCTCGTCTCCACGACGATCATCGAGACGGGACTCGATATCCCGAATGCCAACACGATGATCATCCAGGATGCGGACCGGCTGGGCCTCTCCCAGCTTTACCAGATCCGCGGGCGGATCGGGCGTTCGAACCGGACATCCTATGCGTTCCTCATGTACAAGCGCGATAAGATGCTGAAGGAGGACGCGGAAAAACGTCTCCAGGCGATCCGCGAGTTCACGGAGCTCGGCTCCGGCATCAAGATCGCGATGCGGGACCTTGAGATCCGCGGTGCGGGAAACATTCTCGGAGCGGAGCAGCACGGACACATGGAGGCAGTCGGATATGACCTTTACTGCAAGATGCTCAATGAGGCGGTTATTGCCTTAAAAGGCGGACAGGAAGAGGAAGAGACCTTTGAGACCGTGGTGGACTGTGATATCGACGCGTTTATTCCGGATGGATATATCAAGAATGAGTATCTGAAGTTAGATGTATACAAGAGAATTTCCGCCATCGAGACGGACGACGAGTATATGGATATGCAGGATGAGCTGATCGATCGCTTCGGCGATATTCCGAAATCCGTGGACAATCTGCTCAGGGTTGCGGAATTAAAAGCCATGGCCCACCGCGCCTACGTGACCGAGGTGGACATCAACACCCAGGAGATCCGGATCGAGCTCTACCCGAAGGCAAAGCTCGATGTCACCGGGATCCCGGCCCTCATCGCCGGGTATAAGACCGCTCTGCGCTTCGCACAGGGCGAAAAGCCGGTGCTGTTCTATCAGGATAAGGGAAAGAAGTATAAGGATTGCGAGCCGATGATGGAGAAGGCGAAGGAATTGCTGGGGAAGCTTGGGGAACTGGCTGAGAGCAAGAAATGAGCATATGAAAAATTGGGGATGAAGACTAAAGAATGACGATAAAGAAATCTAAGTTATCTTTAGATGAGCAAATTGAACACTTGAAGGATAAAGGTATTCTGTTTAACATTATGGATGAGAGTGATGCTAAGAAATATTTAGAACAAAATAATAATTATTTTAAGCTCACAGCGTACAGAAAAAACTATAACAAACATCCAGATGGGAAGAATAAAGGAAAATATATAAATCTTGAATTTGCGTATCTGGTAGATATGGCAATTATAGACATGAGGCTTCGATATCAAATCGTTCATATGGCACTTGATATCGAGCATCATGCAAAACTCCAGCTTTTGAGAAAACTGGATGAGTATGATGAGGATGGCTATCAAATCGTACAGGATTATATTAATTCTTTGACGGAAAGACAGAAAAAGATATATGACGGTGAAATCGAGAGATGCAGAAGGAGCATTTATTGTAGTGGTATTATTGAAAAGTATGATGATGCTTATCCTGTATGGGCGTTTGTAGAAATCATAACGTTGGGAAGATTTGTTGATTTCTATGGGTTTTGTGCAAAAAGATTTGCGGATAGGGACATGATGGATAATTACTATAATTTGTTAACATGTAAAAAGATTAGAAATGCATCTGCACACAATAACTGTATTCTTAATGATTTAAAAGCTAGAACTTCGACGAATGTAACCAATGCATCGATTACCGCCAAACTTATGACCATTCAAGGCATGAATATGAATTTTCGTAAAAATCGCATGAGTAATGCAAGGATTCAGCAAATAGTAATATTGTTGTTACAGTACACGGGCACTCTATGCCCGCGCACTGTAACAGGATTTTGCCGATGCTTCGCATTCCGAATCGGCAAAATCCGCGGCCATAACGGTATCATACGGAATTTTCAGTTCAGAAAATTCCTACCCATGAAAAGTAACATATTGTTCTATCTACCTACATAAAACAATGGTTGAGAGTGATGGAATACGGAAAGCAGCAGAGGACGAACTTCAGAAATTAATGGGACGAGTTAATAAACATCAGGAGTATTATCTATCAAATTCAATGATTAGTAGTACATTTAATTTTCTCAAATTAGTGGTTGACAATTGGTTCAAGACAGCATAAAATATAGATACATGGAAAAAGTTTAACTTTTGCGGAGCGGCATTGTGGATACGATGTTTGCTCCGCTTTTCTTTTTAGAAAATGTGTTTTGCGGTAAAAAGAGGTACAAATTTGGATGAAATAGCGTTAAAATTATGTGATATACAGGGGAGATTATTTGAGCTATCAGCGAATCAGAAGTATGATAGTATAAAATTCATTCGTGTGTTTATGAATTCAGATGTGTCAAGAGCGCTTGACTCAAAATATAATCGTATGCAATGGGCAGGGGAAGAATATCTCTTGGAGGAAGTTGTGGATAATGCTGGCAATAAAGTGTCGGTTGGCGGAGAAGTATTTTCAAAAGATGTCCTGTATTGGATTGGCTACATTTATCGTTATTGGCATTACTACAGCGGTGAGGATAGCAAAAAGATATACAAACAAGCACCGGTCGAAGTTATGAAACGAAATTATATGATGTTTCATACGATGGATCCGGTTCTCGCGATTGAGGATTTGAAGAAAATTTATAATCAGAAAAAATAAGAGAAACACGTACTGACTGGAGTTGGATAGAGCTCAATTTTAGACAGTACGTGTTTTACTTATATGAACAGCGAGAAAAAGGAATATGAAAATCACAGTGATTTGAGAAACAAATTGTGATTTCTGAAGTTTTAGAGAAAAGTGCAGGTATAGATCAGAGAGTCTGTATGCAGAAAACTTATTTCGAACACCCCAGAATTTCTTCTGCCCGCTTCACCGTGTCTGCAGTCGGCGGATCCACATCTTTTAAGGTGTAGGGGATGCCGAGGGACTCCCATTTGTAGATGCCAAGTGTATGGTACGGAAGAACTTCGACTTTTTTTACATTGGACAGGGTGTCCAGGAACGCTCGGATACCGTAAAGATGTTCTTCATCGTCGGTCACGCCGGGAACGAGGACATGGCGGATCCACATGGGTTTGCCGATCTCATTCAGGTATCTGGCGAAGGCCAGGATATTTTCGTTGGTATGGCCGGTGAGAGCGCGGTGCTTTTCCGGATCGA